>Ga0180217_1001243_pt1 | contig 29600 bp, 7 predicted proteins | sample eDN3rd37CBELigOP_FD_128521 | JGI IMG/M metagenome (GOLD analysis project Ga0180217, IMG submission 128521) | Enriched Organic Plus compost microbial communities from Emeryville, California, USA - eDNA 3rd pass 37_C BE-Lig OP (version 2) (version 2) ... | reverse complement strand
GTGTGCGGTCGACGGTGGTGTGTGGGGGAGGAGAGGGGGGGAGAGGGGGGTGGTGGGGAGGGGGGGGGAGGGGGGGGGGGGGGGGGGGGGGGGGGGGGGGACGCAAAGTGATTCGTTAGGGACAACTGGGACCGGAAAACAGGTGTATCAGGTGGTCTCTACGGGGACATTGATCCGGGATGGTGAGTCGGTGTCCAACTATGTCATACAGCGCGTTTATCCACATGATTCGCAGGAAGCGGAGATTCGGAACATCCGATGTATCGCTTGTTCTGGATATTATATCGCACCGAAACTGCGTAGTCCACGATAACAAAGTAGAACTATGCGGCTGCAGGCAAGTTGGCCGCGTGACACCCGCGCACAGCGCCGCTTTTCCGCCCGAAACTCACCACTCGCCTCGACAAAAATTCCCGAAGTCGTCCTGTGGAGGAGACGGGGGCGTTCGGACTTGCAGCATTTTGCGAGTTGGGCTGGGGTCAGAAGGACAGTAACGGCTTGTTGGATACAACTTCTAGAGTTCGGATTTACACACTCGGTCCAGGCACGTTGGACTGAGATAATATTCATTAGACAGATTATATCACAAAAGTCTGAATGCACTCACACTGAGTCTATAGCAGAAACAAGATATTCCACATTTTCAACCCAAACTCACGCCCACTCAAAATAGGCTACACGAGCACACGTTCTCGCGGGAGCCAACGCCATGACTGAGCGGGGACCGACCACGACCCCCCTAGCGCCAACCGGAGCCCCAGATCCGGGTTTCGCCCAAGTCGATGAGCTGTTGAAGGAACTGTATCGAGAGCTGCAGCAGGATGAATCAAGTCAGATCTCACTCCAGAGCTCGGAAGAGGAGTTTGTGAGCGCCGTGAAGTACTCTGCCAGCAACCCACCGGTTCCTACTTCGTCGGCAAATGACAAGAGCACTGCCGAGCCGCAGATGCATCCCGAGGCCTCCCTTCGCCTCGCGGATCTCGCATCAAGAGGGTCCTCGCAAAGCCGCGAACGGACAGGAGAACCGCAGTGGCAACATCCTGTCGTGCACGGCAGATTTGTCCCAGCTCAAATGGCAAGACCTCGGAAACGCCCCGTGTGCCGCTCTACGGAGGTCCTAGTCATCCCAGGTAGGCAGCCAGCACTGCAACCACAGGTGCCAAGTTACCCCTCAAGCGCGCAGCCTCGTCTTGAGCAGTTGGTTGAGCGCTACAACTTAAGAACCGCAGCGCAGGCCTCCGAAGCATCACAATCGTCATCCCACGAAGACGAGCTTTCACCAAGCTCTGCAGTCGACAGATACATGAATGCAATCACTGTTAGGACAGACACCCTGCCGCATCCCGTCCAGCTGGTGGCTGAAATTGTAGAATCCATACTTGAGCAAACTTGGTCCGAAATATCTGCAAGGAATGGATCGAGAACTGGAGTTCGTGCACAGCTTTTGGCAGCAGCGAGCGCCACTGTGCGGCTCCCTGCTTCCACGGCTCCAGTCACTTCTGGACTGCCTGAATCCCTCAGACCCGCTTCATCTAGCAAGACGAGGATGTCTACCAAGACTTCAACGCTTAGGCTCTTATCCGTGAGCGCCGTACATGCTGGTCCAGATGCAAACTTCATGCATTCCAGGAGCATGCCTGCGACAAGCTCACTCATCGCAAACTGTACACCGTGCGCCTTTGGTCCAGACACTGACCCCGTGCCACTAACCAATGTCCTACCTCCCCTTGAACGTGCTTCTCTTCGGCCTGATTTTGGGGTTGTCTCGCGACTGCTTGATAACTCCGTCGCCGCCCGCGAGCTCACGCTTGCTGGACTTACTCGTGATGCATTCCTGTACCCGCGTTTTGTCCAAACCTTGTACCTATCCCTGCGCATGCTCTCTGGCCTTCCCTTTCGAAAGCCCAACTTTGGTAGCTTGATGCAAAATGGTCGCTTGGTTCTGCCCAAGATTCCAAAAGGTGCTCCCAGCTCGCAGCAATCTCCAGCGCATTCTGTCTCTCGTAGTGCACTGCGTACCACTGGACCCGACTCGTCGCGAGACAAATCCCCTGCGTTTCTTTCCTTATCGGGAGATACCGCGCCTGCGCTCACTCGCAACGGTTCACTAACTAGTGAGGATCCAGCGAACGTACAGAATCCAGTCGTGGCTTCACTTGCAGCGATGAGCGCGATAATAAGCTGTGTGCGCTGCCCACAAACAGGACTTGCAGTGGCCTTCACGCGCTCGGGTATCATGTATGCCTTTTCTTCCTCTTTGAACTCCAGTCGCCGTGCGGAAGCCAAGCTGTTAAAGGTAATTGCCCCCTTCGTTCCTTGCGCACACGCGGCTGCGCCAGTGCTTCTTGCAGCATCACAGCCTGATAACGCGCTTCAGGAGGGGCGGGCGCAAGCATTCAAAGAATTGATGCGCGTTTCGCTCTCTGCCGCAGGAATTATGACAGCCGAAATGAGGTCTACAGCCTCCCCACCAATTGATAGCATGCCACCCCCCGGTATGCCATCGCTCTCGCGGCAGACCTCGCGCGCGAGCATGTCAAGCTCAGATTATTCCGCGACCAATTCTGGGACACAGAGCAGCGCGTCTGCGCGACTCCCCGTAGATTCATTAAGGCTCCCCGGAAAAGCAGCTGGATTGAACGACCAGTACTCGGGTGGCCCAACACGTCGGCCATCTGAAGCACGAGTCATGACGCCTGGAGCAATCGATGTGGTGGCCCCTGAGTTAGATCTCCGAACATTGGCATCTGAGCAGTTCAGTGACGAAAATTTCCCGAGGCGAGCCATGCTACAATGGCTGCATGAGTTCCAGTCGAGTCGCTCATTGACTAATGTGGTCGTGCCAAGACCCGGTACAGCTGCGTCGATTATTGACGGCAATGTGAACTTCATTGAACCCACATCTACGCGACAGGGCTCCTTCGTTTCGGTTGGACAGAGCTCTTCCCAGAACCAGGACCAGAACCAGAACCAGAACCAGAACCAGACACGACGAACGTCGATTTCTCCTCCAGCGCCGGTGTCGCCGCCGTTTTCGCGTCCCAGTAGCTCTCACAAGAATCGAGCGCAGTCTCCATCGGTCGAGCTTTCACTGAATCAGCCACAAGACTGCGTGCTCCTGCAACTCCCGGGAATGTCCTTTGAAGATACGCTGCCTGGCCTGGTGGAATTCAAGATGGAGTGTATTGGTGTAACACCTCTCACGGGTTCTGATATGCACGAGTCTGAGTATACGTACATGCTAATTGCGGCAACCCGAACGAAGGTGAATGTGTTTCGCCTGCTGTACCGATCTGTGTCGCAAGGTTTGCAGGTGACTCTAGAGTATTCCCTCACATCTCGTCAATTCTTTGCATTAGCGCAGGATACCGATTACGAAAACGCTGTGCTAGAAGCTGAAGCCGCGTGCACTGTATCGAAGAACCCGATTCCGCCAACTCCTCACCGACACACGCGGCCTAGATCCTCCATCAGCGTTCCAAGCAACGCAAGCACTCTGGCAGTGCCGAGTCTTGGATCTCCCGCTCCCTCTCGTCCATCATCCGCAGCCAGGCCGAAGACAGGTGCGCCCGTTGACCCGACCAAGCGCGTTATCCAACGAGTCTTCGACGACGAAGTCTCGACTATGGGTATTCGCAATTTGCCGTACGTGATGGTTGAAAAGCCACGTTCTAACATTGATGACCTGCTAGGAGCAGACCCATCTCGAGTCGCCAGAGGCGCAGACGCTGAAATCTCTGCAACAGCCGTGGCTCTGGCTGCCTCCGCTGCAGCTGGGGAAACACCACTGCCTCCTGTCGTCTTCACGTCTGTCTGTGTGTCTTCTGCGTGGGATGCGATCACAGTGACTGCCACTTCGTATGGACTTCACGCTCCACCTCACATTTGCCAGGTGCGCTGTGCTGTTTGCTCCGAAGGAGTAGGTCCGGAACACGCATGCCAAGGCGACAGTGCGAGTAACACCGTAACTATTGCATTTAAGATCGATAGCGAAGGTCCCGGCGAGAGACAAACCCGCTCCGAGAAACAGAATCGAGCTACTGGTCGATTTGCACATTTGGCTTTCCTTCTTGCAAAGCTTAGCCAAGGCGGAGTACATGAGGACTTACAAAGATGGCTGGAGTTCCATCGAATAGCGAAGCTCGAAAGCAAGACCGGCATTGCATCTCTTATGATGGGCGCTAACGCATCACGTACTAACCACAGCCCGTTGCCTGTAGGTCTCAGTGGCGAGGCAGGCTCTGATACGCAAAATATTGAGGGACTCGATAGCACAAACAAATTCACGGCTGGAGGATTTGCTCCAAACGTGCCACCTGGCTTGTCCTCCACACTCGGCTCCCAAACATCTATTGCAGACGGATCAGGTCTTCAAGTCATGTCTCAGGTGCCGCCCAAGCCTAACCGTGCGCTTGAACGGGAGAAGGAATTGGCGAGAAGGGCTGCAGCCGCTGCGGCACATGCTGCTGCAGAAGTCCGTCAGGCCTCTGCCCAAGCCATATCAGCTGTTTGTACCGTGCCGTCGCTAGATGAGGTGCTGGACGTCCAGCAACCCGATGATATCACAACCTTGCTTGTCGCGTCTGTGGTCAATGAGGTGGAGCGCGATCAAACCGAAGACCCTCCAGCTGGCCAGCCATCTGACATCTTTGTTACTCCTTGGCTAGCTACCCCCACGAGTGCCGATATGCAAGAGCCATCCAATATGGTTAGCTTATCCGATCTATTCGAAGATGGGTTCGTCGGTCCTCTTATGCGCATTCTCTTGCAAATCGATCGAGATGGGAACCCGACTCAAGTTCTTGACGAGCTTCGTATGCACCTACAATCTAAGCTCTTTGTTTTCCCTGCTACGCCACAGTACCAGATCGAGAAACTCCATCAGCTGGGTTCCTTCGAGCGTCCCGCAATCACTCGACAGCGCTGGTTAGCTGCGCTAGCAACCGTACCGTCAGCAGGGACATCTTCACACCCAGCAAGGACCAGACGCGTTGCTGAAAGTCGAGTCTGGATGAGGAAGGTTTGGACCCTTGGAATCACGATGCATCCGCTTGCGGAAGCAACTCTCAAGAGGTCATTGATCCGAGAGCATTTTGTGCATTCTCTATTCATCACCGACAACGGCTCCAGACGCACATTAGGAATTCTTGCAGCAACTCACAATGCTGGCAAGATTATGCTGACTCCGATTGGTACGCCTTTCACTGGAACCGTAGTCCCTCGCACCCAGATTGTGCCCATGGAAGATCGAGTGGTGTGTGTTGCGACGAAAAACCAGTTCTTGGCTGTCGCCGACGCTCGAGGCGAAGTTGCGCTGTATTCAGTTTGCTCGATGCCAGAACGGTTCGTAGATGTCATGCAGGTGCGTTTCCTCGGCTACATCAACAGCGTGCATGCACGAAGGAGCGTCACTCATATGCAACTTACTGATGACAACAAGTTACTCGTCATTTCGAAAGACTGCCAACCAATGACTGGGCAGGCTACTACGACTCCAGCTCCAGCAGGGCTGCAGCCGGCAACCCTTATCTCTCTGCACACATTCGGAGTTTTTAACGAAAGACACGAGACGGTCGCGGTACGATGGGCATTTGAGAGTCTTATGAAACTTGAAAAGACCGTTTCTCGAGTTGTCCCCATTGGCAGCGACAAGTTCCTCGTTGTGACAGAGGATTGCGCCGCTGGTCCGAATGTGCATAACGTATTTGTTTTGGATGCGACACGGAGCTTGTTTGAGGTAGCGCTAGCGAGTTCTTTCTCGCCCACGCCATCGCATCGTCTAGGTGGGACAATGACTCTTAAGGAGAAGCTCAATTCTGAACTCGCGCGACGAGAGTTCAATTCCATCGAGGGTAGACATCACTGGATATCCATTTCTGGCACGACTGCGCCTGCAGATCGCTATTCTACGACTGCTGCGCTCATGTGTGCTACAGAAAAGGTCGGCACCTCGTGTTGCTTAATGTACAGTCTGAACCGATCCAGGGATGCTGCTGATGTGGAGGTCACATCATCCACGACAGCAACAGTCACTCCAGCCCTTTCACCTGCAGTATTAGCCAGCGCGCCACACTCCTACGTTCCCAAGGGCACCACCACAAACCTAGCCGCCTGTGCTGCCCCTGGTACCCTGCAAGGATCTGGAACTGTCCAGTTCTCTCGGCAGACACTAAATGCCCCTCCGGCCTGGCCTGCTCCAGCCCCAACCACGTCGGGATCAATCCTTGCAAGGCCAAGCACGATGAAGGCGCGGCTGGGTGGCATGACGTTAGACGAATATGTGAAGCGGTTCACGGTCCAATCCAGCTCGCTCTCTGGCTTGACCCAGTCTCATGAGCAGACTTCAACCGGTTCAGGTCGACCTGCAACGTCGTTAACAACCAAGCGTCCCATGACCGGCCAAAGCGCGGATCGAGCCCACGCAGCAGCGTTAGAGAAACAGCGAAATAATCGTATTCCGGGTTGGACTGGCCAGCCGGCTGGTGCAGGATCTTCTAGCTATGCACGCACCCAGAGGTCATCTGCAGCTCTAGGTTGGGGACTCGTCCCTCGGCCCCAAACACTGTCTCGTCCTGCTCCGCAACAATCGACTCAAAGGCCGACTGCAGTTGTTCAACGATGAAGTCGTGCTGGACTCTTTGACAAGTACGTTACACACCTTAGATTAGTTCATAAATATCTACCGGAGGTCGAATTCTGTCGTGAGTACACGCGCAGTCTGTGGCTCACTCGATTTTATTGAAATTGTGTCAGGTGGCTCCGATAGTGTCTGCAGGACGGAACGATGCATTGGCAGCATATCTTGATTTTTCGGGACTGCCTAAGACTAGTCAGGACTAGCCAGGTGCGTTGGTCGAGAGTGATTTTTCCGCACCAATGTCCGCGAGCGGTGTCGTGACAGACTGGAAGGCGTAACTTCATCCACCCCCGCACGGACGAGAATTTCTCTTCAGGACGAGTGAAATGCAGGTTTTCGGAGTTTGATAAAAGGTTGGAAAATGCGGGTGCGGTGCGCCGTAATCATGTTCAAATTGTATTATATGAGTAGTATTACTCTAAAATTCCCCACCATACCGGTCAGGTTGACTCAGTGAGGAGTGAACCCATCCAAAACCTATGACAAACTGCAAAACCGAGGAAAACGAGGAAAACCAACCCTCCGATACCTTGTGAACTGTGTGGAACCTGGTCCCGCATCCCAGGGCAACGTAATCTGGTATGCGCAACCGACACATCTCATCCATATACCTCCACACACAATCGATCGTCTCTATAGGCACCGTTGCGATGTCGCTTACTTTACGTCTGGGCACGAGCCTGATTCGCAGTTCAGCGACCCCGCTCCCTTCAGGCGCGGCTGCGGCAGCTGCGGCTACGGCTGTGGCCCTCGCATCTTCGCCTTCGATGTCGATGGCTGTCGCTGCTGCAGCCGTCGGTGTGCGCCCGCTTGCGACACTGACTACGGACTCTGCGGCTCAATCTCGACGACGGACTTCGGCGATCTTCTCACAAGTGGGTATCGGTCGCGCGGCAGATAGTACCACGGCCGCTGCTGCTGTCATCGCCAATAGCAACAGCGGTTCACGTCATGCTACCGCGGCCACAGTGCTGCTCGCAACTGCAACCGCAGCTGGATCGCGAGGGTACCACACAACCACTCCCCTCTTCAAGAAGAGAGACTACTATGAGGTGCTTGGTGTTTCACGGAATGCTACCCAGGCAGAAATCAAGAAGGCGTATTACGCACTGGCAAAGAAGTACCATCCAGATGCAAACAAGAACGACAAGGACGCAGAGGCAAAGTTTGCAGAAATCAACAACGCGTATGAGACACTGAGCAATGCCGAAAAGCGACAAATGTACGATCAGTTCGGCCACGATGCAGAAAATATGCAAGACATGGGTGGCATGGGTGGCTTCTCGCAAGAAGACCTGTTCAGTCACATCTTCGGCGCCATGGGTGGAATGGGTGGCCGTGGCGGCATGGGAGGAGGTATGTCGATGGAAGACTTCTTGAATATGGCAGCAGGCGACTTTGGTGGTGGTATGGGAGGACGAAGCAGGCGACCTCGACAAGGTGCCGACATTCAGACCAATCTTACGTTGAGTTTTATGGAAGCGGTGCATGGATGCAACAAGGTCATCACTGTCTCAACGCAATCCCCATGCAAGTCGTGCGATGGAAGCGGTATCAAGGCAAATACCAAGCCTGAGACATGCAAAACATGTAATGGTACTGGCGTCATGAGGATGACACGTGGTATGTTCCATATGGAGGCGCCTTGCAGGGCTTGCGGTGGCCAAGGTAAGATCACGCAGCCCTGTCCTACTTGCGATGGTGAGACACTCGTGCAGGAGACCAAGCAAGTCAATGTCACCATTCCTGCGGGTGTGGATAGCTCGACAAACCTGCGTCTTGTTGGACAGGGTGATGCCGGCTACAAGAAGGGACCACGCGGTAATCTCTGGGTGAAGATTACTGTTGAAGATCACCCAACGTTCCGAAGAGAAGGCGCTGATGTCCATGTCACGGTGCCGATTGATGTCCCGACGGCCATCCTTGGTGGTCATGTTGACGTGCCAATGATCAATGGTATGGCCACGCTCAAGGTTCACCCAGGCACTCAGCCTAACGATGTACAGGTTATGCGAGGCAAGGGTATTAAGATCCCGAACAAAAACCAACACGGTCACCAATATGTCCACTTCCAGGTTAACATCCCCAAGACACTATCACCCAAGGCACGTAAGCTCCTGGAGGAATTCGCGATCGAGACGGGTATGGATAAGCACATTAATTTGACATCGACGTCATCGTCGTCATCATCATCATCATCATCATCGTCGTCGTCATCCTCTTCATCAAGCCACCACCACAGCAGTGATTCAAAATCATCTAGCTCGTACGACTCCGATGCCAAGAAGGAAACCACAGAAGATGAGAAGCATGATGACGACAAGGACAAGTCAAAGAAGGGCTTCTTTCGCAAATTAAAGAGTGCCCTGGGTCAGGATGACTAACATCTCCGCGCCGCTTCAATCCAAGCTTTCAGTCCCCAACTACTAAGCGGGCAGAGCGGCTGGCCTTGCATCGACACGTGTTCATGTTCGTGCGGGTGAGCGATTGGAGCTAGGGGTGTGCTCAGAACTTTATTTATTTGGAATGTGTATTTATTGAAATGCACTAGCAATGGTGTAGTAATAGTTAGGGCACACCGAAAGGCGTTCCGGGATCCTCTCTCAGCATGGAAACTTCCCAATCGGCAAACGAATAACTTCACCATCAAGCAGACAAGATAGCCGTTAGTTTGTTAGTAAGGGTTCTCATAATGTGGTCAAATGTATGAAAGCTATTCGCATTGTCAGCCGTGAGCGTACTGGAATCCTCCATCCAAGACTACCGCCTATGCATAATAAACCGAGTCACGTTAGACTAGCTAAACCAACGCCATTTTTTCTCTTCACACCCACTGGCCTCGGCTTCCCGGGTCGAATGAGAAATTTTCAAGGGTTGAACACACCAAGTCTGGAGGTCCAAAAGGCGGTATCCGCGTCGCGGCAGCGTTGCGTAAACTACAATTTGCTCCTTGACGGTGAACCTAGTAGGATTTAAACTGGGTTTTGTTCCCTCAGGTCGCTCTGTGCTGCACAAATCTCGCGCAAAACACCTCAAACCTAAGGAAGTTCAGATACCCCTTTTCCAGTGACCCTCTTGACCCCTGGTAGCGGTGCACGTACGTGAGATAGACACACACTAACCACGCCATGGATTTTGAGACATCTTCCCACCGAAAGCACTGGCTATTCGCCCCCGAGCACCTAGCTGAGGTGCGCCTACGCTCTCAACGCGATGCTCTGCGAAAGCTCGCGGCGGCGTACCGCATGGAGCAAAAGAAGATGACAGGCACGTCCGCTGCAGGAGCTGCGACAAGCACCGGAGCTACTGGTCCACTCTCTCCGGCCGCAAGTCCAGGCGCTGACGACATGGGGACCGGAAACTCAACGACAAGCCAGCCCATGTCTTTGGTTCAGGCAAATGATCAAGACGATGCCGCTCCGTCAATTGAGCTACCCGTACAGCCGCTTACACTATTTGAAGAGCGTCTCCTGCTCGTACGGGCCCTAAGCAAACTACACCACGTTGGCACGGAGAAGAACTCCCCACACTTTAAGCGCCCGATACATCCCCGAGTTCTCACCGCTGCCATGGCTCTCACCCAGCGGTTCTTTGTTCTGCAATCGACCATGCAGTACGACCCTGTTCACATCGCCGCCACTGCCCTCTTCCTGGCGGGCAAGACGGAAGAAAACTACGTCGAACGTTTCAGCGCAGCCCTCGCTTTCGGAATTGATGAGAGCATTATATCCTCACTCGAGCCGGCACTGTTGGAGGGTGTGCGTTTTGATATTAATATCTACTCGCCCTTCCCCGTTGTCACGGCGCTTATCCAGGGTTTTATTGACGTGATGAAGTCGGATGCGATCACGAATGAAATATCTGTTGATATTGCTAGGACCACCCGCTCCAATTACTCCAATTATCTTCACATTCATGAGGGAGTCCCGACAATCCTTCTAGGCGATGCGAACGAAGAGAGTGCAGGTGACGCACAACAGGTGAAGTCGCTATCTCTATTGGCTCCCAGTGCTGAAGAGTTTTGGCAGTATCTTTTAGATCGCTCGCGCGTTCTGCTCTATCGTATGTACCTCACTGACGCAATATTTTTAATGACGCCAGCTCAGCTTGCCTATGGTGCACTTCTGTTCGCTACTGAAGGCTTCTGCGTCGACTACCTCAAACAAGTCGAGCAAGTGCAAGCCGCAGCAGCAAGCGGCTCAGAGGCTCGGGTAAACGCATTCACGGATGTGCACGGACCTACCGCAATTTGGCTGCACGCCTTCTTACTTAGCTCGGTTGCCCTTTCCGCCCCGGCAGATCAGAGTGGGACTGTAGAAGATTCTCCTCAACTCCGCTTGTTGCAGAACAGGATAATCCCATCAGTGGCCACAGCGATTGAGCAAGGTAAGGCTCTCAGTACATCGCACGTCAAACTCTGCAATCCCACTGTCGAGGAGCTGAATCGGCGCGCGGATGTGTTGCGAAGGACTTACGGCACGCTAATGAATGATACCGTAGGCAAACTGCTCCTGATCGCCGAAGCGAAACGCATGCAAAGAGCGTCTGAGTTGGCTGTGCAGCGCCAGCAAGTTGAGGAGCAGCTCCTGCTCGGAACACCACAAAGCAGTGTTCGGGGTGGCCAGCAGCCTTCGGAAATGGGAAGTGGTGGAACACCTATGTTCCTCAAGCGAGGCAACTTCAATATTACCCCCAGTCCAATGTCGACCACTTCCAGCGCAGCATCTTCAGAGCTTGGCCTTAGGCGTGGTCGCCTGGATCTTGATACACCCGGAAGCGATATGGGTATTAAGCGCATTTGTGATTCTTCCCCAGACATGTAGCATTTCAAACACGCAGGTAGATTAACGACCAACTCAGTCGAGCTGGCTGTAATGTAGCAGTCGACTTTGGACTGACTACATAAAACTCGAATCTTATGTCTTTCTCACTCATACAGGTCTTGAGTATCGAAGTCGACTGCTGTTAGTGTTGCTTGAACGGCAGAATAGATTGACAAGATAATTGTGAGATTGTATTTAGTTGAGCACTCGGTTGATGCCTAGTGCTACGGTTGTGAGGTTACCGAACTACCAGCAGTCCCACAGGCTTAGAGAGCAGCACCCATCTTGGCTTCGGCCTGTGCAGCGTTGCGGCGTGAGATAGCGAAGTCAATACGCTTGATCTGCTTCTTGAGGTTCTTCTGGAGCTTGCGGAAGTCCTTAACGACAGCCTTGCAGAGGGTAGCATCCTTCTTGGCCTTGACGCACTTGGGCGACTCATCCATGTCAAGCTCGCAGGTACGAGCAAGCGCAATGGTCTCAGAGCACTTCATAGCCTTCGGCTCGGCCTCATCGTGATCACGCTGAGCCTTGCGAACATTGACAGCCTGCTTGTTGACGTTGTCAATAGCAAGGTTAGCCTCCTTGTCGTTGAAGTTCATGTCGCGGACCTTCTTGCCAACCTTGTGGATCTGGTCGTACTGGTAGTCAGCAGCGTTGAGCAGGCGCTTGCACTTAGCCTTGAGGGTAAGGCACTTGCCCTTGCTCTGCCAATCCTTGCGAGCGCATGGAGCCTCAGCCTCGACGCAGACGGTAGAAGCCTCGGTGATGACACGAAGAGCAACACGGGCGTGGAAGCAAGCCTTCTGTGCCTTCTGGCAAGTCTTGCCGTTGAGAGGGTGGTCAAGGTTCTGCTGAACGCAGAGAACCTCAGCCTTGTTGCAAGCATCATCAGCCTCAGACTCGAAGGTGGCAATGCGGTGCTTGATATCACGTGGATCAGGAGGAACATACTTGTCAAGGCGCTTGATGACGTTGTCCTCCCAAGCCCAGTTGTTCTTGGCAACCTTGATAGCAGCAGCAGCGGGCTCAGTCTCAACGACCTTCTTGAGGCGCTTGGTAAGAGGAGTCTTCTTCATGCGGAGACCCTTGGGTTGGTACTTGCGCTTGGCAGCCCTGCGTGCCTTCTTGGCCTTCTTCTTGTTCTTCTTGATCTTCTTCTTGAGCGCCTTCTTCGCCTTCTTGCCAAGCTTCTTGGCCTTCTTGAGCATGCGACGAGGGTGCTTGATGATCTTCTTGACCTTGCTAGCGCTCAACTTGAGCTTCTTAGCGAGCTTCTTGAGCTTGCGCTTGTTCTTGAGGAGAGCACGGCGGCTACGACGACCAGCCTTTCGCAACTGCTTAGCAAGTGACTTCATAGCGCTGGAGCGAGCGATCTTGCGCTTAGCCTTGGCAGCAGCCTTGGCCATCTTACGAGCGACCTTGCGAGCTACACGACCGACACGGCGAATGATGCTGCGGCGACGACGACGGCGGCGGCGGCGAAGCTTGCGAGCAATTCGGCGAGCAGCGCGAGCCAAGCGGCGGAACAAACCGCGACGGCGGCGACGGCGGCGGCGACCGTGGCGGCGGTGGGGGTGACGGTGCTTAGGACCGTGGCGGTGGCGGTGATGGTGCTTGGGGCCATGGTGACGGTGAGCACGGGGAGGAGGAGCATGGCGTCTGCGGCGCCCAGCATAGGCCTGAGCATCAGCTTCGACCAAAGCCGCCTCAACCTCCTCCGCTGCCTCGGATGCATCTCCTACCTCAAGGGCTGCCTGCTCAGCACCCCCCAGCTCGAGGTCAAAGTCGGTGGAGAGAGCGTTCTCGACGTTCCCAGCGCGGGAGGCGAGCTCCAGCTCGTTCTCAGCCGCAATGTGATCGGCATTGGCTATATCGATTAAGGTGTAGGGCGATGACACGTAGGAAGTAAGCACCTGAATCCACTTGAGCTGCCAGATATCACAAAGCCCTGACCACTTTACACACGGCTTTGTCGAGCCTATGGGAAGCGGGTGAGGTCAATGCCCTTGGGGGTTGATGCATGGGAGCATGCTCTCGTGCCCCATGGGGTTGTAGTGTGTAGCAAGACGGTGGTAGGGTAGATAAAGAATGTAAAAGCTCGAAAAAGTATGGGGTTTAAGTCAAAAGCTCCAACTTTTGCAACGTTTTTCATATCCTTTGCGTGTGTGTTGTAATAAATATATATGTTAAAATTACGTACCAAAAGCAAATACAGCTAATGCCACTACGAGCACAGCCAGGACAGAACGAATTGTCCACTTCATTCGAAGCAAATTAACAATTGCTTTTGTCTCAAATCCTCTTTTCTCTCGAGGCTTGGGCAGGCAGGGGGTGAAATTTGGAACTTTTTTGGCCCCGTCTGGAACCCGGCTCCAGATTTTGGAACCAAGTTCCAAAATTTGGAACCCAGACCCACCTCCCCCCCTTTTTTACACCCCCGAACTCAAAAAGGTAGGAGAGCGAAAATTTTTTCGGGTACGCATGCCGCCATTCCTGCGCATGCGATAAAATTGTGTATTACCGTTGGCCGTTGGCGATGACCTGAGGACTGGGAGTTTAATCCTCAGGCCAAGGGCACCCTACCAGATGTTCTATGCAGCCGTACATAATGACGTATCAGTGCCTTATGAGACCGAATGCAACTCCTCCGGCACATGTTGCATGTACCGTGTGGGCTCGAGCCAACTCATCTCGGAATGAGTTTGATTTCGATCAAGCATCCGAACTGATCACTTTGGGGCATACAGATTACGATTCTGCGCTTTATTAATCTACTATACATAGTCATGCGTATCCAAGAGGATATTAGCATATACCAAGCATGGGAGGTCGATCTCAGTAAACTGATACGTTTTGTTGCTGCTCAGCTGAGGCAGGATCTCCTTGACTCCACGATGACGTGCGTCAATCAGAAGGCGGAGAATCTGGTGCGGAGACGACTTAGCTGCCACGGTGCCACTACCATCCACGCCCAAGTAAGCTCTAGCAAAGACCTCATGAGCCAGGCGATAGTGAGTTGCCGAATTACGAATCGCGATGGCCACCGTCACAAGCTTATCAATTATTCCAGCGATCACATAACGAGGCAGTTCGCGCCGAATTTGTCTCGCGTACTTGGCTAATGTACTGCGCTCCACGCTAATGGCGCGATCGGTGAGCTGCTTGCTCGGGAGCCAGTCTGAAACTTGTTGAGACCAGCGCTTTTCACCTTCGCGATCGCCCCCGGCAGCAAAGGTTGGCCCAAACATATCCGAGAGGAAGCAGTCGCTCACATAGCCATCATCTCCACCTTCGTATTTACCTTCGACTCCTTCCTCCGTATCGTCCTCGGGGTCACACATGACAGAATTCTCCAGATGGACGATAGATGCTCGCAACAAAGAAAACTCTACCTCTCGGCAATATGCACGCTGCACGAGCGTTGCAAGGGTTTTTAGCGTACTACCAGCAAGCTCCACTGAAGAGCGACGACAGCTGGTATGGCACCAGTACTCGTCCAGTGTCAAGGCTTCAACCAAGTCCGCCATTCTTCGATGTCGACCTGGTCCCCAGATCGCGTCTCGATCCATGAGCCGAGTCAGTGCCCATGGGTAATCCATAGCTACAGCACGTGCAGCACGGAGGGCACACTCTTCTTCCATTTCCTCATCCTGTACGGGTTGGTCTCCGCTCGTGACTGGCTTGATTGGATCAGGTGTAGCTCCAGCAACTTCTCCTGGTCGTTTCTCACCCGACGCATCCGCCATAGCAGCTCTGCCGGCTGAGACAGTCTTCTCCCGCTTCACCTCTTCACTGATTGTGCGATCCTGAGCACGTTCGCTGAATCGATGCCAACTCATGATTGTTCGAACATCCATCGCAAGGTTCCGGCAGAACCACAGAGGTGGGGGCATTACGAGCTTTGTGAGAGCAACTCGGGGTTTCGTGGGGATCTGCGGAAACTCGCCTAATGATCCCTCTAGTCGGCATTTCATCCATGCTGCCACGGCTCGAGTAGCTGCCCTGTAGAGCCGTTGATTCTCTTCAAGGGAAAGAGTACTATACTGTAGACCACCAAAGATGGAAACCAGCCTAGATGCTAGATTCCTGATGACATCCTTCGTGTCCGTCATCTTTCTCGTTTCGCGTATGGCTGTCCTTGACACCAAAGCAATGACGCCCAAGACTTCGTAGGGTTCAATTTGCTTAGAGCCACCATACGGAGGAAGCTCGTTCAAATCGTGCAGGAATCTCTGCAAATCCGAGCGCACGCGCATATTGGCAAGGCGCTGCACGAGGATTTCAGTTGCGACCATTGCTACGGCTGGAGAGACTGGATGACATCCACAGGCGAAAAGCATCCTTGCCACTGCTGAGACCACGCTTACCGCACCCTGGCACGGAATCGTGGACTGATCGTTTGCGCCGTATTTTCGAGCTGCAAGCTCTTGCTTCTCTGTCAAACTCACCTGAAGCCAGTCACTGATAGATGTCCGTCTCGAAGCCAGCCACTGAAACGCGAAATGTTTCCAAGTTGGCTTGGTACTCACATTACTCACAAGTATGGAAATCCCAAGCAAAGATGACTTAGCCTTGTGGAAGGAAACCAAGTGGGCCTCACTGGGATGGAAAGAACTCGAAGCCTTCAACGTGGACACAAAAGAGTCTCCCAGCAACTCTCTGCATTTGTCTTCTAGTCGCAGGTCGGATGAGGTTGTGGAGCTTGGTTGATCACATACTGAGTGAGTGTACGCGGTTGAAGCTAGGAGCTGCCAGAGCAGTGCGTACCTTAAGTTCATTGCGAGAACAGTGTTTGTAGACGAGATTATAGCAAGAGGAGATGAGGGTACCGACGGACTGCATTTAATGGGGTACAATGCTGCTTGAATGCCAGACTCGATGTCCTTAATCACTCCGGGGTCGAGTTTCGACGCCTTTGACTGAACGCCATGATGATTTGAGGATGCGCACCCTGTCGTAGCGTAGGAAGTTGATGCAAGTGTAAGCTGGATTGGCACTCCAACGGCAATACGTCTACTGCACATCTTGTCCGCCTCTGGCATCAATCGATCTAGCTCTCTCTGGACCGCCTGGAATTCTGTCGCAAGATTGGATTGATACGTTACCTCAATGAGTGATTGGCTTGGGGTGCGTGCAGACTCCAAGGCGGAAACAAACTTCTCGGATGCCTTTGAATCAGACCAGTCACAGTCCAGCACGGCCGGGACCACAGGGTCGACCTCCCCCAAAACAATAAATTGCCCTGGAGGTTCTCTCACGAGGTGTTGAGCCGGCGCCAAAATAAGTCCAGGGAACTTGTTTCGCACGGCACGCTGGAGCTGACTCCATGACACTTGATCGGCACACAAGCCTACACCTTGGAGCTTTTCCTCCTCTCGCCCCAGTTGCTCAATTGGGTTCGCCATGTCATCAACTTCCTCATCGACTACTGGACCGTCCCCACCACTTTTCTGACTGCCTAATTTAACCTCGTCAATGTCGCTTGCATCAGAATCGTCGTCTTCTTCCTCGTAGTCATAGTCATCATAAACATCATCATCTTCCTCATCGCCATCTCGATCGCTCCGCTCGTACTTGCTCTTGAGTCTCGCTAGAGTCGCTTCTGCTACTTGCCGGGCTTCCTGAACAGCTGGTAAAGCCCGTGACAGGATGGGGTGTAGTGGGTCTGATGTAACTGCTAGCTGTTGTCTTTTACGCATGGCAAGCCATGACATGGCTACTTGATCCTGGCCTGAGGCGTGAATTGATGAGCTGGGAAGTTGTGAACTTTTCATGAGTTGTGAGCTCGTTTCGAGTGGTCTCTTCTCACCAAGCTTCACATTAGGGGAGGTGGGAGCAGCGAAGCGCGGCGGTGGGGGTGGGGGCATGAGCTCTTTATCGTCTCGGGGCCCAACCTTGATCTGATGGTTTAGTGTGGTAGTACTCTGAGTTGGAGGAGCCTCTCTACTGCCTGTAGAAGTTCCTCCTGAGCGTAATGCCTTTAGAAGTGTACGCTGGACCTCCTTTGGGAGCTGTGTGATCAGTGCGCGAGCGGCGTTACCTGGGAGCTGCTTCACGATGTGGAGCTGGTCCTGAACCGGCAGGCCAATGTATTCTGTTATGATATCACTTTCCCCGGCAGGAAGTGGGGGATCCACTGCAACGGCGCCAGAGTCCGGGAGATCGGTCCTTGCCTGGTGTGTTGCAGCAGTCCTGGCATCTCCACTCGTCTGTGTCCCCGCAGATCTCTGCGACTGCGCCGAATCTCCAGGGCTGAATTGAATTTGTATCCGGCTGAGGATATCCGCCGTGCGACTGTCCATTGGAAAATTGGTCAGATGTAAAATCACACTTGCAGCGATATAATGCGTGAGTCGCCCTGACCGCGCAGTAGGGGCGATTACGCGAAATCGAGCACTGGCAGAAGTTGCGAATCAGCTTTAGATTCAGTGCTGTTCATATCTCGTCCTTGGATTGGACAGTGGCAGGAGGAGCTCCAGAGCATATGGGCATGGTATGAGATGATACGAACGAAGCTCGAACGACCCTCGCGGGTCTTTTATGGGTCATGTGGTTGTATTGGTGATGCTTGCCAAGCATGTTGGATGAGGGAAACTGGCTGGTGTAGTATGGTAACTTACTGTAACTTGAATCACAATACACAAATGCGAGGCTTGGGCGTAGAACATCGTTTGCGTGATACATCATTGCTCTGGCTCGCCCTTTGCTTCGTCGTTTGTGGATCGACGGCCAATCACTCAATCGATCAATCTGTAAAAAGGGTTAGTTTCAATCCATGGCCTCTGCTCATCATGCTCATCAATTGAATATACTTCGGGGACAGTCAAATCTGGACAGGCTTGAGCTCTGGCGTATTGGTGCGATGCTGTCATCGTGATGATAGCAACTGAAGGCATGTCGATCAGTAATACCTTACTTAGTTACCGGAAGCCTCGGTCTGCTCAGCACCGGTCGCGTTCTCTTCTGCGTTATTCTTGTTCGTCCTGGGTCGCTTGAGAGTGATGACGTCCTTGGCAATGGGGCCCTTGTCAGCGCGCTGGGCCTCACCGAGGTAAAAGGTCACGTCCTGGCCCACACGCAAGGACTTGAAGCCAGTACCGTGAATGTCCTTCCAGTGGACGAAGTAGGACTTGTCGCCCGAGGAGATGAAGCCGTAGCCGAGCTTAGGGTCGTATTTGCTCACAACACCGCGGAGTCGGTCTGCGTTGCCAGTGGAAGCCGCAGAGCCTGCCTCGGCTGCTGCCGCAGCGGCATCAGTGTCGACCTGCGTCGTGAAGGCAGCCCAGAGAGGCATGCGGAAGGTGCTCGATCGGAGGGCAGGGATTGCCTTGGTAAGGGAGAGGTTGCGAAGTGCACCGAACATGGATGTCTTGATGCGGAAGACGTGCCTGTCGGGTTGTGTGGAGTGGAATAAGTATGAGATCCAAGTGAGTTTACGCCACACTTCGTATCGGATCTTTTCGAGAGTTTGGAAAGAGCAATTTTCCGGAGCAGGCAAGAGGACTGGTGCAAAATAACACAATTATATTGGTTGTGACAGGTGTTCACTATCCACATAACAGGTTGGTGATTCACACAAGACGTTCATACCACGACTTTGCAACTCCTACACATACTGCGCGAAAACGGTTCAAGGCTAGAATCCGGGCCAGGACGCTTGGCCTGGCGCTTCCTGCAGCTGTGAGTGTAGGACTGGTCTCTCTGAGGAATGGCTAGCGTCGGCTTAGATCCAATTGGCAAACAAGCCCTTCGACTTCTGCTTCTCGCGGGCCTTGGTCACACGTTCGACCTGTTGCGGTGTCAAACGAAGCATCTTACTCAAGATTGGAATATAGACGTCTTGCTCTTGCTCCTCGGATAGGAAACGAACAAAGGTCTCTCGAAGTAGTTCGGGAGCGTCTTCATATGCCTCTGGGGTGCGCGGCGTATCTCGGCCCGTAGCGCTGTGGGGGCTCTCGCCTCGTGCAACATTCGTGCTGCTCAAAATGTTTCGAGCGTCTGGCACGTCTCCGCTGGCCGTCGCAAATGCAGCGGGTTTACTCAAATCCAGAAGGGATTTCGCGAATGAGTTTGCCTTGGGTGTTCCGCTCTTAGGCACCGCTGCGAGTCGTAGTAGCTCTGCTGCCTCAGTATCGTCAATAGAGTGGGTTGCTTCCGTCGCTCCTCGAGTCTCGCCATCGGAGTCTGTGTCTGACTCGGAGCCTGGATTTGGAAGCGCGACTTGAACTGAATCAAGTCGAGGTGTCAACACGACAGGAGTCGGGGCACGCTTATCACCACGGACTATGAGCGGCGCTGCATGACTTGTGGCTGAAGGCATTGCACTGTCAAGGTTCTGAATCTGGAGAGACAAGTTGGCAAACTTTAGTCGGCGTAGTGTACGGATGGATGCCAGTATTGTTGCGATGTGGGTCGACACATCGTCATGAGCTGTCTCCAGAGCGGCGATTTTGCTTTGACCCTCAGGCAGGTGATCTGAATCAGTCTCACCACTGCCTGTTTCGGCTGCTTGCGCCGAATGGGCAGCCAATTGTGCGAGTTCTTCAATGGCTCCGGCGAGCAACGATCGAGCACTGAGCGTCTCTGTCAGCATCGCTGAAAGCTGCGTTAATTGGTCTGTCGCCTCATTCAGTTGTCGCTCCTGCTCGGCTCGTTCATTTGCGCTGATGAGCGCTTTCGCCTCGCTCTCTTTTGTCATAAGAGCAAGCTGATCCTGAAGAAGGCGAATTGTAGCTAATGCCTGACTTTCGGATACCTTAAATGCCTCGAGCAACTCAGCGTCGTGACTCGATGTTGTTTGCTGACGTGCTTCGGAGACAGCAGTTTCTAAAGCTGTTGCCTTCGCCTCAAGAGTCTGCTTTTGTTCCAAAAGCTGCTTGACCTCGGCTTCGGACCGTTGCAACGCAGTAGAAAGCTGCTCTCGCTCTGATGAGAGCTGATTGGTCGTTTCAAGCAACTGCTGCATCGTAGCCTGTAGCGACTGCATGCTGTCTCGAGCAGCTGCGAGTTCGCGCTGGGTCGCCTCAAGCTCGAGCATCGCTTGATCTTTCTGACTAGACAACGACTCTAGCTGTGCTGTGCTCGATTCTATCTGCTGGCGATATTGGTTAACCTGCACTTCATAGGACTGGATTATCGATTCGAGTTGAGTGACTCGATCCGCCTGTGATTGAACCAGTTGCTTCGTCTGTTCAAGTGCGCTCTTCGTAGCCGCAAGCTCGGTTTCGGCCTGTTTGGCCTGTTCAAGCTTATCGGTCTGACTCGACTCCAAGGACTTTGAGGCTTGCTCGAGCTGTGCTAGTTGGTTCTGCAGGGACTGAATTGTGTCGCGAGCCCCCGTGAGCTCAGCCTGGGTAGATTCCAATGCTGACATGGTGTCGACAAGCTGCTTCTCCAGCTTCTCTTGACTCTGCTTGGACGCGTGAAGCTGAACCTCGATCTGTGCCATACGTGAGAGCGCTGCTTCGAGCTGCTGGTGCTTAGCTTGGAGCTCTTCAGCAGCCCCAGTTTGAGCCTCAGCCAACTCCTTCTGAAGCTGGTCAATCTTGTTCTGTTGCATCGCTACTTCTGCCGTGGCCGCCGCAAGATCCTTTTGAGCACTTGCGAGGGCGTCTTCGGTTTCGTAGAGCAGTTGAGTTCTCTTCGAAGCTTCAGTCACATATTTTTCATACTGAGCAGTCAGCTCCTGTGTGGCCTGCTCAAGTCGCTCACGATCCAGTGTCGCCTGCAAAAGGGCTGCCTCTGCGCTCTCGCGGAGCTGAATTTCCTCCGCAAGCCTGGCTGTATGGGCAGCTGAAACATCTGCTGCTGCGGTAGCGTTGGCTTCCGCATCTGCAATTTTCTTGAGGAGAATATCTCGCTCCTGAGCATGTTTGTCTTGCAACGCGCGTAACTGCTCCTCCCGCGTACGAATCAATCCATGGGCTTCTTCTAGCTCGCGAAGCTTGAGTTCAAGCAGTGCACGATCTCGCTCCCACTCTTTCCTTGCAGTCGAGTCATCTGGAATGTGCCCGCGCTCGTCAACTGTCTCATCATAGCTGTCCTCGTCGTCAGCCTCTCTGTCCTCATCATCAAAATCGAATTGGGAGAAAGTGGATGTGAATTTACGACCAAACTTACGTTGGGCGACGGCGCGCAGTTCTTTAATTTCATCCTTCAGGGATGACTCGCGAATGACAGCAGCGTTAAGTTCACTATCCAAAGCTTCCGCTCGCGCGTGTTCTCGTTGCAATTCGCGTCGGAGCTCGTTAAGTTCGACCTCCGTGGGTGTTTGAGCGTGCGTTGTTGAAATACTTGGCGTTCTTGCACGATCTGGTGTAGGAACTCGTTGTTGTCGTGACGGGGTGTGGACCGGTTGGGGCGAGGCTTGTCGTGACATTGTGGGCTGAGGGGCGATGTTCTCAGCGAGGTCCAGTTCATCGTCTTCAGATGGAAGTGAGCTGTCACTGCTCGACTCATCGGCTTGGGTCGCAACCTGTCGCATGGGTCGACGACCACTCGGACTAGCTCGAGCATTCGTGGATCGTTCCTCAAGCATTTTGCGAGCCTGTTCGAGTTGACGCTGTAGCTCTGTGGCCTTAGCCTTGAGCTCCAACTCACTAAGCTTAATCTCCTCTAGTGCAGCTCGCGATGCCTCACATTCTGCGTTTGAGTGAGACGCTTGCTCGAGGGCTTTCTCAGCCTCTTCCGCCAACTTACGATTGCTCTCTTCCCATTGAGTTCGCTCTCCCTCCAAGCGCGCGACTTCGCTCTTGGCCTCAGCCAGCTCAGTATTCAATCTATCCACTTCGAGCTGAAGAAGTGCAACTTCGGCTCGGATGTGATCAATTGACGTGTCGAGAGGAGCCTGCTCGATGTCATCACGGCCATCAACTTGCGAGCTGTCGGAAGCATCGCTTTCTGCCTGTGGCTGGGGCTGGCGGTTGACTAAGTTGGCGCTGCCATCTGCTGCCGTGTCAAGGGATTTCTGTGTGCCTGCCAACAGCGTCGACAGCTGCTCATTTTCCTCTTGCAAAGCTTTGATCTCAGCTGCTTGTTGGTCAGTGCGTTCCAGAAGCATCTTACTTGTCTCCTGGAGTTCAGTTAACACCTCAGTTAGTTCAGCAATGCGTTCCTCTGCCTTCGCGCGCTGCTCAATCACTGAATCGAAGGCTCGCGTCGTTTCTCTCAACTGCTCGCTCAATTGCTCGGACTCAGCAGCTTTTCCAGATTGACCGGACTCCACCTGGCGTCGTAATCCCTCGAGTTCAGTTGCCAAATGGGCTGCAGTATCAGCCAGAGTGTTGCGATCGCTTAGTATGTCAGCATACTTCTGCTCAGCAAGGTTGAGCCGGAGTTGCGTCTCTTGTTTTTCTCGATCGGCCTCGTCATAGAGTTGGTTCAGCTCCTCGTACTGTCTCTTCAACTGTTCATAACGCCCAATGGCCTCCTGGTGAAGGAGGCTCTCGCTCTCGGAACGTTGTTGTGCAACTTCATAGTCCTGCTTAACCAGCGAAAGAGACGCTTCGAGATGCGCAAGCCGAGCCTCCTTGACCTCAATTGCGTCGACGGCGGCCTTCACGTGTCGTTCGAAGGCTTCGTGGCTGGAGTCGTACTCAGACATCTCTTCGGTGCCAAGCAACTTGGTGAGTATTTGCGCAAAAGAAATATGCTCAGTCTCAAGTCTTCGGATGGTTTCGTCCTTGATATCCATCTGCTTGACGTACTCTTCGGTGATGCGATCGATTTCATTCTGAATCTGAGCGCTCATTTCAACAAGCTCAGTCATTTCCTTGCATTTCGCAGAAAGTTCGTCGCGCTCTTTCTCGAGAGCCTGGATCCTTGTCATCAGTGCTTCATGTTCCTGCTCGGAGTCTGCGGCGGAGTCAGAGCCATCTGCATGTTCGCGCCTTTGGGCGAGTTCAGATAGTTGTGCTTCAATACGTGCAATATGCTCATTCGAAGCCTTCAATTCATTGGTCAACTGTTCCTCTTTCTCGATGTGGCTCTTCTTGAGCTCATCAGCTTTGGCCGCGAGGTACGTTAGTTCGCTGGCAAGCTCACCGACCTTTGCCTCAGCGGCTTGTTTTTCCTGCAGCAGCGCAGCGTACATTGTTTCCAGATTGAGTTTAGCGTTGGATGCTTCAGCGAGGTCTTCGTAGAGCTTTGTACGTACGTCGATCTCTCTCGCGAGATCTGCCTTGAGGCGGTCAACTTCGGCGCTATACTCCGCCGCAAGTCTCTCAAATTCCTTCGTGATTTTGTCTTTTGCGACGCGCTCCTGGGCCAAGGCGGCTTCAACCTCTGTAACGCGTTCCCTTGCCTCGGCTAGCTCTCGTTCAACTTCGTGCGAAGCGTGAGCATCAGTCTGCGCATCTGAAGGTGTGGGCGTGAGCGCCTCATTCTCAGATCCGTCTTGAGTGGTTGGCGAAGATGCGGCAGCGAGCTGGATAGTTAAATCATCGATGTCCTTCAAACACTGTTGGATCTGTTCTTGAGCCTCAAAAAGCTCTGTTTCCCTCTGAACCAGCACTTCCTGCAACTCGCTAACTCGCTCCTTCTCTGCGGCCAGTTGACTCTCCAAGTCAGGAATTCGAGAGAGCTGCTGTTCGCTGGCGGCCCAGTCTTCCTTGATCTTTTCCAGTTCAATTTGCATGGCTTGGAGCTGCAAAGTTGCGTGATTGTAGATAAGCTCATTCTCTGTAACAGAACTTTGAACATGCTCGTTAATTAGGTCCTGAAGGGCGGCAATCTTGGAATCGACATCATCGATTTCCCAGGACTCACTCTTAATAAGTTCAGTCAGCTGTGTCTTTAGCTCAGCCTTGAGGGATTCAACTTGAGGGGCTTGAACGGGGGCTATGCCGATGATGGTGGTCATCTCACTGGATGCATTAGTGGCCTCTGCTGCTCTCATGTCATCTGATTCTTGTCTAGCATCTTCGTCAGCCCCTTCGTCAGATACAACGGGGATTGTGTCGCTTTCGGTAGGGAGTTCGGCTGTGCGACTCAATTCAAAGATCCTGTTCTCAAGCGTGGAGATCTGTTCCTTTGATGCAGCAAGCTGGGATTGGAGGTCGTTCACAATCTCCTCGTGGCTGAGGACGAAGCTCTTCATTTCTTTTGTGAGCTCCATGACTTGCGCCTCAGCGATAGTTGCGGCATTCGTCTGACTCTCTAGGAGCGCACGCAGCTGCTCAATGTCTTGCTTCAGTGACTTCTCAGAATTGGCCAAAGTAATGTTCTCGGTCTTGAGCTCCGTCAATTTATCCATGAGAACCGATGACATAGCCATTGCCTCGTTGAGTGCATCGTTATTCTGGGCATGATTCGAAGCTGACGACTTTAACAGTTCCAATTGCTCCAGAGCTTTCAGGTAATCAGCCTCTATCGAACTGAGCCTGGCTTGAACCTCAGTCACTTGGGCTTCACGCTCCGTTCGTTCCGATATGGCGTTCTCAAGCTCCCTCTGTGCTCCTGCCAAGTGGTCGCGAAGTTGCGCGATCTCGTTCTGATACGTTTTGATGCTTTCTTCTTGTAGAGCTACCTGTTCCCGGGCGCTTTCCAATTGGCCCTGTGAGGTGTTCAAACGCTCTTCCGTAGTCGCTAGCTGAGCCTTCGAAGCGGCCAATAACTGATTTACTGAAGTGAGGTCCTGGGTCAACGACTGGACCTTCTCTTGCAATGCCATGGACTGATGAACCACATCCTCCATTTCTTTGAGTTCATTCTTGATGCCATTCCACTTGTGTTCGTCGATGAGCAACCTCTCCTTCTCGGCGCGCAGTGATGCAACTTCTTCACTGAGCACACTGAGTTCATTTTTGCACCTTGATAATTCATCATTAGCGGTGCTTTCTCGCTGCTGTGTCTCTGAAAGTTCCTCCTTCACGTGCTGTAGCTCGTTCTGGAGTGCATTGAGCTCTCCTTGCTTTGCAGACAGTTGCGCCTCGAGTTGCTCCCGTGTCGTCGCAAGCTCGGTACGAATGCCAATCAATTGATCTTCGTACATGTTGTACTCCTCCTGAGACAGCTTCAAGTTGTCTTGGAATGCATTAAGCAGCTCCTGCAGCTTTTTCATTGCCTCGTCTTGGATTTGCTTCTGCTCTTGGCCAAGCTTGAGATCTTGCTCAAGCTTTGTGGCGTAACGTTGCACCTCTTGAAGCTGATGTTGTGTAGTGGCTAGTTCATCTCGCGTGTGTTCCAAGGTCCGCTGCGCCTCATTGAGTTCGTGCTTCGCTTCCTCCTGAACCTTCTGAGACTGCTCGAGTTGTTCCTGCAGCTTAGTCACTTCATTTCGGTAGGCTTCTGCATCTCGTTCACACTGTGCTAATTTGCTCTGTGACATGGAAAGTGTGTGTGCAGACTCTTGCGCCTTCATTAACGCTTCTTGAATCTTTGTCAGCTCGCCTTTAAGCTGACTCGATTCTTCATCTCTTTGTGCCAAGAGGTCGCGAGTGGCCTCAAGTTCTTTTCCGGCTTGCTCCAGTTCGGCTGCACGGGCCGAGGTCTCGGTCTGCGCAGACAGTAATGCGGCTTGGGCGGCTTGCAGCTGCTCTTGAACATCGACGTGCGAAGCTTCGAGTTGACGAACATTAACCAGCTGCTGCTCCAGCTCTGCTCTTGCACTCATCAAGTCGGATGTGGCAGCGTCGAGTTCACTCTGCTTGTCGGTAAGACGTTGCTGTAGGTCCGTGAGGCTCTGATCAAAAGCTAGCTTCGAATCGGCAAGCTCTCGCTTGAGCGAGTCGTTCGTTTCTGTCAATTGAGCAATACGTTCCTCGTACTGCCGCAACTGCGATCGAAGCCCCTCTTCCCGTTCCTCTGCTAGTTTCCCCTCAGCCAATCTGAGTTCCAATTGCTCACGCTCTTGCGCACGCTCCGCCCGCTCCTTTTCCAGCTCATTACGTAGACTGTAAAGCTGGAGTTCGAGCGTTACTTGGCCCTTCTGGAGATAGTTTATCTCTGAAGGTTCATCAAGTATTGCCTTGATCTCATTGCCTTGTTGCTCGGCAAACAGTTGTTGCTGGTTGGTACCGCTCATGGGGAGACACTGCTGTTCTGCAGGCTCATCGGGACTGGGTTCACCACTCATCTCGATATCCGCATGATAGTCACCCTCAAATTGAGAATCACTCTTCAGAACTGCTGCGATTGTATCTTCGATGGCCTTGTACGTGTCTGCGGATTCGGTGCTCTTGAGCAATTCCGCCGCTTCATCACTAACGCTTGCAGAAGCCTCTACCTTGATCTCTTGAGGTAGATCCTCAATCTGAGACTGTGCCGCAGAGGCATCCTCGATTATGCTCGAAGTCACCTCTGCTCGAGTTTGTTCCGAAGCGGGAACGTGGTCGTGAATCGGAGGTTCGGTGCGAGAGCTAGTAGTGTCGTCATTCTCGTTATCGGCTACTCCAAGTGTTTTCGCGGTAGTCTCGAGTTCCTCGAATGTGTTTGTCGAGCTCGACTTCGTCGTTGGATATCGCTCTGGACTAGTCTGGCTATGCTGTCCCAGGAGTGCTCTTGCAAGGTGTAGCGCCGCTCCGAGCTCAAGACGGTGGCGCTTCTGTTCTTCCTGGCGCTCATGCTCAGCGTGGAGTGCATCAAGCCGTGCGCGCTCAATTTCTGTCTGTGCTGCCTGAAGTGCTCGTTCAGTGTAGATCCTCTCGAGCTCTTGATGTAGCTCAAGGAGCGCGGCAGTTGTCTTCAGATCGGTCAAGTTGGGTGGAACCTCAGCTTGGGTGAGCTTTGCGAAGTTTGCTTGGGCCAATGCGCCCATTAATCGGGTCAAAGCTTCTGATGTTGAGTGATCTGTGTGTAGCTGAGGAGAACCTGGAAGCACCTTCGTCTGGCTCGTTTGTTTTGTGGGTGTAAGCAGGGCATCGTCGGATTCATGGATCGCGTTTGCTTGTTCGGGCTGATGTGAAGGAGCCACCAGCTTCGCTGATTCTGACTCTTGATGAAGAGATCCGTCGGAGTGGCCCATCTGATCGGCCGTTAACAGCTGCTGCACACCTGATTGAGACCGAGTTGGATTTTCTACCCCGCTGGAAGCATCAGCCGGCCTGCCCGAGTCCGCGTTTGGGATGACGATGTCATACTCGGCTTGCTTCAGCATGGCTTCGTAGCGACCCTGGAGATTCGACACCCGGGAGGAGAGCTTTGACACTGGAGAGGACGGTTCCGGCGTAGGCTCCGAACGTGAGTGGGGTTGAATATCCACCCTTTGGGGGGTGTCGTGGAGACTTGTGGACGAATGGCTGCCAATTGGTGCCGAGGTTTGATCGGACGAAGTGTAAGCGCTAGAGTGATATCTTGGCTTGGACCCAGGCAAGTAGCGCTTCAGAACCTGCTCGAACTGCTCATCAGATAGACGAGAGAGGTCTTGTGCCGAAATGTGGGGGTGAGCCTGCAGTGGGAGCGAGTGGATGTCAGGGCCTGGAGTCCTGATCACTGACGCAGATTCGAACGCTCTCGAGCGTTGTTCAGGAACCGTGGGGGTGCGCGTGATTCTTTCTGTCAGATTGGAGTTCGGTGCTAGGCGCTGTGACTCGAGGGTTATATCAGGTGCCCGAACGGTCTGGTATCCTGGCGTGCGAAGCCCAGAATGTTGCCCACTGGGCTGCCTTGGAGTTGCATACTTCGAGACAACATCTAATGTCACGGTTGGAGCGAGGCCGATACCCCGCGATGTACTTGAGAGCAGAGGGGATGTCAAGACGGGCGGCAGGTGCGGCGCGGCCGATGTTCCTGCGGCTACTGGGGTAGGTCTTTTTGGAAGGCCATCGATCGCCAAATCCGCTCGAAGCTGCTGTAGAAATCTGTTGTAGCGCGCCAAGTCTTGGTCCAAGGTAGCTGCAGCGGGGAGCACCGACAGCAGTTGCTGGGTCGGCGTCGTATTGACTGCTATGGCTTGAGTAGGAAAAGACGTTACGAGCGTTGAGGCAGTGGGGACAGAAACTGATGTCGAGGTCGAGGTTGGGTGCATCTGGAGCTGTGGGTGTTTCGGCTGTGGCTGTGGCACTAGCGGAACTTGACTCACAATACCACGGTAACGTGTGATAGACTGATTTGGTCCTTGCATCCAGGCCTCAACGAGATGCGCTGAGGGCGCAGCGGTCGTAGAACTGAGGCCAATTGCATTGGAAATTATCTGGGGTGAGACAATATCCAGAGTGCTTTGTGCCGCGCTCGCCAGACCAACACTGGTTGTTGGCGTCGCAGTCAGCCTCGATGCGTCCAGTCCTGTCCCTCGGGTGGGTCGCAGTGGAGTTGCCGCGGCTGGATCGCGTGACTTGTACCCAAGTTGGGAAAGATCAAGGTCCATGGGGGCGGGTTCAGAGTGTGATCAGGAGGTCTGGGGTGCTGAAACGTGACGATTCCAATTCAGTCCAGAAGCCCGCCTTCTGTGTGGAGAGTGTGTTGTGGTGGTAATTGCAAGATTAGAAGAGCAGGTGTGGGGCAAAACATATGAAAATCAATAGCCAGTAACACACACCATGAATACATAAAACTTTTTTATCGAACCCACACCCTGCATATCCACTTCCAACAACCTTGCAAATGTAGTCTGATTTGAAAATTCGACTCTCGGTTGCAGCCAATTTTTTCGTGCCCGTAAGTCTCGAGCGTTGTCATTGTTCGAGTTCCATTGATAACGAAGTCGAAATACTGGGAATCGGGAGTGGGCGACACAATTTGGGGTGTGACACTGTTTAGAGTAGTGTTGATACCCATTTCCGCCATCCACTCGCACTGTAGAACCCCGATGCCATCCATAGATCCAACCCCAAAGTCGAGTCACCAGAGATTTGGCATTTCTGTGACACATGTGCACCCTCGATAGCGCCCTGTATCTAACCACTGCCCGGCTTGTGGCCCTGGATGTTTGCCTTCGGCTTATTTAGACCTGTCTCCGCAGCAACGATGGGATCGGGACCCTCCATCGAGGAGCAATGCTTCGAACTCAAGGTTCGTCACTCAATCTCGTGTTGAAGTTATGTTTGGCCCTGCTGGCTCGGATGTTCCTAAGAATGTCATCAGTATTGGGGCCTCATACGCTTGTATTCTGTAAAAACAAACGTGCCCCTGCACGCAAACACAAAACGGTGGATGTTCTGTGTATGTCTCTATGTCATCTAAACCTCCTCGTACCGCCCCATCAT
>Ga0180217_1001235_pt1 | contig 29780 bp, 30 predicted proteins | sample eDN3rd37CBELigOP_FD_128521 | JGI IMG/M metagenome (GOLD analysis project Ga0180217, IMG submission 128521) | Enriched Organic Plus compost microbial communities from Emeryville, California, USA - eDNA 3rd pass 37_C BE-Lig OP (version 2) (version 2) ... | reverse complement strand
TGTGGCAGAGCTCCTGCACATAGGCCAGCGGAATCCCCTGTGACCAGTCGTCTACCGGCTCGGGTTCGGGCCACCGTGTCCGGCGCAGGCGATCTCGCAGGTCCGCGATCTCGGCTTCGGTGATCCTGACCTCGAACGGTTCGGTCACAGCGGGTCTCCATTCTGGCGCGGCAAGAGTCGGCGCGGTCGGCTTGCAGCGCCTCAGATCACTTGTTCGGTGGGCCGGATGAGGATCTCGTTGACCGCCGCGTGCGCGGGCCGGGTGACCATGTACACGATCGCGGACGCGATGTCGGCGGGGTCAAGGGGCGCACCGGTCGTGGCATCGGGGGCACCCTTGCTTCCGCCGGTAGTCATCTCGGTCCGAACCACACCGGGCTCCACCACCCCGACGCGAACACGCCTGGTCGCCAACTCTTGCCGCAACGCCTCCGTGAACGCGCCGACGGCGTGCTTGCTCGCGGCGTAGACATTGCTCGACGGTCCTGGGACGCGCCTGCCTCCGACAGAGCTGACGGTCACGATGTCGGCCACCCCACGCTCCCCCTCGCTGGCCCTGACCACCAGAGGCAGTGCTGCGTGCGTGACGTTCAGAACGCCACCGATGTTCACGTCGATGGTGCGGTGCCAGTCGGCGAGATCGGCTTCGACGGCCGGTGCGTTGGCCAGGAATCCGGCGTTGTTGACCAAGATGTCGATGCGGCCGAACTCGTCGGCGATGGCTTGCACGGACCGAGCGACGGTCGCGCCGTCGGTGACGTCCACCTCGTGGGCGTGCGCTCGACCTCCGTCGCGTTCGATCACGTCGACCAGTTCTTCGAGTCGCGCGAGTCGACGGCCGAAGACCGCCACGGTGGCGCCTTCGGCGGCGAGGGCACGGGCCGTCGCCCATCCGATGCCGCTCGATGCGCCGGTCACCAGGGCAACCGTGTCGGCGAGCCTCTTGCCTGTCATAAGGAACGCCTCCTCTGGGGTACGGGACGGTGCAACGATGCGTCGTCCCCTGTGCATTCCCGAGTTGGCGAAGTCGTTCCCCGCTCCGGTCAGGACGCTCGAGACCGGACAGGCTCACCGGCGTTCTCGGCGAAAGCTCGGAACACCGCAAGGCTGTCCTCGTAGACGTGGTGACGGGTGACGAGGCCGTTCTCCACCGTCAGGTGCAACGCAAAGGCAGCCTCATAGCTGCGCCCGGTCGGACCGGCGGTGTTGCGGAGCTCGCCGAGCACGACGGCGTCAGCGCCGTCCACCAGGACGGAAAACACCTCGGCGGAACTCTGTTTCGCCACATGGTGGTCGGCGATCAGACGGAAGTGCTCCTCGACGCCGGCACGGGTCGATCGCTGTTGGATCCATGGGACAACTCCCGTGTGATCACCGGCCGGCCAGCTGAGCTTCCACGAAACCTCCTCGGCATAGAGCTCGGCGATTCTTCCGGGGTCGCCGGCCGCGATGCGTCGAAGCAGTTCGTTGACCGTCTCACGGGTACTCACCACATGAGTTTGGCATTTCTCCTGTCCGTCAGGCCATTACGCGACAGGTAATGGCGGTTGAGCAGTCCGGTTGTCTAGTGCGCGGAGGGGTCGGCGATGGAGAAGTCCCACGTTCCCTCGGCGATGTCGGCGAGCCGCTGCAGGTAGGCGTTGCGGGACTCCTGGGACGTCGCCATGCGCTCACGGTCCAACACCGGAGCGCCGAGTTCGGCCGGCGGCAGGGTCTGGGCGGTGGCCTTCACGCCGTAGAACGGAAGGTGATCGTCGAAACCGCCGGGCGCGTAGAAGTTCAACACCCTGGCGTCCTCGTCGGATACCACCCGGAACGCGTGCCTGGTGGATTTCGGGATCCACACCGCGGCTCCCGGGCCGGCCCGCATCACCTCGTCGGCAGCACCGACCACCAACTCCAACTCGCCCGAAAGCACGTAGAAACCCTCTGCCTGGCGCTCGTGCACATGCGCGGGCGGGCCGGCCCCTGCTGGGATGACCTGTTCGAGAAGGGTGAATTCCCCGAGGGTTTGGTCCGCGGACATCAGGACGTTCCACAGCACGGCGCGATACCAGTACGCAGGGGATGCGCCGGCCTGGCCGAGTACTACTTCCGCGGGCTTGTCATCGGTCGTCACGGGACTGTCCGTCCACACGTATTACGGCATTCATGAAGGTCGACCTTTCTGGTGTGTGATGTCACATCGTGACATCACAGTAGCACTGATGTCGCGTCGTGACATCAGTCAGTCGGACCGGGTCCCCCGCCGGCAGGACGCCAAGTAGCGTTGGGCCATGCCCAGGTGGGAACACGGCAGCGAAGATCGTCTGAAGCAGGCAGCGACGGAGCTGTTCGAAGAGCGCGGTTTTCAGAACACCACGGCCGTCGAGATCGCCAAACGGGCTCGTGTGACCACCCGAACCTTTTTCCGGTACTTCGCGGACAAGCAGGCAGTGGTGTTCGCCGACGCCGAGCGGCTGCGCGCGGCGTTGATTCAGCAACTCGGCACCACCGCCGACGCCGGGCAGCCGCTCCGGTCAGTGACGGCCGTGTTGGCGGGCTTCGATTGGGAAAGTTTGGGATCGCGGGAATCTCAACGCCGACGCGATCGCATGATCGCATCGAATCCGGAACTGCTCGAACGTGATCTGATGAAGCAGCATGAAATGGCAGAGGCCTTCAGTGGTGTGCTGCGAGAGCGAGGGGTCGAGCCCTACGCGGCCGAACTTGCTGCGCGCGTGGGAATCGATGTGTTCCGTACCGCATACCGGCGCTGGCTGGCTGCCGACGAAGGTGACGCCGAGTTGTCAGCGTTGGTCGAGGCCGTCATGACAGCGTTGAACAGCATCGCCCCGGCGCCCAGAGGAAGTGAGACATGAAAATGGAGCAACGCAGCCCCGCCCCGACGGAGGCCGAACTGCGCCGAGAACTGGCCGCGGTGTACCGCCTGGTCGCGCACCACCGGATGACCGACCTGGTGTTCACGCACATCTCGGTGCGGCTGCCCGGGAATGACCACCACTTCCTGATCAACCCCTACGGGTTGCTGTTCGAAGAGATCACCGCGTCGAGCCTGGTTCGAGTCGATCTGAACGGCAACGTCATTGGCGAGACGCCCTATTGCGTGAACCCAGCCGGTTTCGTCATCCACAGTGCGATCCACGCTGCGCGAGAAGACGCCGCCTGCGTGCTGCACACGCACACGCTGGCCGGCTGTGCGGTCGCGGCGTCGGCGTCGGGGCTCCTCCCGGTGAACCAGATCTCCATGGAATTTTTCAACCGCGTGGGCTATCACGACTACGAGGGCGTGGCGCTGAACCTCGATGAACAGAAGCGGCTCGTCGAGGACCTGGGCACGCACGACGCGCTGATCCTGCGCAACCACGGCCTGCTGACGGTGGGAGCGACCCCCGCACGGGCCTTCCTGCGGATGTACTACCTGAACAAGGCATGCGAAATCCAGATCGCCGCCTCGCAGCTCGGAGAATTGGTCATCCCGGACCCCCGCATCACCGAGCATGCCGCCCAACAGCTCGTGGGCGACGCAGCAGGGGACGACTACACCGACGACGTGGGATACGACCTGGCCTGGGCGGCGATGGTCCGGATGCTCGATCGCACGCAGCCGGACTACCGGGACTGACGAGCTGAAATAGCGCCGAGCCGCGCTCCGGAAGTCGCCGTGGATAAATACAGTCGCCAACCCGGCAGGTTCGGTTCACCAATCTTCATGCGGGGGCAGTGTTTTTCCTCCACGCTCTGCGTCCTCCAAGCGTGCCCGGCGTCCGCGTGACTACATCCATGTGTCGGAAAGCCCGCTGCCGAGGGGTGATTCAGGCGGTCCCCCGGTGTCCGAAGGACGGCGCAGTAAGAACCGCCGAGGCGTCGGCGGCGGCCGACCGCACCACCGCGCGCACCCGGTCGAGCGCCTGATCGGCCAGCGTGAAGTCGGTGCCGGCCACACCCAGTGCGCCAAGCACCTCTCCGCGGCGGTGGAAAACCGGGGCGGCCACCCAGCGCAATTGCCTTGCCGGATCCTGGGACACCACGGCCTCCGAGGACGTGGAGACGATTGCCTGCCCGAGTGCCGTCTGCTCGATCGCAGTCGTCAACCCGGGCCGGACCGGGATGGCGAATGGATCCAGCGACTCGACCGCGTCGACGATTACGAGATTGCCGCCGTACTGCTGGGCGAAGTGCGCGCTGAGCCCCGTCGCCGTCCGCAGCGACTCGAGCGCGGCCGCAACGGTCTTGCGCCACGGCGCATCAGAGAGCGCCGCGGCCGCGATCCCGAGAAACCGGGGGCCGATCCGGTAGGTGCTGTCGGGTTCGGCCACCACAAACCCCTGAGAAACGAGGTGTTGCAACAGCCGATAGACAGTGGCCTTGGGCAATTCGGTCCGAGCGGCGAGATCCACGATGCGATGACACCCTCCACGTTCGGACAACGCGGCCAGCACGTCGAGCACCTTCACCGCTGCCGCTCGCGGTGAATTCTCCGCTCCACTGTCATTCGTCGCCATCGCGAGTTATGGTAGCAGCGTTTCGTCAGATGAAACCGCCGTTTCATATTCGAAGGGCCGCCCCCTTGAACCCTCACACACCGCTAACCCGCCGACGGCTACTGACCGCGGCCGCCGCAGCTGTCCCGTTGCTCGGCATGCCTGCACTACTCGCAGGCTGCGACACCAGCGCCCCTGCCGCCGCAGGGCGGCGAATCCGGGTGTCACAGGCCTCCGACCCGACCACGCTCGACCCGCAGAAACAAGGGTCGATGACGACGATGAACGTGCTGATCAACATGTTCGACACGCTCACTGCCCGCGACATGAACAACCAGCTGGTACCCCGACTTGCGACCCGCTGGACCGCAATCGACGACCACCACTGGCGATTCGTGCTGCGCCGTGGGGTGACCTTCCACAACGGCGAGCGGTTCGACGCCCAGACGGTCAAATACAGCATCGAACGGTTGCTCGACCCGAAGACGCAGTCGCCGATCGTGGAGTTGCGCTACGTGACCGGTGTCCGGGTGATCGACCAATACACCGTCGACTTCGAGCTCAGTAGCCCCGACCCCGTGATCCCGGCCAAGCTCTCACTGTTTGGCGGCGTAATGGTGCCGCCGAAGTATCTGGCCGACGTCGGCGACGAGAAGTTCGCCGCCGCGCCCGTCGGCACCGGCCCGTTCCGGTTCGACAGCTGGAAGCGCGGCGTCGGCATCAAGATGCGGGCCTACGACAACCACTGGGCAAGCAGGCCGAGCTACGACGAGCTGGAGATACAGACCATCCAGAATCCCGCTTCGGCCTTGGCTGCGCTGCAGAGCGATGAGGTGGATCTGGTCACTGGCCTGGTCGCCGACGCCGCGCTACAACTCGAGGGCTACAAGGGCGTGAAGGTCCGTTCCTACCCCGGCCTACGGATGAGCTACCTCTCACTCGACACCACCGATCCGGTCTTCGCCGACGTCCGGGTGCGTCGGGCGCTCAATCACGCAATGGACGTTCCGCTGTTGGTCAAGGCCGCGCTCAACGGGCACGGCCGTGAAGTGCCGACGATGATCCCGCGAGAGTCTTTCGGGTTCGATCCCGCAATCGCGCCGTACCGACGGGACCGCGAACTGGCTCGGCGACTCCTGGCCGAGGCCGGGCACCCGCAGGGGCTGTCCACCACGCTCACCGCGTCCAGTACCGACGCGATGACCGCGCAGGCCATCGCGGGCCTGCTCACCAAGGCCGGCGTTGACACCAAGGTGTCGCTGCTCGACCCGTCGACGTACTCGCAACGGCTGACCAGCGACAACCGCAAGGCGCTCGGCCCGATGTATCTGGCCGCGAGCACCGGCTGGACGCTCGACGGCTCCAGCCCGATCCAATCGAACGTGCGCACCGGCCGCCGGCAGAGCCGCTGGTCGAACCCGCAGGCCGATCAGCTCATCGACGCCGAGGAGAACTCGATCCTCCCGGAAGACCGGCAAAAGGCGTTCAGCGCCCTACAGCACCTGTTCAACAAGGAGGCCCCCTTCGTGTTCCTCTATCAGGCCGACACCATCGTCATCTCCAACGACAAGGTCCGTTGGACGCCCAATGTGATCGGCGACCTGGATCTGCAGAACGCGTCGCGCGATGACTGACCTGTTGGCCGGCCCGGCCCCGATCCGCGCCGCCGCGCAGCGCCACCCCGGCGGCACCCGAGCCTTGAACATGGGCCGCGTAGTCCTCGGCAAGGTCGCCTCCGCCCTGATCGTGCTGTTCGTCGTCGCGACCGTCGCGTTCCTGCTGGTCCGGATGTCCGGTGATCCACTGGCGCTACTGCTCCCCCCAGACGCGACCCAGCAACAGGCCGAGCAGCTGGCCGCCGAACTAGGCCTGGACCAGCCGCTGCTCGTCCAGTACCTGCATTACCTCAGCGGCATGCTGCACGGCGACCTCGGTCAGTCGATCTTCTTCGACCAGCCCGTCGTGTCGCTGATTGGCGAACGGCTGCCGGCCACTGCGCTGCTCGCCGTCGCGGCGCTCGTCCTCTCGCTGGTTATCTCCTTACCCGCCGGCATCCTGGCCAGCGCCCATCGCGGACGGATCACCGACACGGTGATCAGCGGCATCGTGTTGATCGGCCAGTCCACGCCGGCGTTCTGGATCGGCATCCTGTTCATCCTGCTGTTCGCTGTCCGGCTGCGCGTCCTGCCCGCGGCAGGCTACGGCGGGGCCGCGCATCTGGTGCTGCCTGCCATCACGCTGGCCATCTACTCGATCGCCGTAGTGGCCCGAGTGTTGCGCACCTCGCTGGCCGAGGAGCTGTCGGCCGACTACATCCGCACTGCGACGGCCAAGGGGCTCAGCCGCAGGCAGGTCGTTGTCGGCCACGGGCTGCGCAACGCGTCTCTGCCAGTGGTCACCGTGGTCGGTCTGGAGCTCGGCTCGCTACTCGGCGGCGCGATCCTGACCGAGCAGGTTTTCTCCTGGCCGGGGATTGGCCGACTCACTGTCGAGGCGATCTCCAATCGCGATTTCGCCCTGGTTCAGGGCGCCGTGCTGTTCTTCGCGCTGGTGTTCGTCGTCGTCAACCTCCTGGTCGACCTGTCCTACACGTTGCTCGACCCGAGAGTGAGGCTCGGCCGATGATGCATCGCGTCCTAAAGGCACGGATGGCGCCGCTTGCTCTGGTCGTGCTCGCCCTGGTGGTGCTGTGCGCGGTGCTCGCGCCTGTGCTGTCACCGTTTGATCCCAACGCGCAGGATCTTCTGACCCGGCTGAGTCCGCCGCAATGGACCGGCGGGCACCTGCTCGGCACCGACAACCTCGGCCGCGACGTGCTGAGCCGGCTGATCTACGGAGCCCGGATCTCGCTGTTCGTCGGCCTGGCCGTCGCGCTGATCTCCGGCACCATCGGTGCCCTTGTCGGCATCGTCGCGGGATACCGCGGCGGCTGGGCCGACCGGGTGTTGATGCGGTTGGCCGATGTGCAGCTCGCGTTCCCCGCGATCCTGTTGGCACTGGCCGTGGTTGCGTTCCTCGGCAACGGCCTGTGGGTGGTGATCATCGTGCTCGGAGTCACCAACTGGGTGTCCTACGCCCGGGTGGCGCGCTCAAGCGTGCTTTCACTACGCGAACGCGACTATGTGCTGGAGGCCCGCGCGATCGGGGTCGGCCCGGCCACAATCATGCGCAGACATCTGCTGCCCAACGTGCTCGCGTCGCTGATCACCATCGCAGCTCTGAACGTCGCCTCGGCGATCGTTGTCGAGTCGGCGTTGAGCTTCCTCGGGTTGGGCGTCCCGGCCGACATCCCCACCTGGGGCTCGATGCTGGCCGACGGGCAGCTCTACCTCGGGACCTCGTGGTGGATCGCGGTGTTCCCCGGGTTGGCTCTGATGCTGACCGCGCTGTCCATCAACATCACAGGCGACGCGATCCGCGACGCCGTCGACCCGAGGACATACCGCTGATGGGCGCACCGATCCTGACCGTGGACGACCTTCGCGTCGACTTCGAATTGCCTGGCCGCACCGTGCACGCCGTGCGCGGCGTGTCGTTCGAGGTGCGGGCCGGCCGGACGCTGGCGATCGTCGGCGAATCCGGCAGCGGCAAGTCCGCCACCGCGAGCAGCGTGCTGCGATTGAACCCCGAACCGCCCGCCCGCTACCCTTCGGGGCTGATCTCCTATCAAGGCCGGGACGTGCTGCGGCTGTCCCAAAAGGAGCTGCGCAGCATCCGCGGCGACGAGATCGCGATGGTCTTCCAGGACCCGATGTCCAGCCTTAACCCGGTGCGCCGCATTGGCGCCCAGATCGCCGAGGTGCTGTGCCGGCACCGCGGCGGCCGCGCGGCCCGCTACCACGCAGACGTGGTGGCCGCGTTGGAGGCGGCAGGAATCGACGACCCCCAGCGCCGCGCGGCGCAGTATCCGCACGAGCTCTCCGGGGGCCTGCGACAGCGGGCCATGATTGCGATGGCCCTGGTCGCCGGCCCGCGGCTGCTGATCGCCGACGAGCCCACGACTGCGCTGGACGTCACCGTGCAGGCTCAGATCCTCGACGTGTTGGCCGGCCTGCAACAGGACAGGCAGATGGCGCTTTTGTTGATCACCCACGACCTCGGCGTGGTTGCCAACATGGCCGACGACGTCCTCGTGATGCGGGCCGGCGAGGTGGTTGAGCACGGCGACGTCTTGTCGATCCTGACCAGCCCCAAACACCCGTACACACGGCAGCTACTGGCGGCCACCCCCCGACTTCGTGAGGAGAGTCCAGCATGAGCGAATCACGAGTGCTGCTGCGCACCGTCGAACTGCGCAAGGAATTTCCGATCCGCGGTCGCGCGCCGATGGTCGCCGTCGACAACGTCTCGCTGCAGCTGCAGGCCGGTGAGACGTTGGGGGTGGTCGGCGAATCGGGCTCCGGCAAGACCACCCTGGCCCGGATGATGCTCGGCTTGCTGGAGCCGACGTCCGGTCGGGTCGAGGTGAACGGCCGCGACCTGGCCACACTGCCCTCCGCCGAGCTGCGCGCGCTACGCCGCGACCTGCAGGTGGTGCTGCAGGACCCGTTCTCGAGCATGAATCCGCGGATGCGCGTCGTCGACATCGTCGCCGAACCGTTGGTCACCCACGAGCCACGGCTGCGGGGTCGACGCGGACGCACCGATCGCGAGCAGCAGGTCGCTGAGCTGCTCACGGCCGTCGGGCTGGACGCCGACATCGCCTCCCGCTATCCGCACGAATTCTCCGGCGGTCAGCGCCAACGCATTTCTATCGCGCGGGCGCTGGCGCTGCGGCCGGAGGTGATCGTGCTCGACGAGCCGACCAGCGCGCTGGACGTCTCTGTGCAGGCTCAGGTGCTCGACCTGCTGTCGGCCCTACAGGCCGAGTTCCACCTCAGCTACGTGTTCGTCTCGCACAACTTGGCGGTGGTGCGCAAGCTCGCCGACCGGGTGGCGGTCATGCGGTACGGCAAGGTGGTCGAGTTCGGTCCGGTCGCAACAGTTTTCGACCATCCGTCCGACCCCTACACGCAGGCGCTGCTGGATGCGGTACTCGAACCCGATCCGCGCCGCACGCGCCGGCGCCGCACGGTGGACGTGGCGTGACGGCGTCCCTACTGGCCCGACAACCGGGACAGCACCAGACCCGCGCCGCCCAGCAGCGCGACGTCGTCGGCCGCGGTATCGGCGGCCACCACGCGAGGTCGTTCGGCGAAGTCGGCCCACTCGCTGACCGCCCGCAGCCGTTCCTCGATGCGGCCCAGGAACGTGCCGCCGCCGGCGGCCGCGTCACCGTGCACGATGTAGAGCCCCGGCGCGAGCAGGTGCTGCACCGACGACAGTCCGACCGCGAGGTTGTCGGCGTAATCGGTCATCAGCCGTCGGGCGCCGGTGTCCCCGCGGGCCGCGGCGATCAGGTCACCGACCCCGTCGATCGGGCCCAGGCCGCGCGTGGCCGCCTCCTGCCGCAGCCACGTCGATGTTGCGATTGTCTTCCAGCAGCCGAGATTGCCACACGAGCATCGACGGCCGCCGAGCGCGACGGTGATGTGCGCGCCGCTGCGCCCGCCGAGCGGCGCGATCACCTTGCCCTCGAACAAGATTCCCAAGCCGAGCGTGTCCCCGGTGGCGACCGATGCGAACGACGCCCGGCCGATACCGTGCCCGAACCAGCGGTCGCCCAGCACCTGCAGCCGCGCGCGGTGGTCGACGAACACCGGGCAACCCAGCAGCCGGGTAAGCGAGGCCGCAATCGGGTAACCACTGAACCCCGGCTGGTCGTCGATGCGGCGGAGCACTCCGGTTGTGTGGTCGACCAGACCGGCACTGGCGACGCCGACCCCGCACAGCGGACTGTCCTGAAGACAGCCAAACACGGTGTCCTGCACCGTCTCCCGCAGCACCGCTGCATCACCGGTTACAGGGAACTCCTTCTCGGCGCGCCGCACGATCTGACCGGCGGGGCTCACCAACGCCACCCGCACCGACCTGGCGAGCAGTTCGACACTGCCGATCAGTGCTTCGGGCCCGATCGCCTGCAGGTGCCGCCCGGCGCTGGCGCCCACGATGTCGGTCATCGCTTCATCCTGCCTGAAGAGAGGTCCCCCGAATGACCGTGCGGCAACTTGCATCTCTGACCCGCGGGGCCGTTCGCACGCTGGCCACCGACGGAGCCGTGGCCGTACTGCCGATCGGTGCGGTGGAGCAACACGGCGACCACCTGCCACTGGGCACCGACTTCCTGCTGGTAGAGGCGGTCTGCGACCGCGCCTTGCAGCAACTGGAGGACGACCGCACGACCTGGGTGCGAGTCCCCACGATGACGTTCGGACACAGCCCACACCACCTGTTCGCGGCCGCCGTGAGCCTGCAGGCCGGCACCCTGACCGACGTGCTGGCCGACGTGCTCGACTCATTGGCGCAGACCGGGTTCCGGCGGATCGTCATCGTCAACGGGCACGGCGGCAACGACGAGCTTGTCCGACTGGCGGTGAAGGCACACTCCCTGCACGCCGAGGGGACCGCGGCGGCCTGCTCCTACTGGACACTGACCGCCCAGACCACCGCCGAGGCCGCAGCCACCGAGCGGCCCGACCGCACCCCCGGGCACGCGGGCTGGTTCGAGACGTCGTTGATGCTCGCAGTTCACCCCGAACTCGTCGCCGACGACCGACCGTTCACACCGTCCGACCCACCACCGCTGTTCAACCGCAGCCCGGCCCCCGGCCTCACCGTCGAGCGGCACGGCGAGTGGCCGCGCGTCGGCGGCACCACCGATGACGCGCGCGAGGCGAGTGCGGAGACCGGCCGGCTGCTGCTCGGCCGCCGCGTCGCCGGCCTCGTCGCCGCACTGCAGAGCCTCGACCGGGCCACCGCCACACCCCCAGCTGCTTCCGTCCCGTCCACCGACCGCGAAAGAGGTCCCCAGGCATGATCATCACCGGCGTCGACGTCCACGTCGTCAACCTGCCGCTGACCAGCCCGTTCCGCAGCTCCTTCGAGACCAAGACCGGCGAGACCCGCACCGTCGTCCGCGTCACCACCGACGACGGTCACGTCGGCTGGGGCGAGACCATGTGGGGTTCTCCGGTGGCCCGGCTCACCGAGCAGCTCTCCTCCTCTCTGATCGGCAAGAGCCCGTTCGCGCTCGAGGAGTTCCACGCCACCCACACGATGGTGCCGTTCTTCTACGGTTACATCGGCTACGCCGCGCTCGCCGGTCTCGACGTCGCCTGCTGGGACCTGATGGGCAAGATCACCGGCCGCCCGCTGACCGACCTGATCGGTGGCCGCGTCCGCGACACCGTGCCGATCACCGCGCTGATCACCCGCGCCGACGCACCGGACGCTCCGCCCGCCGACCTGCCTGTGGCGTTGGCCGAGCACGCCGCGAAGGTCGTCGCCATCGGCGGCTTCACGGCGGTCAAACTCAAGGGCACCAAGGACGTCGACGGCGACGTGAAGATCATGCGGGCACTGCGGGCAGTGCTGCCGGACGTGGAACTGCGTGTCGACCCCAACGCCGCGTGGAGCGTGCCCGAGTCGATCCGGGCCGGGCTGCGTATGGAGGAGCTCGACCTGGAGTACCTCGAGGACCCGTGCTGGGGGATTGACGGGATGGCCCGAGTGCGAGAGAAGATCCGGATCCCGTTGTGCACCAACATGTGTGTGGTCGCGTTCGAGGACTTCGCACCGGCGATGCGACTCGGTGCGGTCGACGTCATCCACGGCGACGTCTACAAGTGGGGCGGCATCAAGGCCACCAAGGACCTGGCCGCGCACTGCTCGACGTTCGGGTTGGGCATGAACCTGCACAGTGGCGGCGAGCTGGGCATCGCAACCGCCGCACACCTGGCCGTGGTCGCCTCCACACCCGTGCTGAACCGGGCCATCGACAGCATGTACTACCTGCACGACGACGACATCATCGATCCGATTCCACTGCATAACGGGCGGCTCTCGGTGCCCGACGGCCCCGGCCTCGGCGTGGTCGTGGATGAGGAAAAGCTCGCCCACTATGCCGCGCTCAACGCGCGCGAAGGCGACCTGGTCAAGTGACGTCGACGATCGAGGAGTTGCTCACCGCAGCTCGTCGACGCCGCGTCTTCTCTGCCGCCGGCTGGTCGGTCGGCACCGCCACGACAACCCTGTGCCGGGGCCTCCTCGGCACGACAGCCTGGGATCCACCGGCTACCGCGGTGACCGAGGACAGCCGGTGGGACCTCGCTTCAATGACCAAACCGATCGTCGCGATCGCGGTGATGTCACTCATCGAGGACGGCGTGCTGACACTCGACGACACCATCGCCGAGCACCTGCCGGACTACGCGGACACCGACAAGGCCCGTATCAGGGTCGCGAACCTGCTCACCCACACCTCCGGCATCCCAGGCCGGCAGCCGCTCTACCAGTGGAACCGAACCCGCGACGAGCTGCTCACCGCGATCCGCCGGCTACCGCTGCTGGGTCCGCCGGGAGCGCAGGTCTCCTACAGCTCACCGGGCTTCATCCTGCTCGGACTGATTGCGGAATCCGCCGCCGGGATGCCGCTCGACCAGCTGGTGGCCGAACGGGTCACCCGGCCCGCGGGCATGGTGGACGCCGGATTCGCCTCGCCACCAACCGAACTCGCCGTCGCAACCGAAGACGATCCGTGGCGCGGCCACCTGGTCCGCGGTGAGGTGCACGACGAGAACGCGGTGGTGCTCGGTGCGCCGGCCGGCCACGCCGGCATGTTCGCGACATTGGTGGACATGGAAGCACTCGGGCGGACACTGTGCGCGCAAGGATGGGGCGCCCACGGCCGAGTGCTGACGCCGGCCGGGTACGCCGCGATGATCACGCCACGCACCGACCACCTGCCGCTGCGGCGCACGCTGGGCTGGCAAGGTGTCGATGCCGTCGACGCGATAGCGGGCGACCTGATAGGCCCGGACGGCTACGGCCACACAGGATTCACCGGGACGTCGCTCTGGATCGACCCGGACCGCGGCAGCTACGTCGTGCTGCTCACCAACCGCATCCACCCCAACCGAGAGAACACGGCGATCAGCCGGGTCCGCCGGGCGGTGAACAACATTGGGTTCGCACTGGCGAGCCTCTGACGTCGGCCACCTGACCGCGCCCGGCTAGTCGCGACCTCTCCGCAATGAGCCCACCACCAGACGGGAGCGGGCCAGTTCCGTGGCCTGGGTCTCCGTCGCCTGATCCGTCACCCGCAGGAAGTCACGAATCTCGGCCAGCACCCGCGGGCTGCGCTTGCGGAGGCCATCGGCCAACTCGGTGATCTGTGCATCCAGCTCAGCGGCCTCGGCGACCTGGGTCACCAGCCCGAGGGCGACCGCTTCGCCGGCGTCGACACTCGCGCCGGTCGCCGTCAACCGCATGGCCTGGCGGCGGCCCACCAGCTGCGGCAGCCAGGCCAGCACCAGTACGGGCGCCAACCCGATCTCCACCTCGGGGAACGAGAACTTCGCGTCCGGTGTGGCGATGGCGAAGTCACACAGTGCCGCCAGACCCACGCCGAATCCTGCGGCGTCGCCGTGCACTCGGGCGATCGACACAAGCCTGCTGTGGCGCAGCGCGTGATTCACCGCCACCAGCCGATCGACCTCACGGGGCAACTCGTCGACGGTGGCCGCGGTGCGGTCCCGGCCCGTGCAGAACTGCTCACCCATCGACGCGAGCACCAGCACTCTCGCCTCTGCAGGCGGAGTGAGGATCAGCTCGGCCAGTTCGTCGCAGGCGTCCAGGGAAAGCAGCCCCTCATCGGAGACGGGAAAGGTGATCGTGAGGATGCCATCGGTCAGTGTGTACGAGACAAGGGAAGTCATTGTCAGTTGAGCCTTTCCTGGCCGACACCGGCGTACCAGTCGACATCAGTGGAATCCGTTCGGATCGTCACGCTGCGAACGTTGGTGAAGTCGTGGAAGGATTCCCACCCACCTTCACGGCCCTGGCCGCTCTCGCGGACACCACCCCACGGTGAGCAGGGGTCGAGGCGGTGGTGGTCGTTCACCCACACGATGCCCTGTTCGAAACGGGATGCCACTCGGTGCGCCCGCGCGACATCGCGCGTCCAGATCGACGAGCCCAGGCCGTAATCGGAATCGTTGGCAATGCGAACCGCGTCGTCCTCGTCCTCGAACGGGATCACCACGAGCACCGGGCCGAAGATCTCCTCGCGCGCCACCCGCATGTCATTGGTGACGTTGCTGAGCACTGTGGGTTTGACGAAGAAACCGTCCATTCCGGCAACCTCGGCGGCCGCGCCGCCGGTGGCCACCGTCGCGCCCTCCTCAACCCCGATCGCGACGTAGTTCAGGATGCGCTGTCGCGCCCGTTCGGAGATCACCGGTCCCAGTTGGGTTTCGGCCAGCGCGGGATCACCGATGCGGATCGCCTCGGCCTGCGCCACCAGCGCGTCGACGAACTGCTGATAGATGGTCGACTGCACGATCAACCGGGTCCCGGCGATGCAGGTCTGCCCGGCACCGATGAACCCACCGAAGGCGGCGCCGCGCGCGGCGACGTCGACGTCCATGTCGTCGAACACCACGACCGGTGACTTGCCGCCGAGTTCGAGTGTGGCCTTGGCGAATCGGCGCGCGGTGGCCACCGCGATCGACCGTCCCGGTTCGGTGCCGCCGGTGAACACCGCCTTCTTGACCAGCGGATGTTCGACCAGCCGGGCACCGGCATCCGGGCCCAGGCCCGGCACCACGTTCAGCACGCCCGGCGGGATCCCGGCCTCCAGTGCCAGCTGACCGACCACCACCGCGGTGAGCGGGGTCTGCTCGGAAGGCTTGAGCACCACGCTGTTGCCGGTGGCCAGCGCCGGCGCCAGGCTCTTCGAGGCGATCATCAGCGGATGGTTGAACGACGACAGGATTCCGACCACGCCTAGCGGCATCCGGCTGGTGTAGGAGTGGTACGGGCCCGACATGGGGACCACCGACGTCCGGTCGGCCAGCAGCAGCGCCGCGTTGTACCGGTACCACTCCGGCAACCGGGTGATCTGCGCCTTGGTCTCGGTGATCGGCCTGCCGTTGTTCAGCGTCTCAAGCCGGTACAGCTCCTCCATGTTCGCTTCGAGGAGGTCGGCGAACTTGTTCATCACCTTCGCACGGTGGTGGATCGGGGCGTCCCGCCAGACACCGGATGTGAACGCCGCCTGGGCGTTCTCGACGGCAGCATCGATATCCGCGGCGTCACCGCAGTGACACCTCGCGAAAACCTGCCCGGTCGCCGGGTTGATGACGTCGAGTACCTCGCCGTGGCCGTCGACCCGCCGGCCGTTGACGAGAAGCTGCTCGACGGTGATCTGATCAGTGGTCATTGATGTGTTCCTCTTGATAAAAGCCGAGTCCTACCGGGGAACTCAGGCTTCGACTCGGTAGACGATCTCCAGGGCCGCGCGGGTCCCGCCGACCGAGGTGGATGTGGTGATGGCCGCCCGCTCGATGAATGTGCTCGGCAGCGCGCGGCCGAAGCCGTAGATGTCGGCCGGCGCCGGCAGGAACGCGTGCACCTTGACGGGTTCCACCGCACCGGGTTGTGCGATCGCAGCGTCGAATGCGGCCCGGACGGCGTCGCGCACCTCGAAGGGCCGGTAGCCTTCCTGGCCGATCTCGACGTCGACGACGGCGAACCGTGTGGCAGGTTGCGAAGTTCCCGCTCGGACGGCGATGACGTCGATCTCGACCTGCGCACCGCCGGTGAGCAGTTCCTCCACCCCGACGATGAGGTACGGCGGCGGGTTGCCGTCGAACTTTTCTCGCCACAGTTCGTCGAACAGCGGGGCGTCGGCCATGTTCTTCAGGAAGACATGCACACGGACGGTGTTGTCCCAGTCGCTGCCGGCGTCGCTCAGCAGTGTCTCGCAGATGCCGATCGTGAACTCGGCCTGGGCGGTCAGTGCCGACACATGATGCGGGAAGTGCGGGCTCACGGTGGCCGCCGGGGCCAGGCCGGTGTCTCCGAACTCGGTGGGCAACTGCCCGGCGAGGAACAGCCAGTCCCCCGCCGCGACACACGGGGTGTAGTTGGCCAGCGGCTTGGGCAGCGTCGGGCTGTCGACGTGGGTCACGGTCACCCCGTCGGCGGCGGCGATGACGTCGACGACCACCAGGGCTCCTGGTACCGGCATCTCCTCCGCGCCGACACCGACTGTCGTACGTGGTGGCGGAACCGGGAAGAACCGCTTCCACACCTGATCGAAGGCGTCGAACAGGCGACAGTCCGCAATGAAAACCTGTGTCTTGACCACTTTTTCAAGGCTGGTGCCGGCCTCGGCCAGGAGCTGTTGCAGCTTCTCCAGCAGGTAGGTGGTCTGCTTCTGGATGTCGGCCCCGTAATAGGGGAACTCAGGTGAGACCGCCGCCTGCGGTGGGATGCCGACACCCGGGTCCGCAGCGCTCAGCCCGGATACGAACACCAATCCGTCGGTGACCACCACTCGCGCGTCGAGCAGCGCTTCGACGCTCTGAGTTCCAGTCTGTTTGTTGGACACGATAACTCGCCTCTCCGGCGGGTGTTTTCCCGCCCGATCGTTGTTCTGCGATTGATACGGCCCTCGGTCTGGCCGTGAGGTTCTACGGGATTCAGTGGCTGCCTTCGACGCCGAAGAAGAGCTTGCGCAGCCCCTCGTCTTCGAGGACGGCCGCCACTTCCTGCTCGGGGCTGATCCGTCCGCCCTGCATGATGTGCACACGGTCGCAGTGCGGCAGGATGACGGCGGGATTCTCTTCGACGACCCACAGCACGCCGACGCCGTCGCTGGTCACTCCGGCGATGCTCGCGATGAGTTCTCCGACGATGGATGGCGCGAGACCGGTGGTGGGTTCGTCGAGCGCCAGAAACTTCGGATCCGACGCCAGTGCGCCGGCCACCGCGAGCATCTGACGTTCGCCGCCGGACAGTGTCGAGGCGCTGCTGTCCCGCCGTTTCCCCAGAGACGGGAAGCGGTCGAAAGCGAGGTCGATACCCGCGCTGACCTTGGAGCGTCCGAGTGGCATCAGTGCCACCCGGATGTTCTCCAGGACAGTGAGGTTGGGGAAGGTGTTGCCGCCCTGCGGGACATAGGCCATGCCGCGGCGCACCATCTGCGCGGTCGGTACGTTGACGAGCCCTTCGCCCAGGAGCGAGATCTCCCCGGACATCGGCTCCACCAGACGGAAGATCGACTTCAGCAGCGTCGACTTACCTGCCCCGTTGGGCCCCACCAGCGCGACCGTCTCGTTTCCTCGGACCTGGATCGAAACATCGTGGATGACAGGAAGTTTGCCGTACCCGGCGGTGACGCCGCGAACGTCCAGAAGGGTCATTGTGCGCTCCCGAGGTAGATTTCCGCGACGGTGGGGTGCACGGCGATCTCGTCGGGTGTGCCCGATGCCACCACCCGACCTTCGGCCATCACGTACACGTAGTCGGACACCGCGAACACGAACTGGATGTTGTGGTCGATGATCAACAGCGTGATACCCCGGTCGCGCAGGCTGGTGACCTGTTCGGTCAGTCGGCCGATGCCCGCAGGTGCGACCCCGGCGGCGGGTTCGTCCAGCAACACCATCCGCGGCTGCACCATGAGCAGACGAGCGAAGTCGACCAGCTTGGTCTGTCCTGCCGTGAGGTCTTCAAGCCGCTGATCCTTGACGTCGGTGAGCCCGAGCTCCTCCAGAAGAACGGCGGCACGTTCGGCAGTCTGCTGTTCCATCTCGACCCATTGCCGTCGGCCGAACAGCGCCCGCCACGGTGACTCCGACCGGTCCGCGCCGGCGGTCATCAGGTTCTCCCAGACCGACAGCAACGGGAACCCGACGGGTGTCTGGAAGGAGCGGACCATTCCCCGCCGTGCGATCTTCCACGCCGCCTCGCGTTCGATGCGGTCGCCGAACAGTTCGACTTCGCCGGTGTCGGCCTGGTCGAAACCGGTCAGGACGTTGAACAGACTGGTTTTCCCGGCACCGTTCGGGCCGATGATCGCCGTGATGCTACCTTTCGGCGCCTCAAGCGAAACCCCGTCGACCGCACGGATTCCGCCGAACGACTTGCTGACATCTGATGCGCGGAACGCGACCTTTATCGCGATACCGGTGCTCATTTGGCAGCCTCCTTCTTCCTCGAGTCCGGCAACAGGTCCCGCTCACTGAACTGGAACGCGGATCGCTCGCTCATCAACCCTTCCGGGCGGAAACGCAGTACGAGGACCAGCAGAACGCCCAGGATCACGGGACGCGTGGCAGCGAGCATCTGTGCATATTCGGCGGATCCCTGCAGGAAGGTGAGCATCTCGGTGCAGACGATCAGCAGCGCTGCGCCGATCACCGGCCCCTTCCGGCTGGCGATGCCACCGATCACAAGCGCTGTCCACACCACGAAGGTCAGTTCGGAGACGAACAGCGACGGGACCACGCTGCGGACGTGCCAGAGGTACAGGGGCGTGATCAGCCCGATCAGTGCCCCGGCGAGCACGTAGGTGATGAGGCGGTACTGCACGATGTTCTTACCGAGCGAGCGCGCCACGGCTTCGTTGTCGCGGCTGGCACGCAGCAACCGCACGTACGGTGTCTTGGCGAGCCGGTTGGTCAGCAGGTAGATCACCAACGCGACAGCCACCGCCAGGGCGAGCAGCACCCAGCGGTACTCCGAGGCCGGGACCAGATCGCGGAACGGCCGGTCGATCGAGGAGAAGCCTGTGGTGCCGCGGGTGAGCCGCGACTCGCTGATGGTGAGCTGATGGATCACCTCGGCGAACGCGAGCGTGGTGATCAGAAAGAACTCGCCGCGCAACCGGATCGAGGGCAGCGCCACGATGAACGCGGCCACCGCCGTCACCAGGACGGCACCGACGATGCCGACCGCCATCGGCCATCCCGGGGTGAACAACAGCCCGGAGTCCACGCGGGTCTGCGTCAGGATGATGTAGGTGTAGGCCGCCACCGCCACCAGCCCGGCGACGCCGAGATCCCACATACCGGCCCAGCCGGCAACCAGATTGAGCACCATCGCCAGTGCGGCGTAGATCGCGGCGAGGGTCAGGACGCCGACGAGGAACACGAGGAGGGATTGCATTACGCAGCCTGCTTTCTCTGCCGGACGCTGAACAGCCCGCTGGGCCTGACCAGCAGGACGATGATCAGCGCCACGAACGCGACGACCGTGCGGTACTCGGTGGGGATGACCAGTGCGCTCAGGTCCATGGCCAGGCCGAGAAGCAGGCTGGCCATGATCACTCCGTAGGTGCTGCCGAGCCCACCGAGCACAGCCGCGGCGAGAATGAGAAGAATGTTCTGCCAACCCAGTTCGGGGCCGACCGAACCGATGATGCCGATCATCACACCCGCGAGCCCGGCGAGGAACCCGGCGATGAACCACACCTGGTAAGACACGAACCGTGTCGAAATCCCGCGCACCCGAGCCAGATCGGGGTTGCCGGCCGCGGCGCGTATCGAGATCCCCGCGGGGGTCTTCGTCAGGAACAAATGCAACGCGAGAATCGACACCGCGGAGGTCACGATGATCGCGACCTCACCGAACGAGATCTGCACTCCCATCACGGAATAGCTGCTCCCGAAGGTCACCTCGTAGTGCTGCAGGTTGGCTCCGAAGGTCATCACCAGCAGGCCATAGATGATGTAGGCGACACCGACAGAAGAGAACAGCTGGACCAGCACACCCTTCTGCCGGATCGGCTCGAACACAACCACCGACAGGATCACCGCCGCGACACCGGTGGCGATGGCGGCGAAAAGGGCTGCGGCCCAGGTTGGCACGCCCCAGTCCCGGGAGGCCATCAGTCCGAGGAAGGCCGCCAGCGCCAGGAACTGTCCGTGTGCGATGTTGAGGAATCCCTCGGTCTGGCGCACCATCGAGAAGCCGACGGTGGCCATCGCAAGGATGCTTCCGGTCACGAGACCGAAAATCACGTACTGCACTGCAACACCCTTTCGAGGTTTGCCGACGTTGTGGATACCGGCGGTCACCGACGAGCGGTGACCGCCGGGGCGACATCAGTCGCCGACGAGCTTGCGCAGCGCGGGATCGAGTTCGATCACGTCGACCTGGGTCCAGGCGCGGTCGATGATGAACTGCTCACCGAACAGCGGTGCGGCCAGGTTGTTGTGCTCGTTGAGGTCCAGGCTGCCCGAAGCACCGTGGTAGTTGATCTCGTTGCCGGCTTCGAGTTCCTTGAGGCCGTCGGTGTAGGAGTAGACCTCCACACCGCCCGAGTTGAGAACTTGGGGAATCGCCTCGGCGATGGCGGCACCGTCGGTGCTCTGTGCCTTGGTGATCGCCAGGGCCAGCGCGATGTACTGGTCGTACTGGTTGGCGTCGTAGACACCGGCAGCCGGCGGATTCCCGGTCTTGGCCTGGAACTTGTCCGCGAACACCTTGTAGGCCGGCGACTCGGTGTCGTACGCGGCGATGGCTCCCACCGCGACGCCGTTCTCCAGATCGGGCATGAGTGCCGAGATCGGCGGCGTCACGAGATCCGGTGACACGAAGAACTTTCCGCCGTAGCCGCGTCGCTGCCACTCACGGAAGATCACCGATGCGGCCTCGTGGCCGGCGGCCAGGTACACGGCCTCGGGCTTGGCGTCGAAGGCCTGCGCCAATTCGGCCTGGTAGGAGGACCGACCGGGATTGAACCGAACGTCGGCGACCACCTCTCCCCCGGCTCCCTCGACGAAGACCTTCTTGAAGATATCGGCGGGTTCGGACATGCCCTCGGTGTTCTGCGCCATGACGGCCACCCGTTTGATGTTCTCGTCGCGGGCGAACTGCGCGGCGATCGTGCCACCGTCACTGTCGGATCCGGTGAGACGGAACATGAACTCGCCGGCACCGGTGTCCAGTTCCGGGGTGCCGCAACCGGGGCAGAAGACGGGGATCTCAAGCTCGTTGGCGCTGTCCAGAATGGCCAGACCACCCGTGGATTCCACGCCGCCGACTGCGACGACGTTCTCGACGTCGACCAGGCGGGAGAAGCCCTGCACGGCACCCTCGACGGTGGAGAGATTGTCGGCGCTGACCAACTCCACCTTCTTGCCCAGGACGCCGCCGGCCTCGTTGATCTCGTCGATGGCGATGGTCACCGCGGCCTGGGAGGGCTCGTAGTAGGACGAGTAGTCGCCGGTGATGCCGTTGAGCCAGCCGAACTTGATCACGTCACCGTCAGCGGCGTCACCTCCTCCCCCACCGCTACAGGCCGTCAGAAGCATTGCGGCGCTGGCAACTACGCCGATAGCACCTTTCCGTTTGAGCATCGCTCTTCCTTTCTTGGACATGCGCCACTGCACCGACGACATCTACGGCGTGTGCAGACGGTGTGGAGTGAACAGATGGAAACGTCGCTCTACATCAGAGCGGGGTCCTACGCGCGATCATCTTTGGCCAGGTGGTATCGGACGATGAACTCGTGTGATGTCTCGAGATGAGTGCGGGTAAGTTCGTTGAGCCGCTGGCCGTCACCGGCTTTGGCGGCATCTAGGATCGCCGTGTGCTCTTCCTGCAGGTGCTCGACGTTCCCGATGACGGCGAGGTGCAGGTAGAGATAGCGGTCGGTGAGTTTGCGTAGCTGGTCGACGTGCGCGGCGGTCATGGGCCGGTTGGCGCGGTGATAGATGGCGGCGTGGAAACTCGCATTGGCTTCCAGCCATTCGACGAGATCGGTGGTATTCGACATGATTTCGAACTGCCGGGTCATCTCGATGATGTCCGCCCTGCCCACCTGCGAGGCCGCCATCTGGGTGAGGTAGGGCTCGACCGCCATCCTCATCTCATACAGCTCCTGCAGTTCCAGGATGGACAGCTCCCTCGAATAGGGCACGCCGTCAACCATGACGACCAGCCCCTCGGCCACCAGGGTCTGCATGGCGTCACGCACCGGGATGCGGCTGACACCGAATTGATCGGCGAGCTTCGAGTACGAGAGCCGTACACCCGCGCCGATCTCACCGGTGAGCAGTGCCTGCCGAAGGCTGTTCACCACTGCGTTTCCCACTGCTGCTGTCGCCACTAGATCCTTCCCTCATACATTCGGCTCGAACTGTATACGGAAGATAGCTGACGTATTCAGTCTGTGGGTTACGTTTGCGAAAAATTGCTGTTGCATCCGTAAGTGCGGTTACGCTCTGGCGCGGTCGCGTGCCGTACCGCTCCGACCGAGACACCGGCCCGACGGCTCGGATTTGTCTGGGGCGTCGGTACTTCTTCGCTGCGTTGTCCAGCTACACCACCGCCCTGGCCGTCGAGCTGGCACCCATCCGCGTCAACGCGGTCGCGCCGGGCATGATCCGCACCCCGATGTGGGATGCGATGCCTGAAGCCGACCAAGAGCCTTGTACGACCGAGAAGTGCAACGAACTCCCGTGGCCATCGGCGAAGTAGACGACGCGGTACGCGCCTACGTCTACTGCATGGACCAGGCCTTCAGCAGCGGCGCTATTGGTCTGATGTGCCATCGAGGGACTGGACCCGGCAGACAACACGAAGAGCGTTGGCGCGCAGTTACTTCTTCGAGGATCGTGATGTTGCGTCTGTGCGTGCCGCCTTCGTGCGGCTGGGATTCGTGAGTTGAGATCGGACGTCGCTCGGCACGTACACGCCTCGGGTTTGAAGATCGCCGATGAATCGGGCGGTCAGCGGATCAGGCTTGGCGGGGGTTACGGCTACGAGCTTCCTGACCCATCGCGGCGAAAATGATCGGACTGCGCCTGGAAACCCTGCACCGACCGCGCTTACCGGGCAGATCGCCACGCCAAGGCCGGCCGCGGCGAGCTGAGGCGCCGCAGCGCTCGCCGCTGTCCTCATCACTGTCTCTGTGTGAACCCCGGCGGCTGTCAGCGACCGGTCCAACCATCCGCCGAGGCCGTTCTCCGGTGCGAAGTGCACGATCTGCGCGCCTTGCAGATCCGGCATGCGCACGGTCGAACCACGGGTCAGCGGATGCCCCGACGCAGCCGCCAACACGATCTCTTCGTCGGCCACGAAAGTCGTCGCGAAGCGATCAGGCACCGGCAGAGGCACCAGCGCCACATCGACCTCGCCGGCGTCGACGAGATCGAGAAATGTCTCTATCGTGGCCGCCTCGCGCAAGCTGATCGCCACGTCCGGATGCCTGCGATGCCAGCGGCGGATGACAGGGGCGAGCAGTGGCACAGTCAGGCTTTGCGCGCAGGCCAATCGCAGCGCTCCGCCTGCCGCCTCACCCACCGCACGTGCCGATCTCACGGCCGAAGCGGCCGCGTCGATGGCCCGCCTGGCATCGGCGACGGCAGCTCGGCCCGCCGGTGTCAGCGTCACGCCCCGAGGTTCCCGGCGGAGCAGAACCGTCTGGGCCTCGCGTTCCAGCACGGCCAGCTGGTGTGAGACAGCGGGTTGCGACGAATGCAGCAGTCGAGCTGCCTGCGTGATCGACCCGCTGTCGGCGACCGCCACGAGACACTCCAACGCCCGAAGAGACGGCATCCATGAAATCTATATCGAGAACGGATTGCCGCATGCATTTCGATACGTGGTCCGAGCATCCAGAGGGCGCCGCGGCTTGGAACTCTGCCCTCCAAGATTTGGATGATGAGGCTCCAGAACATCGATTCTTTCTGCGGAAGCCGAGATCGCAGCTGCCTGTTGGAAGGCGTATGCCAGCCGCAGACGGTGCTCCGTCGCACGGGACCATGATCGAGAGGGAATCAAGATGAAGATCGTCACCGTCGGACGCGGAATGATCGGTGGCGGCCTCGCGCGGTTGTGGCGGGACTCCGGACACCAAGTGGACGAACTCGGCCGTGACGGTGGGGACGCCTCCAACGCCGACGTTGTCCTCGTTGCGGTACCCGGCAATGAGATCTCACCTGCTCTGGCGAAAGTCGTGGGTTTGGAGGGGAAGGTCGCCATCGACGCGACGAACATCATGCCCGAGCGCCACGGCGAATTCCTCTCGTATGCAGACGAAGTCAAGTCATTCACCCGCGGGCCGGTCGCGAAAAGCTTCAACATGAACTTCGGGGACCTCTTCGACCGCGTGCGCGAACAGCGCGTGCGGCCCAGCAACTGGTACGTCGCCGACGAGGACGCGCGCGAGGTCACCGAACAGCTCATCAGCGACGCCGGCTTCGACCCGGTGTGCGTCGGAGATCTCTCCCGAGCTCGTGACTTCGAAGATGCCGTCTGGCTTCTCATGGGCGTGAAACCGCAAGGGGGCGTGTTCTATCGATTCGCCGTACCCGGCCAGCTCTGAGACACAAACGGCGCCGCTGACTCAGCTCCCGTCGAATCCGAACTCATCAACCGAAGGAATCGAATCATGGCTCGTCCGATACGAATCGGCGTCACCCTGCAACCCGCCAACGCTCCCAACTACGCTACCTGGCGCAGTGCGGCCGTCCATGCCGAAGAACTCGGCGCCGATCTGGTCTTCGGCTGGGATCACTTTCACCGGCCCGAGATGGTCGAACTCAACCAGGGCATCCCGGTGCTGGCCGAGGTGCAGCCCGACGTCACCAACTTCGAGGGCTGGACTGCATTGGCGTCCTGGGGGGAGATCACTCACCGCGCCCAGATCGGGCTGCTGGTGACCGGGATGGGTTACCGCAATCCCGATCTGCTCGCCGACATGGCCCGCACCGTCGATCACATCAGCGACGGACGCCTGATACTCGGCCTCGGTGCGGGCTGGTACGAGAAGGACTACACCACTTACGGATACGAATTCGGCACGTGGAAGACACGATTCGACCTGTTCGAGGCCGGGTTGGAACGCATCACGGCACGCTTCGACAAGCTGATCCCACCGCCCGTGCGCAAGATACCCATCCTCATCGGCGGCACCGGCCCCAAGCGCACATTGCCGTTGGTGGTCCGCTACGCCGACATCTGGCACACCTTCCTCTCGGTCGCGGGCTTCACCGAGGCCACCGCCCGACTCGACGAGATGGCCGCCGCGGCAGGACGCGACGGGAACGACATCGAACGCTCGGTGCACTGGTTCGGCGTCGACAGCGCCGAGGACTACCGCGCCGCCGGCGCAACCATTTTCGTCCACGAGATCGCGCCCGATCCCGCCACCGGATACGACTTCACCACCCTCGAAGAAATGCTGACCTGGCGTGACCATCACAACGGCGGCTAACGTGCGGCGCTGCCCACCTTCGTGGGATCTTCGAGCTCGTTTCTTATGAGGATGTCGGTACTTGTGGCGGCATCGGACGACCGTCGTCGTCAACAGGGGCGCCGGCCCATACTCGCAGCGCGTCCAGCGCCGGCCCCAATCCCCGCCCACGTTCGGTGAGCCGATAGGTCACGGTGATCGGCGGCCCAGGGTCGACATCCCGTTCGACCAGTCCGGCGTGTTGGAGTTCAACGAGTCTCTCACTCAAGACGCGCTTGGACAGTCTCGGTAGGGCTGCGTCCAGCTCATTGAAACGGGCTGGTCGCTGTAGAAGAAGGTCGATGATCAGTCCGGTCCAGCGCTTGCCGAGCAGGCCGAAGACCTCTTCGGTGTACGAGCACGATCGCAGCGGGCTCGACTCGGTCATACCTCAGATGATACGAGCAGCCCGTCTCGACATCTGGTAGTAATAAGTAACTAGGTTATTTTTTTGCAGCATCCCAGCGGTGCTCGTACAACATGCGAGGAGAGCGAAGCGTGCGTGAGTCGGTCCCTGCAAGCAGCGCTCACCAGCCCGCAACGTATGACCTGGTGATCCACCGCGCGCACGTGTTCGACGGGCACCAGGCGCACACCGGACTGCGTGATGTCGGCGTCAACGGCGGACAGATCGCCGACGTATCGGCAGAACCACTGCGGGGCGAGACAGAGGTGGACGCGGCCGAAGGCTGGGTCCTGCCGGGTCTGATCGACACCCACGTGCATTTTTACGACGTGGCTGCCGTGACCGATCCGGCTTCGATGCGGACGTTCGAGGAAAATGAACTGGCGGACCGGCTCAAATCTTTCCTGCGGCATGGGATTACCACGATAAAGTCCGTGGGCGATCCGACCGACGAAGTATTGAGAACGCGGTCGAGGATCGCTGCGGGAACGCTACGAGGCCCTCGATTCCTCGCAACGGGCTGCGGTATCACCGGTCGGGACGGACATCCCGCCTCCACGGTCTTCGCCAACAGTCCGTGGGCGCGTCAACGCTTCACCAGAGAAGTGGACAGTGCCGCGCAGATGCAGGATGTCGTCCACCACTTGGCCGACCGCAAGGTGGACGCAATCAAGCTCCTGTCTGAAGGCGCGTGCGCGTGCGCCACCTCGCCGGAATACCTCTGGCGCAATCCGGCATTTCCGACCGCTGTCGAACTCACACGACTGTCCCCCGAGTTGCTCAAGGCGGGCATCGACACCGCCCACGAGCGAGGCCTCAGAGTCACCGTCCACACCACCCAGCAAGCCGCGGCGCGCGAAGCCATCGAGGCCGGTGCGGACGGCCTCGAACATGGTGTCACGGTTGAACCCATCACCGATCACGCGCTTGTCGATCTCATGGTCGAACGCGACACCACGTACACGCCCACACTCTGGATCGACGACGCGGCGCATCCCGACACCCGGGGCAACTTGAAGAAAGTCGCCGATGCGGGCGTCACCATCGTCATGGGCAGTGACACCTTCAGCGGCCGTGGCTTGTTCGGGGCGAATACGTTGGAAGAAGCCGAACTGATGGTCGCAGCCGGGATGACGCCGCTCCAGTCCCTGGTCGCAGGAACCAGTGCTGCGGCACGCCAGTGCGTCCGCCCCGATCTTGGCGCGGTGGCGCCCGGCAAGCGCGCCGACCTGGTGGTGCTGACCGCAGATCCCACTCGGGACATCGGCAACCTGCGCAACCTTGCCATGACAATTCTCGATGGTGAGATCGTCGTCGACAACCGCCAAGGCACGACCTAACTTTCGCAGGAAATGCACTCATGAGGACGTGGTTCATCACCGGTATGAGCACCGGCTTCGGCCGCTTGCTGACCGAAAGGCTGCTTGCGGCAGGCGATCGCGTAGCCGGCACACTCCGCGATCTCTCATCCGCCGACGACCTGAAAGAACAGTTCGGCGATCGACTGTGGCTGGCACCCCTTGACCTGACCCATACCCACGAGATCCGGCCGACCGTCGACGCTGCCTGGGCTGCCATGCACCGTATCGACGTGCTGGTCAGCAACGCCGGCTACGGCCTGCTCGGCGCGGCCGAAGAGGTCACCGACGCACAGATCCGGCATCAGATCGACACCAATCTCCTCGGATCGATACAGCTCATACGGGCGGCCCTCCCCCACTTCCGTGCGCAGCACAGCGGCCGTATCCTCCAAATCTTAAGCCTAGGAGGACAAGTCACCATCCCTGGCAGCTCGCTTTATCATGCGACAAAGTGGGGAATCGAGGGATTCATGGAAGCAGTTGCACAAGAGGTGGCAGTATTCGGGATCAGCTGCACTATCGTCGAACCCGGCGCCGCCCGTACCGGGTTCCGTAACCGAAGCGCAGTCGTCGGACCACGCATCCCCGCCTACGACCGCTCGCCTTCACGGAGGATGAATGACATCCACGACGACAAGTCGATCACCTCCCCTGGGGACCCGGTCAAGATGGTCGACGCCATGATTACCTCCGTGGAGCAAGATCCCGCCCCACTACGCCTGGCGCTGGGCAGCGACAGCTACTCCTACATCAAGACGGCCCTCACCACCCGTCTGGCCCAACTCGAAGCCCAAAGAGGCCTGGCTCTCTCGACCGATGCTGCAGACCAAGGCAACAGCCCGAACTGGTTTCAGTCAGACAACGGCTGATGCGCGGACGGAAACCGGATAGCCGGCTCACTTGTCAAAGCCCAGGCGGTGTCGGATGAACACATCTGGTAAACCACCACCCAACGGTGGCAACGCCGACAAGCTCGCCGAGCTACGCAACGCGATCCGTGGCATCGAAGCCGCCGAATCGACCTTCGGCGAGACACGCCAGTCCACAACGGGCGACAACGGCACCACCGGACAAACTCATGCGCGCGGCACCTATGAGCCGATCACCTACCACGGCATGCCGGAAGGCCAGGACTGGATGCAGCGCCTGCCCGCTCGCTACAAGCACGGAGAGCGCGGATTCGACCGGCGCATCATGGAAGAACTCGCCGCCGTCGGCGTGCCGTGCTACACCCTCGGCGACCTGTCCAATCGCGTGCGGACGATCCCCCAAGGTATTCCCATCTTCATCGACTGGCTCACACACCTCGAAGACCGCATCCCCGGCGCCGATACACCCCATCGTGAGGCGATCCGGGCAGGGCTGATCCGCAACCTCAATGACCCCGCAGCACGGGGAAACCCGGCCGCCATCAATGCCCTCGTCGTCCAACTGCGCCGACAGCCCCCGCTGCGCAGCGGACTGATCGGATACGCCACCGAGGCGCTCGCACACATCGCCACCAAACGCGACTGCCCCACGATCGTCGAACTCATTGACGAACTGCTCCCCCACGGAGCAGTCGTGGGGCCCCTCATCGAATACCTCGGGAAGGTAAAAACTGATGAGGCAAAAGAACTCGTCCTGAGATTCCTCGACACACCGTCGACCTACTTCGCGCTGCGCGCCCTCATCCAGATGAAGGCAACCGGTGTCCGGGCGAGAGTCGAACCCTACCTCACTCACATCAACGCCGCCATCCGCAAAGAGGCACGCCGGGCCATGGCGAGGTTGCCCGAGTGAGCGAAAGCGACAACCCATTCGATTCCGGTATTAATCTCACGCAATATGGACCCCGGCTCAACCGTCTCATTGCTCAAGCCGCACAACGCCTCGCACTATGAACGGACCCCGAGTCCCAGAAGTGCTTGAGCCGTTGGACTGCATGCGACTCAGTCCCGCATGCGCGTGTCCGCTGCGCACGACAACAGATCCCGATAGCACCGCCTGAAACCTGTTGGGGCTTACGCAGACGAACGCTCCATCAGATCGGAGAGTTGAGCAGTGGAGCAGGCAGCAGCAGCTGTCGAGATGCAACGAAGATTTATAAGACACGCCTGGCTACTTTGACAGGATGTCGGCGGGTCGCCGAAGCTTGTTAACCTTCGTTGCAAACGCACAGCTCAGAGTATAAAGACGGATGGCGCGGCCCCTCCCCTGCCGTCGCTCACTCGGTGATAAATTCAATCGGGGCACGATCCCACATTCCATAATCACTGATCCCGGGCACACACGGTTCTGGCGAGTCCCCGATACTGAGTCCACCCGGTTCTGGAGTCGGGTTGGTGTGATCCAGTTTCAGTTGATGCTGCAGGCCACCGGTGTGTGGGTGCAGCTGCAGACGGCAGCGTACTCGGCCG
>Ga0180217_1001233_pt1 | contig 29799 bp, 16 predicted proteins | sample eDN3rd37CBELigOP_FD_128521 | JGI IMG/M metagenome (GOLD analysis project Ga0180217, IMG submission 128521) | Enriched Organic Plus compost microbial communities from Emeryville, California, USA - eDNA 3rd pass 37_C BE-Lig OP (version 2) (version 2) ... | reverse complement strand
TCCTGCTCCTCGCGGTGTTCCTCAGATTGAGGTCACCTTCGATCTCAACGCCAACGGTATCCTTACCGTCAGCGCTGTTGACAAGGGCTCTGGTAACCAGCAGAAGATCACCATCACCAACGATCAGGGCCGCCTTACCGATGAGGAGATTGCTCGCATGATCGCTGATGCTGAGCGCTACAAGGAGGAGGATGAGCGTGCTGCTGCTCGCATCAAGGCTAAGAACTCCCTTGAGCAGTACGCCTTCACTCTCCGCACCACCGTCACTGACCCCAAGATCGAGGGCAAGCTCGATGCTTCTGACAAGGCCACCATCGAGGAGGCCGTCAAGGAGACCCTCGCTTGGCTCGATGACCACCCCAACGCTGACCAGACCGACTACGAGAACAAGCAGCAGGATCTCGAGAAGAAGTGCATGCCTATCATGAGCAAGCTCTACGCTGCTGGTGGTGCTGGTGCTGGTGCTGGCGCTGGCTTCCCCGACATGGACGAGGCTCCCGCTGCTTCTGCTCCCCGCGCTGGTCCTACTTCTGGCCCCAAGGTCGAGGAGGTCGACTAAAGTGGAAATCGCCACAAGCTTTCTGTGTCCAACTCCCTGGGCTCAGCGGCCTGCCCGCAATGTGCATGGCTATTCTCCGATAGCCTGCTAAATTTATTTATTCACCTCCACCATATCAGTTTACCTACTTAACCTCACTACTGCAACACTTGTGTATCTGTACTTTGCAATTCGCGTTCGTTCAACTTCTCTCCGTTCTTGCCTCCTCGCAGCCGCAAGAATGTTGTTTGGTGGGGACGGTGAGGAGCACGGATACAAAGTGAAGATGGCATCGGAGTACTACTGGCTTTATATTCTTAACATTTTAAGTTTAAGCTATATACGGTTCACATCATACGACCGCTGTTTGGTTGCTGTACAGTGTTGACTGTTGATTGGTTGATTGACTCGGTTCATGGACTGATTTTTTGTAATGCACAACTGAATGACTCATGTGCTCGCGGCGCATCGATCTACTCGATGGTTCGTGAGGGCAGGCATAATAATGATGACGTCTCAACAACACCAACATCGACAAACTGAATGAACTGGGCATGGCTTTATGTGGGTCATGTGCAGGTCTTGCTTGGGCTCACCACTCTACCAGATGACAACAACAATCATGTTGTATGATTTTTGTGTTCGTGAGTCTCTGATTGTGAAATCCGCATGTATGTATGTATATATCACCGTGTATGTATATATGTATGGTTGTATGACACTTTTCGGGGCTACGAATCAATACAAGTTGCTTCTCTTCATGAAAACTTCGATGCTTTCAACAAGTTCTTTTCATCATATGGTAATCGTATGGTATTGAGACGAGCTGTGTGGAGGGAGGAACTAGGCCTTTGCATGTGCTCTGCAGATCATACACCTCGTAAATACCCAAATCATGCACACTGATCTCTCGGATGCCTGACTTGTTGCCCAACGCACATCGTACAAAGAGCAAAGTGCCAGTGCCTTTTCCCAATTGACACTGTTGTGCTAGGATTGGTTTCGCACTCTGCAGGTCGCATCCATTAGTGCTAACTGCACCATCAGGTTGGACACATTAGGTTAGCATATTCAAACTACTTGTAGCTTGACTAGCCCACCAGTCTCGCGCAAGTTCTCAGGTCAAAACAATGCTGAGACAGATCTATCGGCGTTTGGTGCAGGCAGACAGCCAGATGCGGTATGCCTCCTCACCGATTGTCAACCTGACACTGGCCAGCGGCGTACGTTGGTTTTCTCAGCAGTCTCCACTCTCAGATTTGCGCACGACATCGGATATGGTTCAAACCAAACCAACTACAGGCAAGGGCAGGATCGAGCTGATCTGCGGACCCATGTTCAGCGGGAAGACAACGGAGTTGATTCGCCGCGTGCAAAGACAACAACGAGGGGGGCGCACCACGATTGTTATTAAGCATATGAGTGATCAGCGGTATACTGGCAGTAGCAGCCAGTGCGCAGCGGTCACTAGTCAGGCTAACTCAACAAACGACACACAAGACGAGACGACTGTCGTCACCGTTACTGAGCAGGCCAACCACCATGACAACCATCACCAGTGGGATGAAGCTGTTACCCATGATCTCATGCGCACACGAGCCCTCGCGACGCACAAACTATCGAATGTAATTGCTCATCCTGCAGTGCGAGAGGCTCAAGTTGTTGGTGTCGATGAGGGCCAGTTCTTTCCCGATCTTGCTGAAGGTGCTAATGCGCTAGCAAATGCAGGCAAAGTCGTCATTGTCGCAGCATTGGATGGAACGTTTCGGCAAGATCCATTTCCTGCAACAGCCCAGCTTTTACCGCTGTGTGAACGTGTCGACAAGCTTCAGGCGGTGTGCCGAGGATGCGGAGAAGATGCAAGCTTTAGTGTGCGACTAACACAAGACGAGGAGGTGCATGTAGTTGGTGGTGCTGAGATGTACCAGGCGTTATGCCGTAGTTGCACGCTGGCTCATTGTCAACAGTTGAAGAACACACGTACAAGTCAGGCATAAAATTCACGCATGTAGTTACATTTGTTTTATTGTCATGCACGACACGTGTTCAGCACCCATAACTAGGGCTGAATAAGCAAGTTAGATCTCTGAAGCTAATTATCGACGTTACTTTCTCGGTGGGGCGCGAGGATAAACACCGCTCGATGGAACAATTCCTGCGCCTTGCTGACTTCCACCACTATTTTGGTCATCCCCAGGTGCACCGTTTGTGGATGGGCGAGGGGGTATGCTAACTCCCTGAGTGGGAGGAGAGGGTCGGGAAGGACGGGGCAGATTCAGTAGGTCTGGGCACGTGTGAGCAATCTTGATTGCAAGAGCTCTTGCCATATACTGTTGGCGTGCCAGCTTGCGCGTTTGGCGCATGTAATCCGCAAGAGGGATGAGATCCTCGACAACAAGCTGATTCAACGCGTCCAATGCGTCGTCGCAGGCAGCATCTTCGGCTGCCGCAGCAGCTAAATCTTCGGCTGCTGTGGCAAGCGCAGCATCCGTGGCAAAGAGTGCGAGCGAAGGAGCCGCATCGGATGGTGTTCTCTCGGGCAGAGGGGGTTTGATAGTCGGACTCTCACCAGGTAAGGGTGGGAAGGCGGAGGCTGCAACATTATCAGGTTTAACCACCATTTGTTTAAGTAATGCAGCACCATGTAGCCCCCGTGGGATGGCTGTAGGGCTTCTTGCCTCCGGCACATTTCTATGCGTAAACGCCACCAATTCGAGTGGATCAATTCTCTCAACAGCAGCGTTGGCCTTGGCCAGCCATTCTTCGTAGTCCTTTTTCTGTTGTTGTTTGGCCTCTGTTGTGGCTTTGAATTGCTCAGTCTCGGCTTTCATCTCCTTGGCTTTCCTCGAGGTCTCGGTTACGGACGCCTCCAATGGCTCTAGCTTCTGCTCCAAGTCGAAGAGCTCCTTTGCGATAGGCTCCCAACATTGTTTCAGCTCACGCTCGGCCTTGATCAGGACCACCTGTTCGAGAACAATTCTTCGTTGTGTGTCATCAAGCTCTGATGGATCATCGGCTTTCGCAGCCGCGGCAAGTGCATTGGCGATGAGAGTCTCAGATGGTCCTGAGCTTGGTAAAGGTGGGAGATTGGGTGGGACAGCAGCAGCAGCAGCACCGCTTTCAGCTTGTACTGCCGACGCAATCTGGTTGCGATTTGCTGCACTGCTCGCGGCTGCAGCGGAGGGTCGGGCTGGCGGCGTAGGTGGAGGATTCGGACTACTTCTGGGTGCAGCACGAGCAACAGTTATGCCGAGCGGATCGCCAACGGGGACAATGGGTGACTGATCATCATCAAAAGCTGAGGAAAGTAACATGATTAGCTCGGCCAAGGACGAAGCTGCCGTCCAGTCTGTGAGGTACTCGTGAATCACCGATCCGTTCGGATGCACATATGGATGCGAAGCACGGAGCTCCAACGCACGACTTGTGGTGTAGACAAAACAAAGCGGGGCTTGATCTGGATACTGCAGAGGTAACCAGATATCGATGGGCACCTCAAGAGCGCGGCCTTGGTATGTCACAGGCAGTGTACCATTCAATCTGAAGAGTGGTTGCCTCTCAAGCTCAGCAACGGAGAATCCCAATGTTTTGTAGTTTGCTACGATATAACTGGCATCATCTACGACGCGTTTAGGGTTGACATACCCACGCAACAGCGGGGACGTGACGATGCGCTGAATTGCCTCCTTGATTTGGGCTGGGTCTTTAGGAGGGCCTGACATGGGCCTGGGAGGGGGAACTGTTCCCTGAGACGACGGACCTGAGGCAGCACTAGGAGGTGGCACTGAAAAAGGTGGTGGGGACTGCATCGTTGCAGTCCCCTGGTACGGGGGGAGCTGCTGGTGCGGGTAGGCTTGCTGACCGGCCGCATTACTCACATTGAGCGGTGGGGTAGGGCCAAAGGGACCTGGATGAGCAGGAGGTCGTCCCGGCTGAGGTGGACCAGGGTATCCGGGTAGGCCAACGGGTACGCTATAGCCCGGAGGCGGCATCGGTGGAGGTGGTGCTTGCCGATCCCCAGCGCCAGACCGCGCCGAAGCGTAAGGAGGGTATGGAGGAGCCGGGTTACCACCCGGTCCAGTGGGGTTTCCGGGGTATGACATGTACAGACGTGCTTAGTGGCGGGATGCGTTCGATGGGGACTTGAGGTCTACGCCGTAGGAACTGGGTCGCAGGCCACTGATGGCTACTGGGCTCGGGATAGAGCCGCCGAAAGAGAGTGTTCTGAGAGGGGTCTCGTCAAAGAGAGGGATCGGGTTCCCAATCAGAGCCGAACAGAATGAAAAGCTAGATGAAATGGGTAGGAAGCTCGCTTTCACCTAATTAGAAGTCGTTTTGATGGGTCAGATCTGCGATAGCTACGCGCACGTGGGAGATCCAGCGAGTCTGTTGGAAGTGGAACGGGCGAATTTCACAAATGTCGAGGAGGGTAAATGGCGAGGTGGTAGGAGATAGAAGTGGATAGAATTTATATCATCGTGTGTATCAACTTCCTCTACATCAATTTGAAGTGGTTTTATACCGACCAAACCACAACTAGCTGGCCTAAATGTGACTTTTCTAGCATCGTCAGCCATTCCTCCCTTAGATCTAGGTAACAAGAGGTTCGTGGAGCGAGTGACTCGTGCGGATGTTAAGGGAAATGCTGTGATTGTGTTCTAGCAGTGAATCTAAGCTAATGCAGCCATTGTTCTAATCATCTTTCGACATTTGCCCTCTAGAATTGCAGCGAACTCCGCTGAGAGTGAGTAACCCCGAGCTGACGTTGCGCGAGATGCACCGAGGCGGGACGATTTCCACATTGAGTGTGGGTCCCGCACGCGTGTCCGCCGCATACGGGGCGTTATATGGCCGACTACAGGTCAGTACCCGATCTCATGCTGGCGCATTTGTACTTCCAGCGCTTTTCCTGCTCGTTCTCTGCTGCTTGTTCATGGACGCCAGAGCGCTCGTGCTACGCGGAAATGGCCAAAGCGTCTCTGTTTATTACCACCGTGCTGCACAGTGGACGAAGCCAGGATACAATGTCACTGGCCTTGAACTCGTTGTCCCACAGGCCGATGATGCAGACCTGTGCGATGGCGCTCGAATCGCTAGATACGACTTCATCGGCAAAGCCGTGCTCGGCCTGCGTGGAAATTGCTCATTCGCACAGAAGGCAGCAAGTTTGGACAAGACCGGTGCCGCAGCTATGATAATTGGAAACTACTACGACCAGCTGATAACGATGGCTGGTGAATCTGATGTGACATTCCCATGCGTTCTGGTGGAGGCCACGACATATACAGTGCTTGCTAAGCATTCCAAACCAATGTCACCGGACACGCCAAACGCGCTAAGAGATACTGAACTCACGTCTTCCAATGAATTGCGTCATGAGTCCGCCGTAGGGCCCATGAGAAGGTGGCGAAGTAGTAATCCAGCTCCGCTCAATGACGACTGGCTGGGACTGGTCGATGTAAACCGTATCGGTGCGGTTTCAGACATTTTGCCCGTAAGCTGGGCCATCTACGCCTTTGTTTTTCTCGTTATTCCCGTGGTTTGGTGTCTGTTCCTATGCTTCTTGTGCATGCGTCGTCGAGTCGCTGTGTGTCTTCTTCGTTCACAAACACAAGAAGCAGTCATCTACTTACCGCTTCTTGTTTTCCGGAAGCCGGCTGTTGTTGCCACCTCAGCAAAGCATTATGGACTCGTTCCGACAGAAGCAAGTCTTGCAGCCTCTAGTTCAAACAATGCGGCAGCTGCAGATGGCTTCCCTACAATCGAATTTGTGCCAGCCCCATTACGGTCGTACTTTGCGCACTCGTTGAATGCTGCTCATCCGACATCGAACTCAAACCCGATATCAGACCACGATATGTTTCCAGACGTCCTCGGCTTCGTAGAAGGCAAGGTAATCTTTTCTCGCGACGTTCCACCACCCGATCCAGAGCCCGCGCAACCCAAGATCATTGTTTCAGTTACGGGCTCGAGAAATGCCCGATCGGCAGTGGCTTCGACAGAGGCTGGAGCCGTGACAACAGAGGCGACTATTCCTCCACTCCAGCAAGGCACCGCGACAATGCCTACGAACACGCTGTTGATTGAGGGTGTGCGTGATGAACGCGGAGATTTGCTAAGCAACTCTGCATCACCTCGCGGCAGCGATCATGAAGGTATGGTTGTGATCCCCCTACTACCCAACGGTGTTGATTCGGAGGGTCTTGAGGGCTCCTCAGCAGCCAATGGTGGCTCTGCATCTGCTCAGTCAAGTCAATTGGCTCCAGTTGAGGATGAGGTCAAGACCAGAGGAGAGGATCTGGGCCAAATCGAAGTGCTTCCTCAAGAGTGCCTTAAGGCACTGACACGTATCCACAGTGATAGTTGTACAGTGTGCTTGGAGGAGTATGAAGATGGCATTACTGTCAAGGTCTTGCCTTGTCGGCACGCTTTCCACAACGATTGCATCCAGCCCTGGCTCGCACAACGCTCGGACCAATGCCCAACTTGCAAGCAAAGTATTCGACGCGCAATGGAGCCATTAGAGGGAAAACCGTGCCATGAGCGATTCCTGAGGTTCGTGCTTTGTCTTGGAGAGGATAATGGCTCACCAAGTCCAGGACGGGGTTATATCTGTTGCTGCATTCCTGCAATCAGTATTTAGAATTAAATATTTCAGGCGTGAGGATGAGGACAGGTTCACTCCTCCGATCAGTGACATTTGATCTTGGTTATGGGTATGAATCAATTATCCATGGGACAAATTGGTCTCGCAACATCCCAAGCTCAATTTCTTTTCTATCTCAATGTCGTTATGGTGGCTTCAAGTCATGCTTTTACACTGTCCCAAAATTGCTTTCGTTCCCTCCCCGTTGATTCATCCGTTCACTTCAACTCTTGGACTTTTATTATGTACAGTTTTACTACTTAGTCATAAGTTGACTCGAAAGGCATGGCCCCTCTGGCCACCTTGTGGATCATACATTTATCATACTAAAGCTTGAAACCTGAAGCATTAGTTAGTGCATCAGAGCAAATGCACGATCCCAATCAAGTCCGAACATGAGCGTGCAGAGGCACGCTCCGGCAGTTACAAGCGCTACATGAGAGCGCGTTGATCGTGGGTCCGCCAGCGCCTCTGGTAGAAGCTCAGATATAGGAAGCCATAACATTGCTCCTGCAGCGAACCCGAGCCCAATGGGCAGAAGCGGTGCGAACCTTTGGACGAAGAAATATGCAGGGATCGCTGCAACGGGTTGAGGAAGCGAAGATATGAAGCTCCAGAGCGCTGCCTTACCTACGCTTCCACCTGCTTGGATTACACTTAGGGATACTGTCAATCCCTCCGGGATGTTGTGAGCCGCTAACGAGAGGGAGACAAAACTCCCAAGAGCTGGGGTCTTAGCCCACGAGACTCCTAGCGAAACGCCTTCTGCGAACGAGTGTACAAACATTACGAGCATCACAAGGATGGATTTCCTTGTGGCTGAAGCAATCGACGCCCCTTGCACAGGTGGAGGTTTCATTACACGACGTTGTGTTTCACTCCTTTCCTCAAGGTGTTTCGCACCATCAGGGTGGGGTATCTTACCATGAGTACTCAATGAGTTTTCTTGAGCAACCTCGGATGTCCTCTGAGAGTCGAGATTCGTTGGACAACACGCTCGCGACACATCTTCCACTTCCCGATCTAAATCGCATTTGGCTCTCGCCTCACGCTCGAGAACATTCAATATTGCGGAATCGGACCGCTGGTTCGGCTGAGCAATCGTGACCAAGTTGTGGTCACCATCGTCACTTTCCGAGATTCCCTCATCGTGCATGAGTTCGCTTTGTTCGGGAGAAGTGGATTTGCGCTTCGTATTAGGCGAAGAGTAGTCACGAGCCTGGGGTGTTTCCGTTTGCTCCAGAGGATGCCCATCACCCACAACGAGTTGTGAGATAATTACAAGCAAAATCCCCGAGGCTAGACCGATAAATACAAATATGCGAGCTGACCATATCGCAAACTTCGGGATCGATTGTTCCGTTTTGTCAATGAGACCCTCATCTTGAAATGCTTCGGCAAGCAGGATCAAAGCACAACCAAGCATCATGCCAGCAGTGATGGAGTTTGCATGAATGATCCAATACGGTGCAGATTGTTCTGCAACGATTGACTCCCCTGCGTCTTCTTCCGAGCTCGAATCCTCTGCTTCTTCCTTGATGACAGACCCCGAGGGTTGTCCTGTGGAGCATGATGGCTCGTTGGAAGGTAGACTCTCATCATCACGCTTCAACTTCCCTTCATGCTCCGCCTTGGATGACTCGTTCAGCTGACTATTTTTCGAAGCCCGTACCTCTGATTCACTAACGCTGTCTCTTTGCCTCGTCTTTTTTGGGCCTGCACGCGCCGTAACAGAGCAGTAGTCTTTGCGATGATTTGCGGTGTGTCCGCGACTGAAAAGGAATGGAACAGCACCTAGCGCCGTTGCCAAGGCTGTGAACAGAGCAGCCATGAAAACTCCAAAGACAGAGAAAGTTGTGCCCCCGGCTGCACCTGCAGCCGAGGTAGTCTCCATGACGAAGAGGTCGAGCGCGAGGTGTGCACCAATGGGGCAAACAGTGATCTAGAAACGTAATTTGCACCTCTTGCGCTCAATTCATAACCCACGAGCAGATTTTCGTGACTAAGATCCAGTTTTGACGTCTTGATGGGGGTACCCCCAGGCAGATATGGAAGTTCTGCGACAATGCTGCTGTATATTCAAGTGGAATCAATCGGACAGCGCTCGAGCTATAGCGGGTAGCAGATGAAACTGTGAGGAATCCATGAAACATGAGAGAGGAGTTTAGAAGATCCACGTGAGTTCGTGAGTGCATTGGTTTTCAAGTCTTTTCCGCAAGGTTCCTCAGAAACAGGCATATGATATATGCTTCAGAAGAGGTTCTCCACCTAATACAAGCGTAGTTTGTCTCGCTTAGTCCCCGAATACCCAGGATTCTTATACCTAGACAATGTTACTGAAGGCCAGTCAAACCCGGCTTCGGCCCTTTTCGCCTCGTTTGCAGCTCAATCCCATACGATTCATGGATAGCCACCTGGGATCTGGTCCATACCTACGAAACGCACCGGATTCCACTTTATCATCACCGAATCACACTCCAGTCCTGCGAACAACTCGCTACACCACCCAAGAGCCAGCGTGGAATTTAAAGTTTGCACAAAAGACGTAATCCTGTACAGCGGCACTCAGCAGTGCTGTTTTTATGCAGGTCTGGCAGACATACGCGGACTGTGACAACTATCTCATCTATCAAGTTACATTCTGCAGCACTCTCGCACCTAGGCTCAAAAGCTCCAGTTTCCAACCAGCCCACTTGCGCCACTTGGCCTTGAGATTGAACACGCGTGCCTGAGGGTAGTTTGCGCTCCCCACAAAGCTGGTGGCAGACTAGCTAAACTGTATAAACTAGTATTTGTGTCCTGCTGAGGTGACTGCATGAGTCAGCTTCGATCAAGCTTCCGCACGGGCGTTCCGGGCCCAGGTGACAACCGACCAAGCGGCATCTCCACTATCCGAGAAACACTAGCCGCAGCGAGAGCCATTACAGCAGCCGTGGCATCGGATACCGCACGACCCAGTGCTATTAGTAATGCCGTTCGAAGACCAATTGTTGCTCATCCTGTGAAGCCAGCGCTTGGGAATCCTGATGCAACTTCGAACTTGCGCTCGAGTGGTAGTGCTGTCCCAGGTCCTGTCGCTGCTCCTGGGCCACTTGCCCCGACGAGTGGAACAGTCACGACTCCACAAGACATTGGAGTGATTCGCCAGCTCGACCGTCTGCGTCCAATCAAGCCGATGCAAGCTGTCGTACAACCAATGTCTGCTGCTCTTGATCGTGGAAGCGCCGCGCAGGGAATGCGGCATGAAGACGAAGATGAAGACGATCGTGATCAGTTCGATGATGCTTCTGCAATTCGACCACTTCGAAGTGACCGAATGAATCAAATCTCGCTTGTGAGACCCAGCAGACCCACAACTGCACGAATTGGTCGAGGGATTAGACCAAGGCCAGTCGGATCTGAGACAGCAGTGAGCGGAAGCTCACAAGGAGAGGGCAGATCAAGTCCATCGGAGGGTAAGGGCGTCGATTCCACACCAGCGCCTCCTGGTGCAAAGTCCTTAGTTGAACAGGAACACGTCGCTACAGCCATTTTGTTGGCATCGTTGCAACAGCTCTTCGCACAAACCCAAGCCGGCCCCGTCCCGACACAGAGCAACGGTGCGACAACTCCAGTTCAACCTTCAGCTTCGAAGCTTCAAAAACCCGCAATTCCCCTGCCTCGCCCTCCTCCGACTACTCAGTTCATTCCTCGAAGCGGTGTTCCGTTCACCCAGCAGTTGGCTGGACACGACCCATCAACTTCGGTTCCCTCCTCACTACCTCTTGCTCGACAAACTCCTCAGTGGAAGATTGCGAGAGGAGTTCCAATATGTCAGATCCTTTTGCATCGCATCGTAAAGGCGGATGGCAAATTCGATGAAGTGACTTCTGGGGAGGCCGCGTGGATCGCAGGGCTAACTCTGGTTGCACTCGGCGATGTCTTGGCAGCGCATAGCGAGACCTTGTACTCAGCTTCATCCGATGTATCAATGATTCTAAGGCAGCGATGTGAGTTCCTTCAGTCTCCTGTATCGAAGCTCACATATCTGCAAGAGATAGCCTCGGCAGACATTCCACAAGGCCTCGTTCAAGTTAGTTGGTTGGATTCTACTCAAACTCTCACGTCGCTGGCCTCTGAGGCATTCCAAATTCTACTTAAGTTGTCGTCAAGTGCGAAGTTTGAACTCTGTGTTGTACACTGCTGTGATGCAATTGCTTACTTCATGATTACTGGCCTTAATCTAGTGGGGGGTACTTCCAAAATGCCGGCGCTCGAATCAATCATATTCGATAGGGGGATTAATCCCAGAGATAAGTGCCAAGATGCGCTTCCTTTACCACGCGCAATGGCAGAGGACATCGCACATATACTTGCAGCAGGAGTTCACATTCTACATAACATGTCCGCGAGCTCATCTGCAAAGGTAAGGAAGTCCGCAGCATCACCACTGATTCAGGCCACAATTTCCTCGATTTTGGAAACCTCCATTTGGTTTGCTTTAGAAAGAATGGATTTATCAGAGGACGACAGGGTAGTTATGCACTATGCGATAACACATGCCTTTGCATTTGAGGATATGCCTCTCAGTATTGGCGTGTTTCTAAACGTCAGACCGCATGTTCGAGAGGGATTGATCTCGAGAGCCTTGTCGTTGCTCCGGAATTTGTCCAGACTACGGGCTACTACACCCACTATTGTACCTGTGCTGGATCAAGGCAAAGGAGCGTCCCCTGGGTCTCAGGTAGATACTTATGTCAACTTCGGTGCGTATGGACTCTTGTCCCGCATCTCAAACTGGCTTCTGCTAGCCACCCTGAGTTCTGGGGTCGCTCATGAAATTGCATTCCATTGCAGTCGCATCTATGGAAGACTTAGTGAGCTCCCTAGATATACACAATATTTGGCATCTGATCCCGCGCTTGTGCTTTCGCTGCTCGGGACCATGCGGACTGTGGGAAAGGAGCTCACCAATCCTTCGGATCCCCAAGACACGTTGACCTTGCAAACACTTGTTCGTTTGCTGTATGTAAGTGGAAACTTGAGTATAACACCGCAATCTCGGGTTTGTCGGAAACTGCGCCTTGGTAACGTTGGGACTGTGTGTTGTTATGCAACACAAGAAGAAGGTAAAGATGAGGCTTCAACGATTGACGCTACCCATGCCGGACTCATCGTATACGCCTTGCTCTCCACACCGGATGGAACACCCAAAAAGGGCATATGGCACATGTCACATTTGCTCTACGTCCTTGCCACAAAGTTGCGAACCCTAGATTCAGCGGTATTCTCTGCATTACCGGGTCAAAAGACGGAGGATGCAGAACGGGAACAGGAAGCAAGTAGCCAGACTCTACCTATGCTCTTGGCTGCGGCGCTAACCAAGTTGATTCGACTCATTGCAAACACCGCCCTGGACCAAGAGGTTGGACTCGCATTGGCCTGTATCGGAAGGTCTAATCTCGAACTCGAATGGTACGAGAAGTATGACAAATATGGGAAAGAACAGACGACGAAAGGGCGCCTGCTTGATGAGACGACCGTCCACCTCGAGGGGTGTGTGCCCACATGCCTCGGCCATGTCCTTGATTTCTGCACCCTGTGCAGTCCAGATGTTCTCCCAGAGTTGACGTTAAACGCAGTTGCATGTCTCACCAATGTGTCGTACTATAGCTGGAGTTCAGTCTTTAACCAGGGTTCATCGGATCCCAGCTTCGCCACACCAGCCTACTTCCTCAAGCTTGTACCGACGATGACACTACCATCCTTACTATCGATTCTGATGTATGCAGCGAATAAGCTGCTCGCTACGGAATCCAACTCAGCCGAACCTCACGCAGAGCAAAGTTTCTTACTGGAGCTGGTGGTCGAGACTACACGAGCGCTAGGTAACGCCTCACGTGAAAAATTTCACAAGGCGTATCTGGCCATTTCAGGAGTTGCGGAGGCCTTGCTGCTCTTACTGCAGTCAGAACGCCTGACACGCAGTGCCCCACAGCTCATTCAGGGGGCAGGCGGTGTGCTTATCAATTTGGCTACCAACGCGTATCCCTCATTCGGAGACCCGACTCAAGATGACCCATGCATGACAGCACTACGTGAGTTTGTTCTCACCAAAGACGCTGACGCAGCTGAGCACACTCTTCTCACAGAGGGAAACTTCGTTCATGTCGTTGCCTGCCGACAGGAGTGGTTTATGGTCGAAACCTGTTTGCATTTGGTCGAACGATCCACACACCAGCTTGAGGCGCTTGTGAACCAGTGGTTGAATGCAGGTGAGCAGGGCCATGCTATTATTGATTCAGCATTCTTGGGAGCGCTTGAGGCAGCTGATGTTGCAAGTAAGGTCATCTTTAATTTGGGCTGTTCGCTTGTCGGACGCAACAACTCAGTCGTACATCAGGCAGACTGCGATGCTCAGCTTCATGTGCTAGATCGTATACGAGCTTGTACTTCAACAATATTGTCGATTGTCTCTGGTGACTTTGGTACCATTTTGACATCGCTGATCGATAGGCGTAATGAGTCGGTGTCGGAAGTCAAGTGGACTGATGATGATTTTGCTGCCGCAGTCCAGGCTGAAAGCTTATATATCACTGTGGCAACAATTCTAACAAGGGTCTGGCAGTCATTAATCACACACACAGAAGGATCCCCTGAGTTCCGGCTACCTTTTGAGGTCTGCATAGCCGACGACCAGGAGCTACTCGCATTGAATGGGCTGGCCGACGAAAATGCAGACGACAATGATTACGAAGAGATCCCAGCACACGCCACTGTACCGCAAGGAACTTTGCAGGTCGCCCCTGACTACTATGTTGAGCATGCAGATGATGATGATGAGGTTTATGACTAGTCCAACGATGCGGGATTTTAGAATAGTTAGCAATATTCTAGCGTTTGTGTACAGTCAATACAAAACTACTCTATACCGTTAGGGGAGCAATGAAAACAGTTAAGAGCGAGACCTTGTTCGAGAACGTGACCTAGAGCCCGACATCGAACGTCTCTTTGAATACGAGCGCTCAGTCCTCTTCTCATCCGAATTGGAGTCGCGCTCTCGAGGCCGCTCGTCGAACCTATGACCACGATCTCGATGACGGTCGGGATCATAATCTCTCTCACGCCCTCTGTCATGGTCCCGACCACGATCTCGGTCGCGCCTACCGGTGTCTCGTTCGCGACCTCGCTCTCGATCACTCTCCGGACGCCTTTCGGTCACCCGCTTTCCATCTCTGTCAGCATCTTGGGAGTGACTGCGCTTTCGGTCACGGTCTCGGCGCCTTGTCTCATCCTTCCGAGCTCGGTCTCGAGAACGGGAGCGCTCCCGCTGTCGGTAAGAGTCCCGGTCTCTTGGGTGATCACGCTCGTCTCTTCGCCCACTGTCGTCCCGACGATCATGATCACGATTACGATCACGATTTCGGTCACGTTCACGGTCACGGACACGATCACGGTCACGATCACGATAACGACCATCTCGCTTATCACGATCATCCCTCCGATCTCTATCGCTGTCTTTACCGGAGTCTATCCTGCGGTCTTGATCACTGCCACGATCTTTACTTGATCCCCGCTCACGTCGGTCTTCGTCCTGCGTCGGCTCAGCTTTAACCGTTGGCTCAGGTTGGGTGGTTTCACCTACTGGGAGGTCTGACGTCGCCGGAATCAGTGCAGGGATGGCCTCATCACTTGCGTCAGACGGACGTAGGGTTGGTTCCTTCTCTTCTGCCCTCGAACTCTCTGTTTCAAGCTTAATACGAGAGGAGGATCCAGATGCATCCTCAGCTGCGGAGCTGCGTTCACGCTTGATACCGAGCTCTTGGCGATGATCCCGATCTGAACGAGAGGAGGCAGAATATCGCTCAGAAGGACGCCGTCGGCTATCGCGGCTCCGACTACGACTGCGACTTGAGCTAAGACTTCTGCTCCGATGGCGCCGACTTCTAGACTCATACTTGTAACGAGATGATGAGGACCGACCATGGCTAGAGCGGGATGATCTTCGATTTCGGTAGTAGGCTTCCGAGTCACTGCTGCTATCACTGGAAGAGTCGGACTCACTATCAGAGTCTGAGCTGCTGACAAAACTGGAGTCGCTTGTGGTACTTGAGCTGTCACTGGAAGAGCTCTCATCTGTGCTGGAAATATCGGATGAGGTATCAGAGGATATATCGGAGCTACTGGAGGACGAGCTGCTCTCTGAACTATCACTAAGTTCAGCTGCAAGCATGGCAGCTACGCGAGCAGCATCTAGCATTCCACCCTGAGCACTTGCTCCTGCGGCTTGTTGGGCGAGCTTCTGCTGCATGAGCTTCAGCTCATCGCGAAGGCGCTGAGTAAGCCCGCCCAGACCACTAGCAGTGAAGAAATTAATGGAGAAACGCATGTTCTTGGTCGAATCCAATGGGAATATGCCACGAATATACTCCTGCATCAGAGGCAACTCAAGCCGCTTCTGAAGAGCAACAATGCCCATATACTCGCACATTTCACGGAACAGAACCTTGATGAAAATGCGACCGGCAGGCGTGGTATCCTCTTCTGTCAATTTGATACACGCGAGGACCGACCAGTGAATCGAATCCGTATAGAGCAAGTGAGCAAAGAACTTCGCAATGTTGTTCAGTTGAATCGTGCCATAAAGATGAATGGTTTCATAGTACTTCTTGAAGAGCTCCTCGTACGCCCGCTTATACTCACGGTTTACCTGGCACAGTTGCTGACCAGCGGCGGCGTACATCTTGATCATTGAACGCTCATTAGCACACGACTCGACGACCATGTTCGTAATTTCACGGATTTCATCTGGTTTGTGGAGTTTCAGAGCCAAGAGCTTGTGCACCACCTCTTGGTAATCTACAGATGATACGATTGTCAAGTAGATCTTACGACGCAATTCTAAGAGCCGTGTGCTCTCGTCAGTAATAGTAACACTGCCGCCAAAGCCCTCAATGCGCTTCGCTGCAGGGTCATCCTCGTCCGCCACTGCGTTGTCCTCTTCGTCAGCTATTTCGTCTTCGCCAAGGATGACTCGGCGAATGTCAGCGTATTCGTCTTCATGCAATTGCCATTGAGGATCCTTCTGGAAGATGTCCAGACGCGTTTCAGGATCAATCTTCTGAGAGAGTGAGATGGTGTGCGTGATTTTGTCTTCATCCTCAACTAAATCCAACGATTCAGGGACAGCCGGTTGGCCTTTAAAGTCTGCGCGGCTCAGGTCGAGTAGACCTTTGATCGCAGCATCCACCCGTGCACCGACACCCTCCTGAAGAATATCACGAAGCTGGCGGATGACATGATCATACAGTTTCTTTGCATTAGCTTTTAGTCCTGGACCCACGTCTTTCATGAGCTCGACTGCGAGTTCGACCGAGTCCTCACTCGGGTTCTCCAGGAACAATCCTAACATCTCGAACGCGATGAGCTCGCTCATGACGCGCTGATTTACGAGATGAGCGATGAACCTCAGCGCAGCAACGCATGATGCGTGGTTATTCGTAGTGTAGGCATCTCGGAACTTTTTCACAAGACGCTTGCACAGGAGCTCTCCGAACTCGGGGATTTTGGAGTTCACAATCGCCACAAGCGCCGCATAAACGGGCGAGTAGTTTGGGATAGCGGCTTGCGCTTGGATCAAGCAACGGCTCAGAACGCCGCGTCCGCGAATCAAGTTGTGCTGAAATAGCTGTGTCACGACGTTGACAAGTTCGCTCTCCGTGACTCGGTTCACGAGACCGTTGATACTTCGTTTCAATGACTCCCACTTTTCTCTTTGGAAAGCGACTTCATCTTCATCTTCGGGCTCAGCCCCCTCTACACCCCCAGCAGCAGCGGCAGCCTTTGCGGCTTCCTCCTGCATCCTTCGCAGGCGATGCGGTGCAATGTACACGCCTGTCTTAGGCCTAACCAATGGTGGCTCAGTTCGCAGGGGTTGGAGCGGTGTTGCCTCGGCAGAAGATCGATCGTGAGCGGGAGCAGATTCGGAAGCCGTGCCCAAACCTGACGCCTGGGCAGCCGCGCCCATCGCTGGATCCATGCTCGCGAGACTCATGTCAAGACCGTGAGTGCCGCTACGCTAGGCTGTGCGAAGTTTAGGATCGGTTTGTGCGGAAGTACACGGTCGAGATGGTGGTTCGCCAGGCTGTTCCGAAAGTATACACGTCGATCCTGCGGCCAGTATACAAACTAGGCAATATTGCCTTGCAGATCGCGCAGTATGCACAACCAGACAATATGGCTGTTTCGATAGTTTTGGGGTATTCCGCCACCCCCGATGGCGGGATGGATGAGGGATATGCAATGTCGTAGAGTGGGACGGAGGCATGAAACGGGTGAAGGATAACGAAGTGAGATAGCTAATCTACTACTAAGCGTAAATATCACATGTGTTTAATTGTTTCGCGCGCGCATCCTGCTCACCAGTCCCCCGTGTGCAACTCCACCGGCAGTTTCTCACCGGTTTTCAGTTGGAAAAGGCTGTTTCACACAACTGCTCGGGTCGAGATTGGCTGGGTTGCCGCGAGTGCATGTTCAGTTTGACATGGTGGAACTCTTAAATGACAAGTGACTACTCTCGTGAGCTTGCTCCAACTGAGAAACCCCACGCGTATAACTCGAAAATCTCACCTGTTCGCTACCACTGTTTCGTTCAAGTGTCGACGAATGCCACACTCGCCATACTGCCATATCTTCACTACCACTCCGATTTCCCATACTGGAATCTGTCCGCTTGTAGACTCCGTACGCACCGTTCGATTGGTGTCCGCTGCTATAACGGGTATCTGTCGCGGAATCACCTTCAAGTGAACGTGAAACACCCTCAGACGCATCAAGCCTCGTCTCGGCGGAGGAAACCCGACGTCACGAGGAGTCGGCTGGTACGAACGTCGTACACTAGAGGGTTCAGAAGCATAGCTAAGAAGAGTTTACGCACGTGTGCACATCCCTGGTGTCCTTTGAATTTTCCAATAGTCCGCACACATCCAAGGCGAAACCGGTTAGAGTAGTGGCGGGTTTCGTGGTGTCTGGGTGAACATGTCGGCGCGTCGCGGCCGTGCAGACTCAGAAGCAAAGAAATGGTGTCTGCAGAATGACGAGGAAGTGGAGCCTTACACTGTCACTGAAGTGAACAATGCCGTGGCAACTTATTCTAAGCAGTCATGGGACTCTCAGATAAGAACCTTGGAACGGCTTCGAGGGTCTCTGCACGATTCTCAGGCAAAGGCTGCTATTGTTCAGCACTTGCGCCCTCTAGTCAGCCACATCGTTGCAACTGTGAACAGCCCACGGTCGATGCTTGCTGTCGCTAGTGTCCATACCGTAAACGCATTTGCCATCGTCTTAGGTCCAAAGCTCGATCCCGACCTTCAGGTTCTGATTCCAACCCTGCTATCCAAGCTCATCGAATCGTCAAAAGGGTTCTTGTGCGATGACGCAGCTAGTGCACTTGCGGCAATTGTCGCGAGGTGTACACCTCGCAAAACTGTAGCTGTACTCCTTCAGCAGCGAGACCCCAAAAGTCAAGGCAAACAAACAGGCATCTCCTGGCTCTTGTATCAGACTTTATTGCACCATGGGGATACCCTGGTTGCGCATTTGCCAATGCCCCTCACCATTCCCGCGTATCACCAATTTCTCGTTCAGCTGAACCAGGATCCGGCGGGTCTCGTAGCCGAACTAGCGAGCTCTGGCGCTCCTATTCCCGCCACCCCAAGGTTAACCTCATCATCCTCAACTGGATCTTTGCTTGGGACAGCCTCGGGCTCAGGAATGCACACATCAGGCTTGCGATCTGCACGTAATGTTCCCCCGCTCGATCTAGAAGCACTACCTGAAACACAACAGCTTTCTCGGGAGTCTCAGGGGCTTTCTTCTACACGCTCTCATCGGGCGGGCTCACACGCGCTTGCCACTCCACGCACCCCTTCCGCGCATCCACGTACGCCACGGAGTGGTGCTGTTGCAACAACGACAAGTACTGCTGAGGGTTCAGGTAGTACGTCAGGAAGCCCGTCTGGAACAGCCATCAAAGTTGCTCATCACACACTGTGCTTGGTCACAGCGGCGGTTGCAACGTTCGCGGAAGATCGCTCCTCTGATGCTAGATTGTGGGCTGCACGTGCATTGCTCTTGTTGCATGTATTGCTATCGCCCATCGCTGCCATTCGAGCCCAGCGGCTTCCTCCCCTACCCTATGCGCCTCCGCAGTCCCAGCACTACGCCAACTTGAATCAGCCATATGCCGCCGATGACGTTACTCGGTTGCTCAAGCCGATCGATTTGCTGCTTGCTCAAGACCCTGGGAGCTTACCCGGTGGCGTTAATAATCCATACGCCTTCCCACTAGATTGTTTGATCGCAATCGCAGTCGCTGAAGATGCTGCAGCAAACAGCGGCCTCGCATCCAGTTCTTCATCGTATGCTGCATCCTCGGCCTTGGTTGGTTCGACGTCATTCACCTCGAGCTCAAGCTTTGGCGGAGGCGGCAGCTCGCTCGGACAGTTTTCCTATTCGTCGTCAGTTGGCAGCTTCTCAACGTCAACATCTCTCTACGGCGGAGGTGGCGTGCCAACCAACACAATTATCCAAACCGCTGTTGCCAATGCGCTGACTGGCGTGCATCGACTCCTGTCGTCGCGTGACTGGAAATCGGAATTCCTTAGCGTTATCAATGATCGTCAGGAGGTCAATCCTACCGGTGCAGCCAACAGTGTTTCACGTGCAGAAGCACGACTGGCAAAGCTCAATAGTCAAAGCCATTTGCAAATTCCAGACGACGACGATCATGATCATGAAGCTGATGGACCCAAATCCGCGCGAAACTCTGCCCGAAGTGCCTCACCTACACGACTTTTGCATGCACGTTCGGCGTCACTTTCCGCAAGGCGGAGAATGCATAATGCCAGCACTGGGAGTGCTTCTTCCGATCTAGGTATTGTGCCGGTCCCGGAACGCAAGAACTCAATTGCAGAGGAATTGCCCCAGGTTGAACCAGATCCAGAGCCTAAGCTAGCGTTAGGACGCTCCGTGAGCACTCAAGACTTCGTAGATGATTTATTTAATCCCGATACACCGACCTCGCATAATACCGAAGCTATCCGTACGACTCAAGACAAGACGCAAAACGAAGTTGAGGAAGTACTTGAAATCGAGGTCACTGGAATGCAGCAAGATGAACAAAAGCTACCCACAAGTGCGCCAACTGTGGAGGTTGAAGTCGCGGCGCCGGATTTCACTGCTGTGGGTGCCACCGCGGCTGCAGGGAGAGCCTCTGTCTCTAATGACACCTCCGTATCGTCGAGCTCCGCGCGCAGGCGTAGCAGTGGTGGTTACCGCCCGAACTCGTACCTGGAGTTGTACCGCATGTCGTTGCCTCCCGACCATCCCGATTCTTTAGCGAGCCCTGACCACGCCCCCGATGAACTAGATGAAACCGAGTCAGACCATGAGGAGAAAGCACCTGAGAACGAGGTGGCACGGAGAACGTCCCCACGCCCTCGAACAGGTGGACCAAATCGACCGGTATCGCAAAGACTTGCAAGTGTAATGGCTACGCAGCAGGACTCTCAAAACCCTTCGGACACAGGCGTTCTTCCGTTCATCTCAGCCCATGATCCGCAGATCCAGGAAAAGTCGGAAGCCGGGCTGGGCCTAGGCACGTCTTCCCTCACGTCACGACTAAAGCTGCTACGTTCACGTAACTTGCGCTCAGCCACTACACGCAACTCAGTTGACGGCACGGAGACCAGCGCCACACAAGCGTCAGGGATTTCGATTCCAGACCCGCGCGGATCGACAAGCTCATCGATTGGTGCACCGCAGACGCCGACTCAGGCGAGTAAAGGGAGTGGTCATACCAGTGGACATAGCGAGCTTCAAATGAGTGCCGCAAGATTAGCGCTACTTAGCTCAAGGCACAGCCGAAGGTCAAGTAATGCAAGTAATGCCTCGCAGGGAAGTCTGGTTTCCTCTGTTTCCAGTTCATCAGTACCGAGCTACAAGCCATCGGCAGTGTCCAACCTCACTTCGATGCCTAGTGTACTCACTGCAAGCCGACGACTCCCTGATGGACCCATTACAGCAAGCATAGCGCTGGAGCATAGCCATAGCGTTCAGGTTGGACAGATGTTACAGCAACAACAGCAACAGCAATCTCAAGATACTGGAGGAGGCGGAGGTCTATCCTACTCTACCTCATTCTCGGAAATCGATCCAGAGGTTGCATCTATTTCAGGCATGTCAGTGGCGAGCTCACGAACGGGACACGTCCCTGGAAGTGCCTCCGTCCTAGCTCGACTTGCAGCTCGTATGCAGAATCAACACCACTCAATGGCACATATACCACAAGCCGAGCGAGTCATTGCGAAAGTGGAGCCGCTGCCAAAGCCGAGCTCTGTCTTGAGTCATCTTCACCAGCAGCAGCACCAGCAGCACCAGGAACATCCCTCTGCGACGTTTGCCACACCCTTGTCCGAGCCGGCTCGTACTCACAGCACAGATCCCTCGACGACAAGCCACGCACCAGCACCGGCGACACCTCTTTCCTCGCGTGCCCGGTTACAACTACTATCGTCCCGTGTTCGTGCCAATGCGACACCATCATCAGCCCAGATTCAGCAGTAGGAATAAAACCGTTGATTAGCTCGTATACTTTCCGGCAATAGTGAGCGAAACGACTCCTTACATTTTTATTGGACGGAATCTATGCCACCGCGGAGCATATCCAACGGCTCCGATCAATGCACTTAGTCATCGTCATCGTCATCGTCATCATCGATTACGCGCTTACTTCGGCCTCCAGTTCTTGATGCAGTTTTTCGTCGCGTACTCGAAGACTCATCTCCCCCTTTCGAGCCCTTGCCCTTGGGCGCGGTTTTTTTCTTGTCACTGACGGCAATTTGCTGCACCATTGGATCTGCGTTTTTGCCTTTGCCCTTGCCGACGGACTCTTCATCGTCTTCCTCCTCGTCATCGGCTTCGTTAACATGCTCAGCGGCCTCTTCTTCCTCCTCTTCTGTCTTGGCAGCGCGATCGCGTGTTGGCTTGAACTTCTCCTTCAAGCCCGTACGACTCACCTTGAGAACAATAGGTTCCTTGTTGAGTCGACGGGTCAATGCAGACTTTACGCTGGAGTCGACTTGATCAAGCTTGAGACTGGACAAGTTCTCAGTTAGTTCCATGACGACGTCCCAGTCACTCTTGGTCAGGCCATACTCAGTCATCACCTCAATCACCTGAGAAACACCTTCGTCAGAAGGCTTGTCGATGAGTGGTTTCAACAGTTTGGTTCGGAGGAGAGGAAGATACTCGAGCGCTAGCGCCTTATTTGATAGGGTTGTGTCAAGAGAGAGAACCTCGCGCATCTGAGCCATTAGACGTGCATTCTTACCCATCGTCGACATTTTACCAAGGATTGTAGGGAAGAACATGGCTCCCTGGAGTCCGCCTCCCAGGAAAGCTCCCGGAGCGATGGTAGAGACAACACCATGTAGGGGCATGATTGACCAATTCTGCTCGCTGCGCAGAGCCTGGGAAATGTTATCACCCTCTGCGATCAAGTCAGCAGCGTGTGCGAAGGTTCCCATGAAATCGGGCTCCGCACCAGGGCGTGAGCTGAAAGGCATCGGTCGTGCGGTCAGATACGAATCCTGGATGAAGAGGGGGATCAAGTCAGAATCCACAAAATAGTCGTTGAGACGGTCACCAATCCAGTCTGATCCCGCAGCTGGTGGTCTAAAGAACTCACGGGCAACCTCGAATGGCGATTTATCGAAGTCCTTGCTATTGGCATCGGTTCTTTGCTTTGCGGTATCGTAGTCGACAACACCACCACTCATGCTCCACATTTGCAGGGTGTTAATAGCTTGACGCAAATCAGCGCGGACAGATTCAATGAGCTTAAGCATCGCCTGTCGATCAATCTTCATACCTTCCTTTTCAGCGATCTGCATCAGACGCGGGAGAATCTGCTGGGGCGTCGGACGTCGCCATGTGATATCTAGTGTATAACGCTTCAAGGACTTGACCTTCGGACTGCTTGCGTCATTGCAGATACAGATAATTGGCGTTTTACTCTCCTTGATACATGATATCAGTTCTTGCATACCACCTCGATCGCTCGAACTCATACCGTCGACCTCATCCATGACGATGACGAGTTTGTGAGGCTTACGTTTGTGCTGGCTGTCGCCGCGCTGGAAGAACTCGCTCAATGCGCGATTGTCGAGAACAGCGCCGACCTCTTCCTGGATGCTTGCTTTGTTGCGGACATCACTTGCGTTGAATTCAAGCACTTCGAAGCCAGCCGCCTTGGCACACAGAGCGGCTGCAGTGGATTTACCAATACCTGGTGCGCCAGAAATGAGAACGGCCTTTGGACTATTTGTAGGTCGCTGGCCTAAGAAGTTAGATGCCCACGTCTCGAGGAAATTGATCAAGACTTTAACAGATTGTGTGTTGCCGACAATTTCGTCTGCAGTTTGGGGCTTGTGTTTGTCCACCCAAAGTTCAGTGTCCACCACGCCAGCGCGTTTGGGTGCAGGCGGCACGAACGTGGACGGCGGTGATGCCGAGGATGCAGCTGCCGCAGTCGCAGTCGCCGGAGCTGGATGACTCGGTTTATCTGTCATTGCATCGCCTGCAGGCTTGGTACCAGCAGCTGGCGCTACAGTCGTCTTGCCTGCAGAACGCTGGCGAATCAAGTCAAATAGTCCATCTTCGTCAATCACCTTAACTTCGTGCTTCTGGGCAGCCTCGATCTTCTTATTACTGGGCTCAAGACCCGTAACAAGGTAATCTGTCTTGCTGCTTACAGCACCTGTCACACGTGCTCCGTAGCGCTTTACCAGATCCTCTGCCTCCTCACGCAGAAGTGAGTCGAGAGTGCCTGTGAAAACGAACGTAAGAGGATTGGTGTTGCTCTCTGTTTCGCCCAGCTTCTTCTTTGTGTTGTTACCGCCACCTCCGTATCCGAAGCAATTACGAGCACCGGCCGGAGGCGGATCCTTCTTGCCACGCATGGGCGGTTCGGGCTTGGGGGCGCCAAAAACGAAGGCAGGGATCTTGCGGGGCGCTGGGGTGGCGCCTGCACTGGCCTTGGCCTTTGAAGGACTCGCCACACCATCGGCACCTGAGCTAGCTGTGGCAGTTGCAGGAGAAGCAGCTGCGGCTTGAGGCTTGGGCGTTTTGGCGGGACTTTTCTTGACTGGGGATTTCACCACGACGCGATCCTCTGCGGACATTTTGACGGGAGATGAGGGCACACTCTTCGTTTTCTGACGACTAGTCTCGTCCTCAATGTCATCTTCCAGTTCAGAATTTGCACTCGAGTGCGCATGCTCCGACTTGGTGCTCTAGATATTTCGCACGGGCAGCAGCGGGGAAAGTGAGGTCTAGCGATGGGGATCTAATCATATAGCAGTAATAAATTGGCGCAAATAGAGACGTACCTTGTGGGGGATCTTATGCTCAGCTGCCTCATCTAGATGGACCTTCTTAGTGTGAGATCCCTGCGATTTGGGCTCTGCGTGCAGGGGGTTCTCGCGATCTTGATCGTTTTCTCGCTTTCTTACACCAAATAGGTCGGCAGGTGTGACGTTAGAGTCGCTTGCCTGAGGTACCGACGCACCGGTCTTGCCGGTTTTGGTGATTTGGAAGTACTTACTGATGGACATAGCCACCAATCAGTGCTTTTAATCAATTTGGCGGGAAGCATGGATTGGCCTTCCACAAGTCGGATACCGGTTGTTTGAGGTTGGAGAGGTGGTGCCTTATTTGACCACGCTTATCATTCAACGGTCTCATGTCAAATACAAACGAATTTATGATTATAATACGAATACACATGAACGATCATGAAGAAGAGCAACTCAGAGATGGCTAAACGACGAAGCGGAGAGTGAGGAAATCGGGCCAAGTGAGTGGATGCAAAGCCGATATGCGGCTAATAAGCAAACACATGACGTAAAGTAACGCGCCAGAAGAATCAGTACACACCGCTCCGAAAAGGAGCCATCATGGCCGCCAAAGACGGACTCAACCGAGTGTTGCCGCACCCGAGAAAATAAAGTGTCATCATGTTGCGCGTTGCCTTACGGTGAGACGAGGAGTTGCTGGCGGAATCCGTGGGTACCTACCTGTGTATCAGGCGAATGCCAACCTAGGGAAGCGTGCAAAACGGCGGTATATATCCAGCCATGCCGCCTTTTCGTTCCCTATTTCTGCGCAGTTCGCCCGTCTTTTCCGCGCTGCGTGACACCATCCACCCGGTCTGGTCCAACGGATTTGTCCTGAAGAACCTGCGCTGGACGTTTCGGGAGGCTTCCCATCAGATACGAGATATAGTACGCCCTTCCGGTGAGGTGTTGGTCTTGCCAGGACCGCCTTCATCTATTCACTTGGCATTCTTTGTGACCGCTCTCGCCCATGCCGTGATTATCCGTAAGCAGGGCTACAGTTCGATCGTCTATCGCATAAAATGACGAGTCGTTGAGGATGAAGGCTTCAATGAAACACTATGGTAAAACCAGAGCATGTGCGTCGCAGCACGATAATACCTTGCGCTGCATTGCAAAACCTTGCTTGAGCTCGTCTGACGTGAAACACAGGCCAAAAGCCATTCCCGGGAAGGGCCAAAGTTTCGGAATCGCTGCAGAATTCCAGCTCCTTGTATTCTCGCAACAGGGCAGGTGCACCACAGATCCAAGCGTGCCATTAGTCATATCGCCGACTGGAAGCTTGCATCCGCGGCCTACAAGTCAGATACACCCACATCTGGACACACAATCGCGCCTCAAAGCATGAAAGCCGTGAGCCCAGTGCCGAAGACGCGTTGTCAAGGGGTGCGCAGCCCGCAGGGATGCCAGGGAACACGAGGCCCAAGCGCACCAGGTGCCTTGCAGCATGAACCGCCCCAGATGCTGGTCCAAGAGCCATTCCTGCAGTCCTGGGCCCCGGACACGATCTTTGCACGTGAGGAGGAGCTCAACCAAATCTACAGCTTCCTACGCAAGTGCTTTGAAACGAACCAAGGAGACGCGTTGTACGTCACGGGCAGCCCTGGTACGGGCAAAACGCTAGTTGTCCAGCACACGTTAAACGTCCTGACGACGAATGCTAAGTCCGATCGGCCTGAGCCCTTTCGCGACATAGTACCTCCTAGGATTGCCTTCGTCAATGTCATGGGTGCCCTTAAGGACCGAGGCGCTCTGTTCGCACACCTTCTCTCGTTATTTTCAGAGGACGAACTCACGCACGAGGAACGACGGGCCGTCGAGCTCGGGATATCCACCGCAACCTCGAGAAATGACATGAGTAGATTCTTCAACCTCGTGTTGGATCACAAGTCACTCGATGAAGAGGAGGCCGGGACCGCGTCAGAAGGATCTATGCAGCGAGCCAATGGAAGCCTTAGTTCGGCCAGACTAACTATAGTCGCTCTAGACGAGGCTGACGCTTTGGAAAAGTCCGTTCTGGTGCAACTCTTCCAGGCAGCTAAGCGCCCGAGATCACAACTCGTGTTGATTTGCATCGCAAATGCAGTGGACTTGATAGAACGAGCTCTTCCTGAGCTCATAACCCGCGGATTTGCCCCACAGACCCTTGTGTTCTCTCGTTACACGCTACCTGCGCTACGTGACATTCTAAGACAACGTTGGGTTGGTGCGGCGTCCTCCCTCGGACTTGATGATGATATTACCGCCGTTGTAGACACAGCTGCGATCGAGCTATGCGTGCGTCATGTCGCGAATCGTGCAGGAGATGTGCGTGTTTGTCTAGATCTATGTCGGCAGGCAATTCGCCGGGCAATGCAGACGAAGAGGATTCTCCACTTCGCCTCTAGTACAAATCTACCGCTAGAGAGCAAAGAATGCGCAGATTCAGGAAGGACCATGGATGAAGAGTGTGTGCTGGGGAAAAAGCGAGGTGCACCCAACTCAGAACTACGAAGTGGGCAGCAGCAAACAACGTGTGAACAGGAAAAACGTGTGCGGCTTAGCAAGGAAGAGGCCACACATGGCATAACCCAACCCTTGGTTGACCAGTCGCTCATGCAACAAATCATTAAAGACTCGTTGAAATCGGCTACCGTTCCATTGATTGCGTCACTAGGTAAGTTTCAGCAAGCGACCCTCACAGGATTGTTTGTGCTGTTACTCTCGGTATGTCGCAGACAATCAGGAAACGATACAAAGGCCGCGTCTGCTTCGATGGCGGGAGACATGAATGGTTGGGCCGATATATCGCTGAGTGCAACTGGACTGCCTTTTGCAGACGAACGCGCCTTAGCGAACCTAAGCCTTCGAGCCATGGAACGGCTCAGCTTACCGCTGGTTCCTGCTAATGAGTTTAGTGACATCCTAATGGCATTGGCCAGTGCAGGACTAATCTCAATATCCAAGTCTGGTGGAGCTGGAGGGGCTACAGGCAGTTCCGGCCGCCAACAAGAACTACGAGTGTTGGTCCATAGCTCAGATCTGCTCGCAGGGCTGGAGTCCAATGAAGTATGCCTGCGAGTTGTACGACAAGCGCTAGGCCTGAACACAGACTCAACAGACTAATTGAGTTCAACACAGGCGCAATACACAGAATCTCCAAAACGCATTCACTACGACCTAGTACAAAAACAGAATTACCGAGCTTACAATGCATTTATGCGCCTAGACGTGTTCCGTGCGTTGCACTCAGTCGAGAAGTACAACGGGGGTCATGTCTTGATGGGCGACATGGAAGCAAGCAAATAGCCAAACTAGCACTTGAGAAAAATGCGTGGATGATACAGATCATTAAGGCCATACTCGTTTGCTAGAAAAAAGATTATGGCTGGTTAACCATCGAAATACTGAGGCACGAAGTCAGATAGCACGCAGTGGTAATATGGTAATATAGCAATGGGTCGGAAGTAAGATTGCTATTCAAGGGGTAGTCAGTTGGCGCAATAGACGAACAATATTAATCGCATTGTGAATAATCAGATCAAGAGCGATGGTGAAGAGCAGGCAGTACTCTGGGGACCCAATAATGCGATCAACTGATGTAATGGGTCAGGGGCCGATGAAGGTTCATGGTGGATTGACAGTACTGCAATGAAAAGGCGTGGCGGTGACATCTACCCAACTCAAGGAAAAACCGACTAAGTTGGAACAATTGCAACGAAATGGTAGGTAATATCGGATTTCACGGGATGATCATCAGTGGAAGAAATGAAAGGTGAATAGAGAAACAAGCAAAATACGACTAACCCTTAGCTTAAAACAGTAACGCCTGATGTGGATAGACAAAGCGTGAGCGACAAAATGATGTTGAGTAACCTGAAGCGACGGATTAGCGCTTGTTCAGAAGCCAGGAGAAGTTGAGGTGGTTGTTGAGGAATGTAGCGATCAAACGGAATATACACTACACGTCTGGAAATGAGAAGAAATTGAGAAAGTCGATAGACATTATTATGGTAATAACAATCGGAGCAAGTAGGTAGAACAGACGCAATGAAATTGAATCAGAGCTTGCCTTGTGACTGTGGTGCGAAATTAACATTACAGTAGAGATGCACGGAGAGGGAATTGTATCGGATGCAAAACTACCATTGCCTCCAATACTTGGGTGCTCGTTGGGCGACCCGGAGGTGTAACATTAGGTCAGGCTGGCGCTCGCATGCCGTTCGACTGAACAAGTCGAAAGGGCTAACTAGAGGGTTTAGTTGGAGTCGTTTGCTGTTGGTGCAGAGTTAGGAAGAAACGAGGTGTGAAGCTGATATAAAGAGCGTAAGCGCAGCTAGGAAAACCAAAAAGGAGTGGAGTACGTGATAATACGTGATAATAAGGACTAATATTGGAGCTATACAATAAGGCAACCTACTAGGTACAGCTCTAGCTCAATGTAAGTGACATGGCTAATCAGGTAAGTATGAAGTCACAGTGCCGATAACCAATGCTGAAACGCAAACGAACGAAGACAGCAAACAAAAGTCCTTACTGCAGCGGTTGAACAACCACAGGCTAAAGGAACAGAGGAGTAAGAGATGTGGCGAGACGCAAACAAAAGTGACTGCGAGATGAACGTGCCAAAAAGCTCGAACGCAAAGAGAACAAGACGCAAGTCAGGTCCGTGGAAGCTGCAACAAGGAGAGATAATGTACTTGTCATGCACGACGATTGAAGCCACTCACGAATCGAATTTCGCTTTAATGACGTGCATAACAATCTTGAAGGCTAGTCGATTTGCTCAGTTGTTGTCAAGAGGGAATACAAACCGCAAGCTCTTCGATACGGTGTACTCGTGCGCGCAAGAGAGAGCCGCATGAAGGTGGGCTTTAGCCATCGGAGGCTGGAAGTTCGGCGGGTCGAGCTTTCTCAATCTTGACCGCTATCTCGCAAGTTCTTCCCCCGAGGGATGCGCACACGGAAAGAATACACAGAAGTCTTGTAGCATTAGAGGTAGCTAGGGTATGAGTTGACTAGGGGTCGATTGTTGAAAGCTAAGAAAGAGCAATGGAGGGGTGGGCTGGGATTTTCAAACAAATAGCAAGCGCATTAGAAAGAAATTGGGAAGTATGCTATGGCGCATGAACATGCGCAAAGGTGAAAATGAGGACTTGTTCACGTAGTTGTACATGGGAGGTACTGATGTTGATGAGTGG
>Ga0180217_1001228_pt1 | contig 29837 bp, 29 predicted proteins | sample eDN3rd37CBELigOP_FD_128521 | JGI IMG/M metagenome (GOLD analysis project Ga0180217, IMG submission 128521) | Enriched Organic Plus compost microbial communities from Emeryville, California, USA - eDNA 3rd pass 37_C BE-Lig OP (version 2) (version 2) ... | reverse complement strand
GCTGGGCCGCGCTCTGCCCGAGGCAGGCCTCCGACTCGCCCGTCGGCTCAGGCGCTGCCGGTGACGATCACGTTGCGGATCGGCATGAGCAGGTTCGGCACCAGGCGAGACTCGAGCAGGTCCTCGCCGTGCTTGAGGAGCGTGGTGAGGAGGTTGGGGAGTTCCTTGACGTCGTTGATCGGGCCGTACTTGCGGACCGTCAGGTAGATGCTGATCGGTTCCTCGCGGAAGTCGCCGGTGCGGACCTGCTGGGGGCTGGTGCGGGTCTTGACCTCGAAGTTGGCCTGGATGTCCACATCGTCGCTGAGGGCCATGCCGAAGATGGGCTGGCAGTCGATCGGGATAGCCCCGTCGAGGTCGATGAGGCGGCCCAGCGGCGAGCCGGAGACCAGGGCCTCGTAGACGATTGCGTCGTGATTGCCGGCGGCCATCAGGTCGAAGCCGTAGAGCAACTCGAGGTAGTCCAGGTCCAGGGGACTGATGTCGAGGTAGTACGGAGCCGTCTCAAGCACGAGTTTGTGCAAGCGGTAGGCATCACCCGCGGAGCCGGGGTTGACCGAACCGGAGCGGATCGACGTCTTGCGGAGGCCGAGCCACTGCTGCGCCTGGTCGCGCGCGGCGGACTCCAGCGCCAGTTCGTTCTGGTAGCGACGGAACTTGTCCATCGACGGGTGTTCGCGGCGGATGCGGTCGAACAGCGCCAGGACCGTGTCTCGCCGCATCGGCAGGTCCATCTTGAGGTTGAGGCGCTGGTTGATGTAGAAGTCGGTGCACAGGGCCCGGTAGCTGGTCGGCATGGACGGCGTTCTCCGGGGGACGGGGACGGGTGACAGGGCGGCTCGGGGCCTTCCGGGGACAAACCCGGCGGCGAGTCAGTGTACGAATGAAGTCTCAAAGCGGATCTATACGGTGAGCGCCGCCCAAGCGGATCGCGAGAGGATTTTAACGCTCATTCTTCGCGAAGGAGAGGTCGGCGCATGAAATCCGTGGACCACCGAGCGCCGGCGCTTCGATCACCGCCTCGCCCACGCTTGGAGTCCGGGCGACGTGGAGCGCTCGGCGCCGGTAACTACTCCAGATGTCAGCCGGCCGCGGTCGGCTCGCCGCGGCGAGAGAGCGGTTGGATGCGCCAGTAGGTGAGCGATCGCCACGCCCACTCCATCGGGCCAAAGTGGTATCGCGCCAGCCACCACGGGCTCCACGCCAGTTGCAGCGCCCACACGCCCAGGACCACGAGCAGTTGTTCGGCGTAATCCGGCCGTCCGAAGAGACCGCCGCCGTAGCCGTAGAAGATGAAGGTACAGATGACGCTCTGGGCGAGGTAGTTCGTGAAGGCCATGCGCCCGGTCGCGGCCAGCGCCCGACCCGCGCTGCCGAGGAGCCCGCCCTTGTAGAGCCAGATGAAGAGAGCGGCGTAGCCGACGGCCATGAGCGCCGAGCCGGCGTAGTTGAACTGGTCCACGAACATGCGCTGGGGGGCGTGGTAGCCGATCGCCTCCAGGCGCAGCGCCCCGGCCGCCGCGAGCCCGCCGCCGACACTCAGCAAGGCAATGGCCGAAGCGCCGTAGACCCGGCGGCTGAAGCGCCCGGTCAGGAATCCCAGTTTCATGAGCCCGGCCCCGATCAGCATCATCCCGCCGGCCCGCCAGAGCATCCAGAAGAGGAAGAACCGGATCTGGCCAGCGAGCACGCGCGGAGCGCGGAAGGCCACGATCTCCGAGTAGGCGCCTCGGTACACATCGACCTCGCGCTGGAGCGCATCGGGCGATGGCTCGAACCACTCGATCGCCTGCTCGGCCCCTTCCCCGCCGTGCTTGATCCCCAGCCCGATCCAGACCCAGCAGAGGCCGCCGATGGCGACCATCACGCACCCCAGCGCGATGAGCCACATGGGCGGGAGCCGCCGCGCCCACGAGAGGACGAGGATGCCGCACAGCGCGTACGGCACGAGCACATCCCCCTCCCAGATGAGGTACGCGTGGATGCACCCGATCACCAGGAGCCAGAACATCCGGCGCATCCACAGGCCCAGCACCGGTTTGCCGGAGGCCGTGCGCTTGCTCAGCCACATCACGGCCCCCGCGCCGAAGAGCAGGGAGAAGAGCGAGAGCATCTTCGTGTCGAAGAGGACCGCCGTGAGGAGATACGCCCAGCGGCTGGCCCCCTCGTTGAAGCCCTCGCGCAGCGTGGGGTTCATGTAGACGGCGAACGGCGCCGCGAACGACCGGATGTTCATCGCGAGGATGCCCAGCACTGCCACGCCGCGGAGCAGGTCGAGTTCGGCGAAGCGCTGCGACTCGGTGACGGGGACGAGGGCGGGCGCCGTCAGGGGCGCATCGTGGTCGGACGCGGCCTCGTGAGCGGGGTCGTGAGCCATCGGAGCACCTCGTCGGTCGCCGACAGGTCCGGAAGCACCAGGTCAGCCCCCGCCCGGCGCAGATCGTCAGCAGTGTACCGTCCGGTCGCGACGCCCAGAGCGCGGCAGTTGTGAGCCCTGGCGCAGGCGACGTCGTGCGGCGTGTCGCCGATGACCGTGACCAGCCCGCCCGCCGGCTCGCGGCCGTACAGGGCGCGGTAGCGGCCGATCGCCACCGGCGGGAGGTGGTCCCGCGCCGGCGGGTCGTGCGGCGATTCGTCCCCCCAGACGCGGACGGGAAAGTCCGAGGGCTCGATGCCGCAGGCGCGGAGTTTGAGCGTCCCCGTCTCCTCGAAGTTGCCGGTGAGCAGCCCGAGCACGGCGGCCTCGCCCATCGCCCGCAGCGCGGCGAGCAGTTCGACGACCCCCGGCAGCGGGCGCGCGATCCCGGGCTCGGCGAGGCGGCGCTCCAGATAGACGCGGTACAGCCGCCGCATCGCCGCCGCGTGCTCCGCCGTCGGCTCCACGCCGTTGTCGCGCAGCAGGTCGCGGATGATCAGCGGGTCCAGCCGCCCGGCGAACTCGGTCCGCTCAACGGTGAAGGAAGGGCCGAAGCGCTCACGCCCGGCCTGCTCGAGCGCCCAGATCCCCGCGCCGGTGGTGGAGATGAGCGTGGCGTCAACGTCGAAGAGGATGAGCATGGTGTGGGTCAGCGCCGGATCTCGAAGGCGGCCTCCCCGGTAACGTCCGGGATCACGCTGTCGTCCATCGACCGGATGTTCCGCTCCATCGTCCGGCGCAGGTCCGCCAGGTACGCCGCGACGGCGGCCTCCTCCCCCTGCACCTCCAGGAGGACCGACCCGTCGGGCTCGTTGCGGACCCACCCCGTAACGGGGTGGCCACCAGCGATGTGCCGTGCGGTGGCCCTGAACCCCACCCCCTGCACCCTGCCTGTGAACCGGACGCGTCGCCTCATGGACCGCAAGGTTACGCCCCCTCCCCCCACTCCCCCCCCAATTCGGCCCCCGCGCCCCCGCACAGCCGGCGCCGCCGGCCCTCCCCGGACGAGACTGCCCCCGTTTGCCAGACCTCGCTCGCGGCAGATTTGACCCGGTTTGCTCCCGTGCTACCTTTCATTCACGGCTCGCTCACCACTGGATCACGGGACACCGCCCCTCCGGGGCACCTGAGCCTGTTTGATCACCTGCCTGACGAGCGACGCCTCGGAACCGGTTCCGCCCGCCGGCGCCCCCTCGGGAGCCCGGCACGGGGAGCAAAGGGGCTCCACGAGCGGGACCGCGGCCGGCACGGTTCTCGTGGACGACCGTTCGTGCCCGTTCTCTCGTGACGGGCGACCCCGCTCAGGCATCCCCGATCCGCCAGCCCGTTACGTTCCGTTCGTACGCCGCCGTTGAGCCGCGTTCGCCCCACCCCCGAACCCTTGTCCCCGGCGAGGCCCCACTCCGACGACCGGCAGCGCGTCCTGGACGCGACGGACATCGTTCAACTCGTCGGCGAACACGTTTCGCTGAAGCCCAAGGGACGCGAGTACGTCGGCCTCTGCCCGTTCCACGACGACCACAGGCCGTCGATGACGGTGGTGCCGCACAAGCGGATCTACCACTGCTTCTCCTGCGGCGCGGGCGGGGACGCCATCGCTTTCGTGATGAACTACCACAAGATGGGGTTCCGCGAGGCGCTGGAGCACCTGGCGCGCCGGGCCAACATCGAACTGACGCCCTGGCGCGGCGGCGAGTCGCGCCGGGACCAGGGGGGCGTCACGCGCGACGCGATCCTGTCGGCCAACCTCACCGCCGCGGACTTCTTCCGCACCATCCTCCAGCACCCGGAGCACGGGCGGGCCGCCCGCGAACTGATCTCCCGACGCGGCATCTCGCCGGACATGGTTCAACTCTTCGGCCTGGGCGCGGCCCCTGACCGGTGGGACGGGCTGCTCCAGGTCATCCAGAAGAAGCGGCTGCCGGTCGAGCCCTTCGTCGCCGCGGGGCTACTCAAGACGCGCGCCAGCGGCGGGCAGTACGACGCCTTCCGCAACCGCCTGATCTTCCCGATCACCGATCAGATCGGGCGCGTGATCGCCTTCGGCGGCCGGCGTCTGAACGACGAGAAGCGCGAGGACGGCACGGAGGAGGCCAAGTACCTCAACTCGGCCGAGTCGATCGCCTTCGACAAGTCGGCGACCCTCTTCGGGCTGCACCAGGCCGCGCCGGAGATCCGGCGCAAGCGGACCGCGATCGTGACCGAGGGGTACATGGACGCGATCGCCTGCCACCAGGCCGGCATCACCAACGTGGTGGCGACGCTCGGCACGGCCCTGACCGCCGCCAACGCCAGGATCCTGCGCCGCCAGTGCGAGACGGTGATCCTGCTCTTCGACGGTGACGAGGCCGGGCAGCGGGCGGCGGAGCGGGCCGTCGAGGTCTTCTTCGCGGAGCCCATCGACGTCAAGATCGCGATGCTCTCCAGCGTCACGGACGCCAAGGACCCCGACGAACTCCTCAAGCGCGAGGACGGGCTGGACGTCTTCGGCCGCGTGATCGAGGCCGCGGTGGACCCGCTGACGCTGCTGATGGACCGCATCAAGGCCGAGATGATCGGCCGCGGCATCGCGGGACGGGCCCGCGTGCTGGACGAGTTCATCGCGCGGCTCGTCGCCCTCGGCCTGGGCCGCGTGGACCCGATCCGCAAGCAACTCATCCTCACGCGGCTCACGGCGGTCGCGGGGGTGGACTGGGAGACGATCGTCAAGGCCGTCGGGCAGCGCACCAGCGCCGCACGGCCGAGGCCCGCCGCGCCGGCGGCGGAAGCACCCGCGCCCGCCGCGGGCACAACCGTCTCTGCCGATGCGCCGCCGTCAAGCCAGGGACTGCGCGAACGGCTGCTGGGGTGCATCCTTTGCGACCCCGCGCTCCTTTATTCCTTGGGGCCGGAGGAGGCCGACCTGCTCAATCCGGACGGCTACGCTTGGCCCCCGTACCGAGTGGTCGCCCGCGCGGTCGGAGAACTGGACGAGGCGGGGGAGCAACCGACGCTCTCGGCCGTGCTCGGGGTTCTGGAGGACCCGGAAGCGCAGCGCGCGGCGACGGCGCTGGCATCGGAGGTGGATCGGCTGGCCGAGCGCGTGCCGGAACGGGTGCACGCTCTGTGGAACGAGTGGTTGGCGCAGGTGCGCCGGCGGCGCGCGTACGAAGCCGCGCACGCCGCGGGCGGCTCGTCGGACTGGGATGCGCTGGCCGCGCGAATCGAGGCCCTGCGCGAACTGGCCACGACCGTCGGGCTGGACCCCGCGGCGATGCCGCCGGTGGGCGGCGTGACAGGTTCTCCGCGAATGTGACTCACACCGCGGGACCGAGAACGACTGTTGTTGACCGGACAGAAAGAGACGCGAGACCGGAGAAGAGAGAGAGGAGAGAACAAGGCCGCGACCAGGAGGAGTGAACGCCGGCGGCATCGAGGGACCCGTCTCACGCGATGAGCGGGTGTGCGGCCGGCGGGAAAGGGGGGCCGGGGAACAGTGGACGGAGGCGCCCGCGGAAGGCCGCGGACGCCGAGGAGGCACGCGTGATCTGCGATCTTCACCCGGCGATGGTCCAGCTCATCGAGGTCAGCCGCGAGCGCGGCTGGCTGAGTTACGAGGAACTGAACAACACCCTCCCCGATGAGATGGTGGACCCCGAGCGGCTGCACGAGCTGCTGGTGATGCTCGACACGCTGGGGATCCAGCTCATCGACGAGATGGAGTACCGCGCGCGGCGCTGGCGCGAGACCAAGGGCAAGGGCGCCGACCCGGCGGCCCCGCCCCCCGCGCTGGGCAAGCCGGTGCGCGCCATGGCGGTCCCCGGCGGCGACCGCACCGCGGACACCAACTGGCTGCGCCTGAGCCTGGGCGACTCGTTCGCGGGCGACGCGCGGCCGGCTGCGTCGGGCAAGGCGGCGGCCGGGGAGGAGAGCGCCCCGGCCGGCGAGGAGAACGACGCGGACGACCAGGAACTCCGCAAGGAACTCGCCGAGGCCCTGGCCGAGAGCAACACCAAGCGGATCGACGACCCGGTGCGCATGTACCTCACGCAGATGGGGACGATCCCGCTGCTGACGCGCGAGGAAGAGATCCGGCTGGCCAAGAAGATCGAGACGACGCGGATGATCTTCCGTCGCCGCTGCCTCGAGAGCGACTACGTGCTGACGCAGGCGGTGGAGATGCTGCGGCAGGTCCACGCGGGGACGCTGCCGTTCGACCGCACCATGCGGATCTCGACGGCCGAGGCGGACGCCAAGGGGAAGATCTCCCGCCGCATCCCCTACAACCTCAGGACCGTGGAGCGGCTGCTGCTGCTCAACCGGGCTGACTGGGACCGGCTCCAGGCCGCGAAGGCGGAGGGCGCCGACGCGGACCTGATCGCGGAGATCCGCGAGCGCATGGCCGTTCGCCGGCGGAAGATGGCGGCGCTGACGGAGGAACTGAGCCTCCGCACCGGCCGCATCATCCCGCTGATGAAGAAACTCCGGTCGATCAACGCGAAGATGCGGGAACTGGCGACGGAACTGCGCAAGGCCGCGAAGTTCCCCAAACGCTACGACCCCGATGACGTCGCGGTGATCCAGGAGGAACTGACCGGGCTGCGCAACCTCGTGCTCGAAGAGCCCGAGGATCTGGCCCGGCGGCTGAAGGATCTGGAGACGGTCTTCTGGGAGTACGAGCAGGCGAAGCGCGACCTGGCGGGCGGCAACCTCCGCCTGGTCGTCTCGATCGCGAAGAAGTACCGCAACCGCGGCCTGCCCTTCCTCGATGTGATTCAGGAAGGCAACACGGGCCTGCTCCGCGCGGTGGACAAGTACGAGTACAAGCGTGGGTACAAGTTCAGCACCTACGCCACGTGGTGGATCCGCCAGGCGATCACCCGCGCCATCGCCGATCACGCCCGGACGATCCGCGTCCCGGTCCACATGATCGAGACGATGAGCAAACTGCGCAACATCCAGAAGGAGATGGTGCAGCGCAACGGCGTCGAGCCCACGATCGAGGAACTGGCCGAGCGTGCGGGCATGAACGTCTGGGAGGTCCGGCGGGTGATGAAGATCAGCCGCCACCCCGTCAGCCTCGATCGGCCGGTGGGCGAGAGCGAGGATTCCTACTTCGGCGACTTCATCGAGGACGTCCGCCAGGGCTCCCCGAGCGAGTCGGCGGCGCAGGACATGCTCCGCCAGCGCATCGAGCAGGTGCTCCGCGGCCTGACCTACCGCGAGCGCGAGATCATCAAACTCCGGTACGGAATTGGCGACGGGTACACCTACACGCTCGAGGAGGTCGGCCGCATCTTCAAGGTCACCCGCGAGCGTGTCCGCCAGGTCGAGGCCAAGGCCATCCGCAAACTGCAGCACCCCGTCCGGGCTCGCAAACTCGACGGATTCGTGGACCGGATGCTGGAGAAGGAGGGAGTGAGGGACTGAGCGGGGCGTCGCCCCGCCAGGCCGCCCCTCCACGCGCGCGGAACCGGGCCCCGGCGTAAGCGCCGGCCCGGGCTCCCAACAATCCCCTAGGCTTGGCTCCGCCGCGGTCTGGCCGCGGCACCTTCGACGCGCGGAAAGGTCCCGATGGCGTTCTGGTTCTGGCTCGGCCTCTTCGGACTGCTGCTGGTGCTGATCGCGCTGGACCTGCGCGTTGCCCGCAGGCGGGCCCGGGACATGTCGCCCGCGGCGGCCGCCGGGTGGACCGCGGCGTGGATCGCGGTTTCGCTCGCGATCGGCGGGGTCATCTACCTCCTGTACGACACGCACTGGGGCGGACTGGGGCTCACCCACCCGCACGGCTACGGCCCGCCGCGCCCGATGAGCGGGCACGACGCCCTCCTGCTGTTCCTGACGACCTACGTCCTCGAGGCGGCCCTCAGCCTCGACAACGTGTTCGTCATGACGCTGCTGTTCGACTACGTGCGCCTGCCGCGGATCCGGCGGCACAGCCTGCTGTTCACGGGCGTGCTGGTGGCGATGCCCGTGCGCGTCGTGCTGATCGGGGCGATGCTCGGCGTGCTGGCGCTGGCCCCGTGGGCGTCGTACGTCTTCGGCGTGTTCATCCTCGTGGCGGCGGCGCGGATGCTCACCCTGCGGACCGACGACCCGGACCCGGAGTCCAACCCGGCGATCCGGCTGGTCCGCAAGATCTATCCCGTCACCAAGTCGTACGAGGGGGGACGGTTCTTCACGCGGCTGCCGCCGGACCCCGCGAAGCCGGGCTCGCGCGGCCGGCTCGCGGCCACGCCGCTGCTGCTGGCCCTGATCATGGTCGAGTCAGCCGACGGCTTCTACTCGCTGGGCTCGATCCCTTCGCTGCTCGCGATTTCGCGGGATCCGCTGCTGCTGATCGTGAGCAATATTCTGGCGGTCCTCACGGTGCGGTCGATGTACTCGGCCCTGGCCCGAGTGATGCACCGCTTCACGTACGTGAAGGCAGCCCTGGTCTTCGTGCTCCTGTTCGCGGCGGCGCTGATGTTCCTGAGCCACCACTATGCCATCGCTCCCGAGGTCGCTTTGTCGGTGATCGTCGGGATCCTGTGCGTCGGCGCGGGGGCGTCGCTGGTGGCCGATCGCGGGCAAGGACGGGCGCCGGAGCCGCCGCTGGGCTACGAGGTCGCCCACTACGCGGGGCTGACCGTCCGCCAGGCCAGGAAACTCATCATCCTCGTCATCGGCCTGAGCATCATCGCGCTCAGCGTGCCGGTCGGCATCCTGCTCCCGGGCCCGGGTGGCATCCCCATGGCCCTGCTGGGGCTGATGATCCTGGCGACGGAGTTCGTGTGGGCGCAGCGGCTGCTGCGACGCGCTCGACAGGGCGCGGACATGGCCGCGGCCGAAGCCGAGAAGCGCTTCGGGCTGGTCACAAAGTTCCGGCGGCTCAAAGGCTGGGTCGCGCGGCGGCTCGGATCGCAGCCGCCTGCGGCAGGCTGACCGTGTGTGACGACTTGGATTGGCTCGCAGGGCTCAGAAGCCGCGCAGTTCGCGTTCCGCCTGCAGCCAGTCGGACTCAGGCGAGCCGCCGACGCCGCGACGGTCGAGATAGATCTCGTATGCGCGGCGGCGGATCTCATCCACCGTCGGCTCGCGCCGGGGCGCGGGGACGCGTGCCGTGGCCGCGGGAGCCGCGGTGGCGGCGGTGCTGGCGCGGGACCGGGACGTGCGCGGGGTCGCGGCGCTGGTGCTGGGGGAGGTCGCGGTGGTTCGACGAGCCATGGCCCTTCACTCCGTCGCCCCGACAGACCGGGGCGCTGACTTATCGGCTGCGCACGCCCGCGCGCTCAGCGCTGCGGCCACATCGGGGCACTCTATGCCGCGGCGGTAGACCGGTCGGTCGCCAAAGAAAACGACCCGGGGCGAGCCCCGGGTCGCTGGAGGAAACTGTGCTGTCCGGCCGCGGCTCAGAGGGGCCGGCGGCGACGCCGGGCGACGATGCCGAGCCCCGCGAGGGCCATCGCCCCGGCCGTGGGCAGGGGCACGACGCTGATCGGCGTGCCGTTGACGAACGAGTCGCTCTGGCCGCCGACGATGCCCTGCACGTGCAGACCGATGCGGAGGGCTCCGGTCACGCCGCCCTGGTCCAGGCCGAGCTGGAGGGCGTCGAGCGTGTCCTGGTAGTCCTTGCCCGCCTGGAGCGCGAAGCGGATCCGCAGCCACTCGCCGGGGTTCACGCCGTTGGGCTGAACCGGCGGATCGGAGTCAGCGGCGAAGCCGGCGGTCGTGACAAAGCCGATGGCGTTGCCGCCGGGGAGATTCGCCGGGCTCGCGCCCTGGGAGAAACTCACACCGCTCCCGCTGTCCACGATCTGGACGATCCCCAGCAGGGTCCCGTCGGCGAAGTAGACGCCGGTGATCGAAGAGGCCGACGGGCCTTCGTTGCGGAAGATGAAGTCAACGAGCTGGTAACCCATCGAGGTTCCCGCATCGTTGACCTCGACGGTCAGTTGGCTGGCCACGTCCGTGCTGGCGTTAGCCGTGATCCGGCTGAAGCCGTAGATCGGGCCGGCTTCGGCCGCGGCGGCCAGCCCAGCGAGGGCCACCAGAGCGATAACTCCATTGCGCACGTGCATCATTTGTCGTCCTCTCTCAGAATGACATCACCCGGTCCAGCCGTCGTGGCGTGGACCCCTTCCCCTGCACTAAGCCCTGGTGCGCGGAGTGAGCCGTCTCTGAGACGGCGGCCTGATTATGGCAGGGGTCTGCGGAGATGCAAGGAAATTTGTGGCTCTCGCCACGAGGTTGAGGCCCGAACCCGGAGCCGTCGGCAACCAGCGGAAAAACCGCGACCCGAACGGCCGGGACGCGCGGGCGCAACTACAGCACGCACAAGGACTTAGCACGGGATTACTTACACAGCGGCCACCGGCACCGCAAACCGGCTATGGCCACAAGTGCCGCGCCGCCCAGCCCGGCAGCCGGGGGAACCGGGACCGACGGGGTGCGGGTGGGATCCAATCCGGAATGGTGCGGGCTGAAGTCACCCGGGGGCACGCGGTCCAAGGCCGGGCCGGACAGGGGCACGCCGTTGAAGCCGGCGAGGAGGCCGCCGATCTCCCCCAGATTCACATCCTCGACGATCCCGGAGCCGAGGGGATCGCTGACCGGCGCGGCCCCGTGGCTGACGGCAATCGCGGCAATGGCGGGCACAGGGGCGTCCAGTTCGAAAGCCGGCGATGCGGAACCGGGACTGACCGCCAGGGGCGGCCGTTCGGAACTTGAAAAACGGACAATCGCATCGGCAGAAGCGGCGCCGGCGGTGGCCAGGAGCGCGGACGTCGCGAGCAGGATGGACGTGGGACGGGTCATGGTCTGCCTCGAGGGGTGATCGCGCTGGCACAGCGCGGAAACGGCTGGCGGGGGGCCGCCATGGGTCTTCATCCCCTCAATGCGACAAAAGTCCGCGGCGGGGCTCACGGATTGCCCAGTTTTTCTTTTGGATATTGCCTCGAACGAACGCCGGGCGGGCCGCCCGCGATTCGCGGCGACCCGCCCGGCATCGAGGCACCCCCAGGTTCCCGGGACGAAGCAACGATCAGCCGGCACGCCGCCGGCGCCGGACGCCTATGAGCAGCAGCCCGCTTGCGGCCATGGCCCCGGCGGTCGGGAGCGGGATCATGGTGCCCCCCGCCGGCACCTTGTCCGACCCGTCGGGCTCGAAGCCGCGGAAGCGAACAACGAAGTTGAAGTCGTACGGCCCGCTCAGAAAGTCCTCGGCCGAGAGGTCGCCGGCGTTGTCGGCGGTGATCTTGAACTCGAAGTCCCCGGTCTGGCCGACGCCGAGCCCCCCCTGCGGCGCACCGCCGCCCTCGAACTGGTCGCTGGTCGAGGCGCCGGCGACGAAGTGCATGCCGAAGGGCTGGCCGTTGACGTCGAAGATGCCGTTGAAGTTGGCGGGCCCGGAGATGTACTCCACGTTGACGTTCACGGCGTCGCCGGTGTTGAAGACGAACGCGGTGATGTACCCGCCGGTGGCGGCGGGGCTGGTGTTGGTGAGCGAGATGAGCAGTTGGCCCATGTTGCCCATGGTCGGGGTGTAGGTGATCGTCCCCTCGAAGTTCCCGAGGCCCTCGGTGCTGTTGGCGGTGTCGCCGAAGATCTGGATGCTGTCGGCGTTGGCGGCTGCCGCGGCGGTCAGCGCGGCCCCACAGACAATGGCGAGGCGAGATCCGGTCCGCATGGTCAGACTCCTTTCACGAGGACACAAAAAGAGGCGCTCCGCTCCGCGGGCGCCCTGGCGGCACCATGCTACCGCTCACTCACTTTCAAGGTGGTTGCCGCGTTGATCGCGACGCTCATTTCGAGGGAAAAACGCGGGTCTCGCCCGCGGGACCGCAGGGCGGGGTTTCCCGATTCGGGCTCCCGGGTGGGCCGTGGCCGCCGCTCCGTCGCTCAGTGGCCGCGCGGCTCGATGCGGTACGTGAGCATGACGGACGCCTGCACCCGCAGTTGCCCGGGTTCGACCGGGGTCGGCGCCGCGTCGGCCATCATGCCGGCCCGCATCGCGAACTCGGCGCGGACAACCGGGACCACGACGCCCTGCTCCGCCGCCTGGTAGACCCCGCCAAGGCCGACCTCGAGCGCCTCGGCCAGGGCCTGGGCCTTGGCTCGCGCATCCTGGGTCGCGAGGCGGAGCGCCTGCCGGCGGGCTTCGGCGTCATTCCGCAGTTCGAACGTCAGGCTTTCGAACTGGTTGGCGCCGGAGGCGACGGCGGTATCGATGACGGGACCGACCACGTTGAGGTCGTCCAGTTCGATGCGGATCGTCTGGCTGGCGCGATACGCGGCGATGCGCGGCTCCACGGGCTCGCGCCGCGGCTGCTGCTCGGCGTAGACGGGGTAAATCGAGAGCGAGGCCGTTGAAATCCGCTCATCCGGCACGCCCAGGGCGCGGATCTTCTCGATCGACGCGGCGACGGCCTGGTTGACCTGCGCGTGCGCCGCCGCGGCGGTCGCGGCCTGCGCGGTGGCGCCGAGACGCACGACGGCCGTGTCGGGACGCTGAGAGACCTCGCCGTGTCCGGTGACGACGATGGTTGACATATCCGCGTGGTGGCCACCGTGAGGCCCGGGCGGCGGCATCGGGCCCGGACCGGGCGGAACAGCGACGGCAAACGTGGCCAAGCAAAGAGTGGCGAACGCGGCGAGGGATCGTCCGGTGTGCATGCTGTGTGCTCCACACGGCCCGCGGAGCGCGGGCCCGTGCGGGAGCATACGGGGCGTGCCGTGAAGGACCATTTGTCCTTCATTGGCCCGGTTTTCGGCCGCCCCGGTGAGAATCGCGGCAGGCGTACACGGGACCGGCAGCGGCGAGGCCCGCGGCAGCCCGGGGCGGGGGAACGGGGTTCCACGCATGAGCGAGCACGAAGCCAAGACGACGCGCGACCACGACACCATCCGGCGCTGGGTGGAGGAACGAGGCGGCCGCCCGGCCACGGTCCGCGGCACAGCACGCGGAGCGGAGCCGGGCCTGTTGCGCATCGACTTTCAGGAACCCGACGAGAACCTCGAACCCCTGGAGTGGGACGAGTTCTTCGAGAAGTTCGACGAAGCCGGGCTCACCTTCCTCTATCAGGAGGAGACGGCCGATGGCGGCCTGAGTCGGTTCAACAAGTTCGTGTACGAGCAATCGGATCGGCGCAAAGCCGGCCCGCCCGAGCAGGGACGGGAAGGACGGGGGCCCTCGGCGGAGGAGGGGCACAAGGAGCGGCGGCAGCGCGGCAGCAAGGGGCGCTGACCCGCGCAAGGCTCCGATCAGGACGCGGGGGCGGGGCGGGTAGCGACGCGGACGCCCGTCCCGTTTGCGTCGATCTGCGCGAGCGTGCTCTCGAACAGACGGGCCGCGTCCGACAACCGCTGGCGCAAGCCCTCGGTATCCGGGACGTATGAGAGACGCTCGACCTCCGCCGCGATCTGCGGCGGGAGGTCGAACTTCAGGTACCGCGCCCCGAAGTCGAAGCGGTCCGGGCAGTACGCAATGCGCAGCAGGTCGATGAGCGGGCGCAGCGTCAGGTTCATGTAAAAGTGCAGAGCGTCAACCGCCTGACCGCGGGCCAGGTTGCGCTCGACCAGCGTCTGAAAGAGCGGGAAGCGCTGCCGCAGGTCGGCGATTCTCGCGGCGATCCGGGCCTGGTGCGCCGCGCGGTCCATCGGCACGGGCGCCAACAGGCCGCTGGGGTCGAACAGGATCTGCGGCTGGCCGTGGCGCTCTCGCTCCATGAAGCGGGCCTCGGGCAGCGCGTTTGCGGAGAGGACGCAGAAGTCCACGAGCAGGTGCGGACCCGCATCGCGGAGCCGATAGAACGCCTGCTCCATGTGTGGCCACGGGCACTGCGGCAGGCGGTAACCGATCTCGATCGGCGAGATCGCGGCCAGCGCCGACTCGGCCGCGGCGAAGACTTCGCCTGCGGAACCGTCGTCCGCGATCACGCAGTAGTCGATGTCGGAGTAGGCGTCGCGCCGGCCGGTGGCGTCGGACCCGCCGAGCCACAGGGCGCGGACGGAAGGGAGGTCCCGGAGGCGTGCGGTCAGAGCGTCGATGATGGCGTCACGCATCGGCATGGCCGCTGATACCGGCACACGGGCCCGCGGCTGCCGCGGCCAGGCAATGAAAAACGGCCGCGTCCTGTGGCAGGGGACGCGGCCGGCGTCAGCCATTGCGGCGACGGAAGGAGGGGCTATCTGTGATCACAAGCGGTCAGGTCAGTCGATGCGCGGACCGCGGCGGGTGCGAGCGCGCGGCGCCGGACGCTCATCGTCCTCGCGGAACTCGCGGGGGGCGGGACGCTCGCGCTGGAACATCTCCGGAGCACGGCCGCGGGCATCGTCGCGGAAGCGAGGCCCTTGCCCACCACGCGGCATCGGCATCGGCGGACGACCCTCACGGCGCAGCATCGGGCCCGGGGCCTGCCCCCGAGGGCCGCGCGGAGCGAACTCCCGGCGAGGCTGGTCGGGACGGCCCTCGCGGAAGCGGCGCTCTCCGAAGCGATGATCCCGGACATCGCCGAACCGATGCTCGCGGAGGGCATCGAAGCGACGCAGATCAGGGCGGCCCGCGCCGAAACCTCGCTCACCGAACCGGTGCTGCCGCAGGTCGCCGAAGCGGCGCGGACCGTCGAAGTCGCGGTGATGGCCGCGCAAGCCGGGCATTCCGCCGCGACCTCGCAGGCCGTGATGGCCGCGATGGCCTTCGAGCCCCGGTTGGCCCGGACGGCCCTCAGGCCCGTGCCGGCCACGGAGTCCCCGGTCGCCGTCGCGATGGAACTCGCGGGGGCGGAACTCTTTGAAGCGCTGTTCGCGAGGGCCGTCGAAGCCGTCGCGGAAGGCCCGCTCCCGCGCACGCTCACGGATCCCCTGACGGAACTCGGGACCGCGGTCGTCGCGCATCGCCGGGCGATGGTCGCGGCGATGCTCCCGCGCAGCGGCGTCGCGGTCGCCGAGCGGCTGGCGGGCTTCAGGACGGGGACGGTCGTCTCGCTGCGGTCCCGGCTGCGCGAGCGAGGGGGCCGCGACAAGGGCCGAGAGCGCGAGGGCGAAGATTGTGGGACGCAGCATCGTGGACTCCTGTGGCGGACCTGCGGCCGCCGGGAGTTCAACGATGCCCACGTGCGTGTATTGCACGGAGCAGGACACCGCCTCAGGGGAGCGATTCGAGGAACTCGCTTAGGACCCGGGAGAACTCGTGCGGCTGCTCGACGGGCGTCATGTGGCCGGCGCCCGGAATCTCCGCCAGGCGGGCGCCGCGGATCGCGGCCTGCATCGCGCGGGCCTCGGCGGGGGGCGTAACCTGGTCCTCCGAGCCGACGACGATCAGCGTCGGGATGCGGATCGTCGGCAGCGTGGGCACGGAGTCAGGACGGCGGGCCAGGGCCCGCAGCGTCCACGCCATACCGGCAGGGTTGCTCGCGGCGATGATGCCGCGGTACTGCTCGCGCAGGCTGGGCGACGCGGAAGAGCCGAAGATGCGCTGGACCATCTCGTCGGCGATCTCGCCCCCGCCGCCGCGAAGGGCGGTGTGGGCCTTGATCTCGCGGGCCCGCGCGGCCTCTTCGTTGTCGGCGCCGGCGCGCGTGTCCACAAGGACCAGCGCCCGCACGCGCGCGGACGCGAGGCGGAAGATCTCGAAAGCAACGTAACCCCCCATCGACAACCCGGCGATCACGGCAGGCTGCGTCGGCGCGACGACATCGAGCAGGTCGATCGCGTCGCGGGCGAGCCGCGCGACGGACGGCGAGGGGTCCGCCGTGGCGTCAGTGCCGGGAGGCGCGGGGGGCGTGGCGCCGTGGCCGCGGAGGTCGGGCATGATGCCGCGCCATCCGCGAGGGAGGCGCGAGGCGGCCTCGTCCCACATCGCGCCGGTGAGGTGCAGGCCGTGCAGGAACAGGATCGGCGCGCCGTCGGCGTCGCCGCGTGTCGTGTACGTCAGTTCAAGCCCGTCGGAGGTTCGGACCTTCGGCATGCTCGCCCCCTTTCAGGGGACGATACGCACGATGCTGACGCCCTCTTCGAGCATCTCGTAGACCAGCGCGACGTCGTCCGGAGCCAGGCGGACGCAGCCCATCGACTTCTCCTGGCCGATCGACGAGGGGTCGATCGTCCCGTGGATGCCGTAGCCCTGGTATGCCTTGGTCGCCTCGTCGAGCCCATCGAGCCCGAGCCAGTGCTCGCCGATCGGGTTCTTCGGGTCGTCGGCGGCGAACTCCTCGCCGGTACGGGGGTTCCGCCAGTGGGGGTTGATAAGTTTGCTGCCCGGACGGACCACGAAAGTCCCGATCGGCGTCGTCCCGTGCTCGCCCAGGCCGACGCGGAAGGAGCGGATGTAGATCCAACCGGGCTCGACGCCGTCGGCCCGCGTCGGTCGCGCCGCCGCGGCCGAGACCGGCTCGCCGGCGTAGATGTCCATCCGGAACTGGTCCTTGTCCACGACCGCATGGAACGGACCACGCACAACCTTGAGTTTCTGCCCCACGTTGATCCGGTTCGGGCTGCTGATTCGGTTGATCCGCTGGATGAGCCGCCAGTCAACCCCCAGCCCGAGGTGGCTGTTGATACGCGCGAGTGTGTCGCCCTTCTTGACGGTGTACGTGTCCGCGAGCGGGTCGCCCTTGAACACGGCGGGGGAGAAGACGAGAGACTGGTTGAGTTCGGCCATCTGAGCGCGGATGGCCGCGCGGTCGACCTCGCCGGTGCGAGGGTCCAGCAACGCCCGGTTCAGGAGCGTGCGGGCCTCGACGAGGCGGTTCTCCTTGATCGCCCGGTTCGCGGCGGCAACGCTGGCCTCCAGGTCCGCCGGCAGGACGCCCGCTGGGGGGGTCTTGGCGACCGTCGGAGGAACGACGATCGGGTTGGCCGGCGCCGGGGTCGGCGCGGGGTTGCTCGTCGGACGAATCTCCGGCTCGGGGGCCGGCGTGGGCGTCGGCGTCGCCGGGGACGGGACCTGAGCGCCCAGCACGCCGCGTGCGGCCTGGTCGGCCGCGGCCGTCGTCAACATCGTCGGACGCTGGGGCTCGACGGAGCCTTCGGACGGAAGCGGCGTGGCGACCTCGAACGTCTGCGACGCGGCGGGCGACGTGCCGGGAGTGCCCACGATCTCCGCCGTGCGGCCCGAGCGGAGTTTGGCCAGCCCCCACAGGCCCACGCCGATCGCCGTGACCCCGACCAGCAGCACGATCGCGGCGCTGCGGCGGCCCGGGCCGCGACGGCGTCCGCGTGAAGCGCCCCAGGTCCCGGGCATGCGGTCGTTGCGGGTCATTTGCGAAGCAAGGGCCATCGGCACACACCTCCCACGTCTTGGGGCCAGTCCGGTCGGCTCTACGGCTCCGCCGCTATTGGCGGCCGCCCGCGGCGGCGGGAGCCACGCCGAGTTCCGTGCACAAATAGCGCACGGGCACATCGTGCGCCTGAGTCGGAAGATCGGGCAGCAGGGCCGCCGAGAAACAAACTCCGCAGGTAATCCCGCCGCCCCCCCCTTCCTGCGGCCCCCCGCCCGAGCGCAGGTCGGCCAGTTCCGCCAGGAACCGATCGTAAAACCCGCCCCCGCGCCCCAGCCGGGCCCCCGCGGGGGTGAAAGCCATGCCCGGGACGAGAACCAGGTCCAGTTCCGCTGCGGAGCAGACGGCGCACCCGGACGCGGGCTCGAAGACCCCGTAGCGCCCCGGGACGAGGTCTCGCGAGAGGTCGCGCACCACAGCGGGGGTCAGCCGGCCCGAACGCCAGTCCACGCGGGGGACGCACAGGCGGATGCCGACGTCCACCGCGGCCTCGAGAAAGTCGCCGAGGTCTGGCTCGCCTCGCAGCGCGATGTAGACCATGACCGTGCGTGCCTGGCGGTACGCGGGCCATTCCTGCAGGTGTCGGCAGATGCGCGAGGAGAAGTCCTCGGCCTGGTGCGCGGGAATCGCGGTCAGCCTCGTGAGGACCTCTTCGCGGATGCGACGCTTGCGGGCCTGGATCTCCTGGGCCTCCTCCACGCCCAGAGCGTACCGACCCCGAGGCGGTCCCGCAGCCCCGGGTTCTGGGGGATCGCGGAAACGCGGCGAAACCGGGGGGGTGGACCTGTGCCGGATGTGCGGGAGAAGCAGCGCGGTTCCCGGCCCAGCCCCGAAGCCCGGCACGCTCCGGGGAGCCCCGGGGCCGATGCTCACGGATATGCGAGACCGGCCGACGGACCAGCCCAAACCGATGGCCAAAGCCAGACGCAGCACTCCGCCGGGACGCCTGAACTCGCTCGGGTTCAGCCGCGCGGAGTTGGACCGGTTCCTCGATGAACTGGAGGCGCTCGCGCCCCACCCGCGTCTGAAGACCGCCGGCGGTAAGCCGGGGAAGGCCGCCGCGGCGCCCGCGCCCAAAGACGGCGGCGGTGCGGCGGCGAGGCGGTTCGTGCGCCGAACCCTCCGGCTGGCGTGCGTGCCTCTGCGTGTGCATCGCCAGGGGGGCGAGTCCCCGGCGTTCCCCGTCGCGTGCCGCAACATCTCGTGCTCGGGCATCAGCGTGCTGCACTCGGCGTACATCCACCCCGGTACGCGGTGCACGGTCTTCCTTCCGAACGCGGCTGGCTCGGGGGCCGTTGCGGCCCGGGGGGAGGTGGTGCGGTGTCGCCACGTGCGCGGCATGGCCCACGAGGTCGGCATCTGCTTCGACGAGCCGCTGGACCTGCGGCAGGTGCTGCGGACGGACTGTCTGGGGGACTGGTTCAGCCTGGAGCGAGTGAATCCCACGGAACTGAGTGGGCCGGTGCTCTGCGTCGCCGGCTCCGAGGCGGACATGATGCTGCTGCGGTCCTGCCTCGGCGAGACGCGCCTGGCGGTGACGGCGGTCCAAACGGCCGATGAGGCTCTGGCCATGGCCCTCGCGGGGACCGGGGTACGGCCGTTCGCCGCGGTGATCTGCGCCCACGAGCCCCCGGCCGTGGACGCCCCGGCTCTGGTCGAGCGGATGCGGGAGCGGGGGTGCCGCGTTCCGGCGGTCGTCGTGCTGGCCGAGCGGACGGCCGACCTGCGAGCCCGGGTCGCCCTGCTGACCGACGTCGCGGCGGTGACCAAGCCGCTGGACTCCCAGTTACTCCTGCGGGCCCTGGCCGAGTTCCTGCTGCTGAACCGGGCCGGCCGGGCGGCCTGAGGCCGGCCACGGCCCGGCTCCCCGTCCCATTGCCGATAGACCCCCACCGGGCGGCCGCCTAACCTTCCGACCACTTCACCCGTCGCCCGCCTGCGCCCGCCGTTCGGGCAGGGCGGGCCATAGACCACGACGGAGCCTGAGCCCGATGAGCAGATTCGCCCGTTTCGGCAACACCCCGAAGGTCAAGGTCGCCCGCAAGACGGCCACCGGGAAGATGTACGTGGACTGGAAGGACGTTGAGACGCTCCGCCGTCTGATGTCCCCCAACGGCAAGATCTACGGCCGCAAGCGGCTGCAGACCTCGGCCGCCGAGCAGCGGATGATCGCGACCGCGATCAAGCGGGCCCGGTACATGGGCCTGCTGCCGTACACGTCCGCGACGCTCTGATTCGCGAGCCAGACCGGACCACACCCACGCCCCGGCCCAAGCGGGGCGTGGTCTTTCATGCGCAGCGCCAGTCTCGGCCCTGCCGAGGGCCGCGCCGTAGACTCCGGCATGAGCCCCCACTTCAGCGCGGCCGCCCGCGGCCTCGAGCCGGCCTCCACGCGCGACTACGCCCCGATCGCGGCAGCCCTCCGCGAACTGCCGCCTGAAACGGACCGGCAGGCGAGGATGCAGGCCGTCGTGGACCTCATCTGGGAGGCCTTCGGCCGCCGCGAGCCGGCCGAGACGGAGATCGAAGGCCTGGACCGGCACGGCGAGGGGGCGGTTTCCTGGGTCGGCTTCTACCTGCCGGTCCCCGATAAGGACGAGATGGTCCTCGGCCCCCGGCGGGACAAGCCGGCGTGCTCTCCCATCGGGATGCATGGCGCTTGCGGCCGGGCACTGCAGACGCGCAAGACGCTGGTGATCCCGGACGTATCGCGCCTGGGGGAGGGGTACATCGCCTGCGACCCGCGCGATCGGTCCGAACTGGTCGTCCCGTGCCTGGAGAAGTCCGGCGAGTGCTGGGGCGTGCTGGACCTTGACAGCCACGATTCCGCGGCGTTCTACGAGCGCGATGGGTACGCACTCATGCTCGTGCTGCGTGCGGCGGGATTATCACACGCGGACGCGGAAGTCGAGTTGCTCTGAGCGGCTATCGGACGCTCAAGGACGAGGTTCTCGGCAATCCCGGTTCTGTGGATAACCCGATGATCCTTCTCGCCTTTGGCGGAGTGGCGCTCCGCGGCGCGACAGAACTCCTGACCACCGCTCGGCCGATCGTGATCTGCGAGATTAACAACTGCAAGCGCTACTTCGAACGGCTTTCGGATCTGACCGAGTTCATGGCATCCCTCGGCTACAAACTCTGGCGGCTCGAAAGCGGCCGGCTGCGCCCGGCGCCGCAGTCGCCAAGGGACAAAACGGAACTCGGGTGCAGCGCGGACAACAACTACTGGTTCGTCCCCGTAGGCAAGCCGCTTGCCCTGATCGGGGACGACGCAATCGGCGTCCCCGCCGGCGCATAACCCGTCGCGGCCGACCTTCATTCAGAAGTCGGGCTTGCTGACAACCTCGACCCGCCTCCCCGAGCCCGGGTCGGTAAACACCAGCCGCGCCGCGTGCAGGAGCAGACGCGGCGCCGCCGTGGCGATGCGGGGCTGCTCGCCGTAGAGGACGTCGCCCAGGATCGCGTGGCCGCGCCAGGCCATGTGGACGCGCAACTGGTGCGTCCGGCCGGTCAGGGGGATGAGTTGGACGCGGGTCCGATCCGGGCTGCGCTCCAGCACCTTGTAGGCCGTGGTCGCCGGCCTGCGGTGCGAGAAGTCCACCACCTGGTACGGGCGGTTGGCGAAATCCGGCCGGATCGGGGCCTCGACCGTCCCGCTCTCGGGCTCCAGCACCCCGTCCACGACGGCGATGTACGCCTTCTCAACCTCACGGCGCTCGAACTGGCCGGAGAGGTCGCGCTGCGCCTTGGGGTCGAGAGCCACCACGAGCAGGCCGCTGGTGTCCATGTCCAGCCGGTGCACGGTCAGCGGGCCGGTCGCCTCCGGGAAGAGGTGGCGGACACGCTCGGGGACGCAGTCCCGGCCCCGGTCGCCCTTGCCGGGCACCGATAACAGCCCTGCCGGCTTGTCCACGACCAGGAAGCGGTCGGTCCGATGCACGATGGTCAGGCCGCCGTCGTTCAACACTCGATCCTTGTTCCGGTACGGCCCAACCGACGAGCCGCCGCGCCCTAAGGTTCAGTCCGGCCCCCCGCTGCCCGGACGCGGTTCGGGGCCAGCGCAACGAGGGAGGGGAGGAAGGAAGGACACCTCGTGCACGGCAAGATCATCGCCGCCTCAGCCGCCTGCATCATCGCCACCGCCGCCTTGGTCATGACGACCCCGGGGCTGACCGGATCGCACTCGACCGCCGCGGTGAGCAAGCCGGCCCCTGCCGCGCCACAGAGCACATCGGCGACCCAACCGGCGCCGGCGACGCCTCCCACTCCGGCAGGCCCCGTCGCTCCGGCGGGCGATGCGCCGACGAGGGGTGTCCCCCCCACTGCCCCCGCCCTGCCGCCGATCGAGACGACGCCGGGCGACTGGCAGCGCGACGAGGCCCACCTGCTGCGCAACCACGTGCAGATCACGCGCCGGGAGATGTTCCTCAAGGCCGGGGAAGCGTACTTCTCGCCCGATTCGAAGTGGATCATCTTCCAGGCGATCCCGGCGCCGAAGGTCGGGACCGAGCCCTCTCCGTTCTACTCGATGTACGCGGCGGAACTGGTCCGGGACCCGGCGGGGCACATCGTCTCGACGCGGCCGCCGGTGCTGCTGAGCGCGGCGGGGTCGGCGAACACGTGCGGCTTCTTCCACCCCCAGACGTGGGCGACGGACCTGCGGTACGACGTGCTGTTCGCCTCGACGATGACCGCACCATCGCAGGATCAGCCATCGGGATTCCGCGTCGGCGAGCGGACGTACAAGTGGCTGTTCCCCGAAGAGATGGAGATCGTGAAGGGAACGCTCGCGTCGGTGAAGGTCCGCAGCGTCAACGTGCAGACGCGTGAGCAGTCGGTCACGCGCAGTTGGGAGCCGTACCAGATCCAACCCGCCTTCCGCCACGCGCGGTACGACGCGGAGTGCTCGTACTCGCCGGACGGCCGGTACATCGTGTACGCCCGCGTGCGCGACGCCGAAGCGGGACCGGACGCGGACAAGGAACCCGGCCGTCCGGAAGTGGACATCTGGATCTTCGACGTCCAACGGCAGCGCCACCACCCGATCGTCGTGGCCGACGGGTACGACGGCGGGCCGTTCTTCTCGCCCGACGGCAAGCGGCTCTGCTACCGCTCCGACCGGCGCGGGGATGATCGGCTCCAACTGTTCATCGCCGATCTGGCGTTCGACTCCGATGGCGCTCCGACACTGGTCGCCGAGCACCAGATCACGGACGACTCGCACGTGAACTGGGCGCCGTTCTGGCACCCATCCGGCAAATACCTCGTGTACGCCACCAGCGCCCTCGGCCACGACAACTACGAGGTCTTCGCGATCGAGGCGGACACGACGCGCCCGCCGGCCGAGCTGCGGTCGCGCCGAGTGACGCACGCGGCCGGAGCCGATGTCCTGCCCGTGTTCAACCGCGAAGGGAACCTGATGATGTGGACAGCGCAGCGCGGCATCATGGCCGCGGGCGAGAACCGCCCCAGCAGCCAGATCTGGATCGCGGAAGTCGTGCCGGGCGGGCTGGACGATCCGGAGACGTTCTTCGCCAACGCGGAGAAGGGCGAGGCGCCGAAGCAGTGAGACGCGAGCCCGCATCCCCGCTGGATCCATGACCCACGCCGCGCACAAGCCCTGGGAGCACGCCAAGGCCTCGGGCTCCGAAGCCGACGCCCTCGCCGCGAGGTTCGTCGAGAGCCTCTCGTACGACACGCGCCTGTACGCCGCGGACATCCGCGGCTCGGTCGCGCACGCGCGGATGCTCGAGGCGGCCGGACTGATCTCGCCGGACGATCTGGTCGCGATCGAGCGGGGGCTGTCGGACATCAAGCGGGAGATCGAGTCCGCGCCCGCCGGCCCCACGGCCGTCGGCGTGCCGGGCGCGTGGCCGGGGTGGAAGATCGAACTCGAAGACGTGCACATGTGCATCGAGGCGGCGCTGGTCGAGAAGATCGGCGACGCCGGACGGCGTCTGCACACCGGCCGCTCTCGCAACGATCAGGTCGCGCTGGACCTGCGGCTGTGGCTGCGGGATGCGTGCGCGGGCCTGACGCGCCGGCTCGACGCGGTCCTGGACGCGCTAGCCGACCTCGCCGAGCGTCAGGGCTCGATCGTGATGCCCTCGTACACGCACCTGCAGCGGGCGCAGCCCTCGACCGTCGGCGGTGAGTTGGCCGCGTGGCACGCGATGCTGTCGCGCGACCGGGACGAGTTCGAGCGTCTCGCAACGGCGGTAGCCGCGGAAAACCCGCTGGGCTCCGGCGCCGTGGCGGGAACGTCGCTGCCGATCGACCGCGCTCGAACGACTGAAGCGCTGGGCTTCGCCTCGCCCAGTGGGTCGTCGATCGACGCCACGGCCTCGCGCGACGAGGCTCTGGACTTCCTGTACGCCTGCTCGCGCTGCGCGATGCACCTGTCGCGCCTCGCGGAGCAGTGGATCCTCTATTGCTCGACGGAGTTCTCGTTCCTGACGCTCGGCGCCGCGTACACCACCGGCTCCTCGATGATGCCGCAGAAGCGCAACCCGGACATGCTGGAACTGATCCGGGGCCGGTGCGGCACCGTCTACGGCCACTTCGCGGCGATGATGACAATCTGCAAGGGCCTGCCGATCGCGTACAACCGCGATCTGCAGGAGGACAAGCGGCACGTCTTCGCCGCGCACGACACACTCGCCGACTGCCTCGACATCACCGCCGGGATTGTCGCCAGCGCAACGTTCCGCGAGAGCGAGATCGCCGGCGGCGGACGACTTGAGCGAGGCTACCTCGACGCGACGAGCCTGGCCGAGTACCTGGTCAACAAGGGGATCCCCTTCCGCACCGCGCACCAGATCGTCGGCGCCCTGGTGCGGCGGTGCGACGAGTCCGGCCGGCATGCGCTGTCGCAACTCACGCTCGAGGAAATCAACGGCACGATCGCCGCAGCGGGCGTCAGCGGCGTTCGCGCCGGACGCGACGTACACGAATGGCTCGGCGCGGCGAACGTCGTCAAACGCTACCGGTCTTCCGGCAACGCGGGCCCATCGGGGTACCGCGCGTACTTCGCGGCCTGCGCTGAGCGGCGCCGGCCCACACAAACAGAAGAATCGGCGCCGGCTCCCGCCCCCGCGGCCGATCCGCCAGTGGGCTCGCTCTTCGGGGCGCCGGTGTCGCGGACCGACGAGGCGGAAGCGCTGGCCGCGGCGTACGCCGCCGTGGGACGCACGCTCGATGACCTGCCGTACACAGAGGACTTCGAGCGGCTCTTTGCGGCGGCCGAGGCCGAAGCCCGCGGCCTCTCACGGCGCGATGTGTTCCACCGCCTGCACAACCTTCGCAAGGCCGGCAAACTGCCCCGCACCGGCCGCGCGGCGAGCACGCCGCCGCGGATCACGCCGGAGGAGGAAGGGATGCTGCGGCGCATGGTCGAGGAGGCCGTGGGCACCCTCGGGCAGCGTGACCAACTTCCCTACACGCCGACGTTCGACCGCCTCGTGGAGCGTTTCAACGCGGCCACGGCCCGTCACACCGACCCGCACACGGTCTGGCGTCTGGTGGCGAAACTGGCGAAGTGATCCCGCGATTCAGGTTCGAAGCCCGAACACGGGCCTTCTCTGCGTTTGGCCGCACGGCCGGTTGGCCGCGTGCGTGCGGGGTATCGTTCCGCAAATGCCCGGGAGCATGCCATGAGCCGAGCACCAAGCCCCGCGTCCTCGCCGCACACGCCAGCCGCCGCGACCGATGCGTCCGCACCGCCGCCGCTCCGCGCCCTGCTCACTGGGCTGATCGATTACGCGGGGCTCTTCCCGCCGGCCAAACTTCCTGTGGCCGCCGCGGTTGAGAACTACGCCCGGTACATCAAGGGCCCGCACTGCTGGATGCTCGGGCGGTTCATCTGCCCTGTGTCGCGGCTTGAAGAGTTCCGCGCCGCGGCCCAGCGACTGCTGCCGGGCGTCGATGACGTGGTCGAAGTCTCCGCCCCCGATGACACGGACGAGGCCCTCCCGCACCACGGTGCGTCGCGAATACCACCGGACGACGCCTACCCCGGCTGGCGCCTGAGCGCCCTGATCGACGGCGACCTCGAGGAGAACCTCGACGCCATCTTCGCGTTCAACCACGAGCACGAACGCCCCGAGCGGGGCCTTGCCCTGATCGACGCCGTCGAACTCAAGCCCGCCTCGCCCGCCGCGATCGAGGGCGCCCTCGATGCCATCCCCGACGAGATCTACCCGTTCTTCGAACTGCCGGCGACATCCGATATCCGCGGCTGGCTCGCCGCGCTGGCCGGCGGCGAGGCCGGGGCGAAAATCCGCACCGGCGGCGTCACGCCGGACGCCTTCCCGCCCCCGCGGGCTGTTGCGGAGTTCATCGCCGCGTGCCACGCCGCGGAGGTCCCGTTCAAAGCGACTGCTGGGCTGCATCACCCGATCCGGGCCGAGTACAGACTGACGTACGAGCCGGACAGCCCCCGCGGCGTGATGCACGGGTTCCTCAACGTCTTCCTGGCCGCGGCTTTCATCCACCACCGGAAGATCGACGCCGAGGGAGCGACGCGGCTGCTCGAGGAGCGCGACGCCGGAGCGTTCACCTTCACGGCCGAGTCCGTGCGCTGGCAGAATCACGAACTGGCCCCCTGGCAGGTTGAACAGGCCCGGCGGGATCTGGCTCTCTCCTACGGCTCGTGCTCCTTCGAGGAGCCGGTTGAGGACCTGACCCGCCTCGGCCTCCTGGGCCCGGCAGCGGCTCCGGGTGGCGACGCCTGCAAGGATCGAGGCTAAAATGGCAGCCCCGGCCCGGCCGACCAAGCGTGGGCCGGCCGGGAACCCACTGGGCGTGTGCCGGAGTGGCCAAACGGGGCAGACTGTAAATCTGCTGGCGAAAGCCTTCGGGGGTTCGAATCCCTCCGCGCCCACTTGATGAAGCAGGCCGGGACCACAAGGTCCCGGCCTGTTTCGTTTGCGGACGAGTCCGCCTCCACCGGCCATTGCGGCGCGCGCGACAACTCCGGCCACCTGGGCCGGGTTTGCACCGCAACTGATCCAACCGGCGTCCGCTCAGGCCGTCCGGATATGCGCGTCCGCCGAGCGCACCTGGACCGGTCCTGCGCCGGAGACCCCGGCGACCGCTTCGGGCGGAGCCTGCGACTGGCTCGTCGCCGCGGTGGGCCGTCGCGGCCCGCGTCCCAGCAGCAGCCAATCGGCCGAGACGTGGAACTGGGCCGCGACCGCGGCGATGAACTCAACCGACGGTGTGCCGCCGTTGAGGTATCGCCGCACGGTTTCGGAGTTGCATCCGGTTACTCGTGCCACATGGGCGTAGGAATGGCCCTGGGTTGTCTGACGGAGCCGTTCCGTCAGTCCCCCAGTCGCGGCGGCTCCGCCGCGCTGATCTGGAGTCATTCGCCACCTCCACTGAACGACGTCGCCGTGAGGGATGTCAGGATCGCCTCACGCATCGACGCGATAGTCGTCAAAGCCTCGAGTCGAACGAACAGCGGGATTTGGTCGGGCTCCGCGAGGAGAAGGACCTCGAGGTCAGCCAGGGCCTCGAGCGTCATGAACGCCGTCTGGGCTGACATGTCTTCGGGCAAGCCCTGAGCCGCCCAGTGCTCGGAGAAGCTGAGGAGCTTCTGCTCCAGGTCCGCGCTTGCCTCAACGTCGATGTAGCCGAGGGCCGCAAAGATCAGCTGGAGAAGATCCCAGATCTCGTCATTCCAGTGCCGGCCGTCGGACGCGGAAGGCGCATTGGAGGTCTCGTAACCATCGGTTACCGACCCGGTGTCCGCCGCCGACAGGCCGGGCGCGGCCCCTCCGACTAGAACAAACACCAACCAAACTGGTACCCTGTGGCGTCTCCGGGCAAGACCCGATCCTTTCCCGCAAACTCGATTACACTTGATTCCGACACAACGGTTCATGGTGCCGCCTCCGTTCTGAGCGCCGTGGGCCGGGTGATCCCGGTGGTGCCGCGAGAGACACCCGGCCGACCCAGTGGCAGTCGGAGGCGACCCGTCGCTGTGAGGTGCGGTCCGCTTTTTTTCTGACCCGCACGTCCTTGGAGGTCGCCCTGTGGACACCCCCTCACCCCCTGCCCCACCCCCGATCGAGGACCTCGTGGTCCGTATGCGCAGCGGCGACAGGGAGGCCGTCGGCCTCTTCGTCGAGGCCTACGGCCCGTTCGTTCGGCGCCGCGTTCGAGGAAAACTGGGCCCCTCGATGCGCCGCCTCTTCGACTCTCAGGAGATCCTCTCCACCCTCAGCCGCCGGCTGGACCGCTATGTCCGCTCCGGCCGCCTCCAGGCATCCACCGAGCCCCAACTTTGGGCTCTGGTCTTCAAGATGGTCGACGCGGCGCTGATCGACAAGGTCCGGATCATCAGAAGGCTCCGCCATGCCGAAGGTGAGGATTCTGAGTTCGCGCGAACCTGGCTGAGCCGTATCGATCGCGCGGCCCGCTCGACAGGCCCGGACGGCGACGGTGTGGAGCTGGAGATCGACGCCGCGCTGCGTCTGCTCCCCAACGCCGTGGACCGTCAGATCCTCTCGCTCTGGCTGATGGGCAACTCTCACCGCGTCATCGGCGGCTATCTGGGCATCTCGGCCGACGCAACACGCCAGCGCTGGCAGGCGATCCGTGAGCGACTGCGCACCGCGCTGCTGCAGGAGATGAACTGATGGTCGCCCTCGCGGAGGACGTGGGTGATCGGCTGCGCGCGCTGTACGACAAGGCCGGCGACGTCCCCCCTGAGTCGCTGGCCGCCGTCGCCGGCCGCGACGCCGACGACGACACGATCGCGGAGGTGATCGACGCCGACGGCCGGATCCGCATCGAGCGCGGCCTGAGCGTGGACCTGGCCCGATACCTCACCGCCGTGCCGGACCTCGGCAACCGCCCGGTGGCGCTCGACGCCGCGATCGAGTTCAGCCTCCGCGCCGCGGCCGGCGACGACCGCCCCGAGTCTCGTGCGGTCGCCGCGCTGATCGCGCAGTACCCGCAGTTCGAGCAGGCGATCCGCGCCGCGTCGCTGCTGAGCCAGGCGCTGTGGTCCACGACGCAGGTTCGAGAGTCCGAAACCGACCCCGGCCTTCGCGTCCCATCCGACTTCGGACCGCTGCTGACCTCCGGGGAGCCGCGGTACGAGATCCGCGGCATGCTGGGCCGCGGCGCTCAGGGGACCGTGTACCGCGCCGCCGACCGTCTCCTGGGCGATGGCGTGAAGCCCGCGTGGGTCGCGATCAAGGTCCTGCGGCGTCAGGTCGGTGATGGCACACGCGGCCGCTTCCTGGAGGAGGCGGGGCGAGCGCGGCGCATCGAGCACCCCAACACGGTGCGCGTGCTGGACCGCGGCGTCACCGAGGATGGGCGCGACTACATCGTGTCGGAGTTCGTCGAGGGCCCGACCCTTCGCGAGTTCGTGCAGGCAGCCGACGAACCCATGCCCCCGCGCGAGGCCGCAGCGCTCGCCGCGGCGATCGCCCGCGGCGTCCAGGCCGCGCACGCCGTCGGCGTTGTCCACTGCGATCTCAAGCCCGACAACATCCTGGTCACCGCGGACCGCCAGCCGAAGATCACCGATTTTGGCTTGGCCGTGGGGCTGGAGGACCACGACGCCCGCAACCCGGACCGCGGCGGACCGCTGGGGAACCTCGGCTTCATCGCTCCTGAGCAACACCGCATGGAGGAAGGGGCCTACGCCCCCGCGGCGGATATCTATGCGTGCGGCGGCATCCTGTATTACCTCCTGACGAGGCAACTTCCCAACGGCCAATCGGTCGAGGAGGTCGAACGCAACCTCGACCCAACGGAGGGACGGTCCGGCCCCCCGGACCCGCGCACGGTTCGGCCGAAGATCGACCGCGATCTGGCCGCGATCTGCATGCGGGCCCTGGCGATGCGTCCGGTTGACCGCTATGGCTCCGCGGAATCGTTCGCGGCCGACCTCGACGCGTGGCTGCGCCATGAGCCGATCGCGTGGACCCGGCCGGGTCCGTGGCGCCGGAGCAGGCTGTTCTTTCGTCGCCAGCCGGGCGCCGTTGTCATGCTGGCGGTTGCGATGGTGCTCGTTGGGATCGCCAGCGGGGTGGGTGTCGGGATGGGCTACCGCGCCGAGCAGAAGGTGCTCCGCAGCACGGCCGCACTCGCCCAGCAGCGTGCCCGGGACCTTGAAGCGCTGCACGCCCAGCGTCGCGCCACCGCCTCGCTCATTCTTGGTGTCG
>Ga0180217_1001227_pt1 | contig 29854 bp, 22 predicted proteins | sample eDN3rd37CBELigOP_FD_128521 | JGI IMG/M metagenome (GOLD analysis project Ga0180217, IMG submission 128521) | Enriched Organic Plus compost microbial communities from Emeryville, California, USA - eDNA 3rd pass 37_C BE-Lig OP (version 2) (version 2) ... | reverse complement strand
CTGTAGGTTCACAGTTTATGATTCAAGTTCCATTAACGTTAAATAAAACACTATCTGAATTCGTATTTGTAGCAATTCCTTTATATGTTTTAATGGGAGAGATATTGTATCACGGAAAAAGTGGGGAACGTATTTTCTACTTAGTGAATTCCTGGCTATCTCGTCTTCGTGGTGGTACAGGTATTGCGACGGTTTCAGCGTATACATTCTTTGCAGCAATCGTAGGTTCTAGTATGGCTTCTGTTTTAACGATTGGTAAAATTGCTATACCCGAAATGGAGAAAAATAATTATAAAAAAGGTGTTACTTATGGTTTATCAGCAGTAGGTGGTTCACTTGGGATGTTAATTCCTCCTAGTATGGGATTACTTTTATATGCTTCCTTAACAGGGGTATCACCTAGTAAACTATTTTTGGCTGGAGTAGTACCAGGTTTATTAATTGCTGGTCTATTAGCCATCTACGTAGTTTGGCAAGCTCCAAAAACAGTGAAACTACCAAAGCTAGAAAATGGCCCTGAAGCGAAAGCAAATACAAAAGATGTAATTAAAGCAATTCCAGATCTTTTACTGCCTGTGATTGTGTTAGGTGGAATTTATGCAGGGATCTATTCACCAACAGAAGCTGCAGCGGTTGGGGTAGTTTATGCATTAATCATCTCTTTAGGTCTTCATAGAAGCTTAAAAATAAAAGATTTTGGAAGAATTCTAGTAGAGTCTACTAAAACAACTGCTATGCTATTATCAATAGTAGTCGGAGCATTAGTATTTGGCTCTGCCTTAACATTAGTTGGATTGTCTGACTTCTTAGCAAGTGGCATAGAAAATTTAGATGTTTCACCATGGGTAGTATTATTAGCGATGAACCTTATTTGGGTCGTAATGGGCTTCTTCCTAGAATGTACTTCAATTTTATTAATTACGATTCCAATGTTCTTCCCAATTATTGTGTCATTAGGTTATGATCCAATTTGGTTCGGTATTATGATGATGATCAATATGGAATTAGCGGTAATTACCCCTCCTGTTGGTATGAACTTGTTTGCATTAAAAACATTGGTACCAGAAGAGTCGATGGGTAGAATAATTAAAGGTGTATTACCATCAATTGCCATTGTTGTAATAGCCTTAATATTAGTATGGTTATTTCCAAATATCGCAATTGGTATTCTATAACCTTGTGAATAAAAATGCTGTGAGATTTCAAATCTCACAGCATTTTTTATTTTTGAAACTTACTTTGATTAATTTAAAAGGTATTAATCCATAAATTTCCATAGTTAATATCTATGAATACCATATGAATTATAGTATTGATGGTTAATTTTGCCTTAGTTATACTTACATTATATTTTCAGAATTATATAACACATTAGATTATTTTGTCGTTAAAGAGAAAAAATGGGAGGGAAATAGGATAATTTGTAGAATTATAAAAATACCTTACATATTGATGAGAATCTTGTACGAAAATAGACGACGCACTTACGTTAATTGATTCTTCATAAAAAGCGAGGATCCTCTGTAAGCAAGTCTAATAGAGATAGCCTTGAAACAGTAATTGTTGGAGGAATTGGAAAGCGTTTTCAAACTATTAATAATCTAAAAGAGTATTAATAAGGCAAAGTGTTTGTGAAAAAAGAAGTTTTAAAAATAAGTTTATAGGAGGTTTTAACATGAGTATTGAAGTAATTTCGATTATCATTCTTGCCGGTATGTTCACAATCGGTACGTTCTTCTCTATTAATATAGGGGTTCTAGGATTTATTGCATCTTTTATTATTTTCCTATTTAGCAGTGACTTGGAGCTAACGAATATTTATAGTAGTTTCCCTGCAGAGTTATTTATTTTACTAGCAGGTGTAACGTACTTTTTCGCGATTATTGAAAGCAATGGTACAGTAGATCTAATTACAAGATGGGGTTTAGGTTTATTACGTGGTAAAGTTGGACTTATACCATGGGTGTTATTCTTCATTGCACTTATATTAACAAGTATTGGTACGTCAGTGATTCCGGTATGTGCCGTTCTAGCACCTATTGGTTTACGATTAGCATTCCAATATAACATTAATCCAATTATGATGGTTGTTGTCATGCAATCAGGGATTGTTGCGGGAAGCTTCTCACCATTAAATATATTCGGTATCATTGTTAATGGTTCAGTATCAGCTGAGAACATTGCAATATCTCCTGTTATGTTATATGTTGCAATTCTATTATTCAACGCATTCATAGCATTAGGTGTTTATACTGCGTTTGGTGGTATTAAACTTATCCGTAATTCAAATAGTTTAGTAATGATGTCTGAAGTAGCAGTAAAGTATGATACTGCGGAAAATAACGGCTTAAACTGGTACCGCGGACTTACGTTAGCTTGTTTAGTGTTATTAGTAGTTTTAGTTTTAGGATTTAAACAAAATATGGGCTTCGTTGCCTTAACACTAGGTGCGTTATTAGCATTTGGTGATCACAAAAATCAGTCAGAAGTATTAAAGAAAATGCCATGGTCTACAATTTTATTAGTATCAGGTATTGTTACGTATATTGGTGTACTTAGTCAAGTAGGAACAATTGAATACGTAACAGGCTTAATCGAAAAAGTTAATAATCCATACATTACTTCCTTAGTTTCTGGTTATATAGGTGCTATTATATCGGCGTTTGCTTCTACTACAGGTATTTTGGGCGTTATCTTCCCAATGGTGGTACCAATTTTAACAGATCCATCGATTTCTACAATTGGTGTAGTTATTATGATTTCTCTATCAGCAAGTTTAGTAGATATTGCACCATTCACGACTGGTGGTTCCTTATACCTTGCAAATGTACAAGGTGTGCCGCAACGTAAGTTCTTCATGCAGCTTTTAGCCGTTGGTGGATTATTCGTTGTGTTATCTCCTATTGTTGCTTGGTTAATTTTTGTAGTATTAGGAAGTTTGATTTTTTAACTAGCCATATAAATTTGCTTGAAGACAAAGTGATTTTGTTTTCAAGCCTTTTTTATTGGGAAAAGTAAAACCTCTGAGTAAAGCTATATGTCAGCGCTTACAAATAGTACTACTATTCCATTTCGTTATAGCGCATGATTTGTTCGTTGCTTAAGACCAATTGAACTAAATCAAATTTACTAGGCTGTTCAGCTTTTATCATTTCGAAGGCAAATCGATTAGCCTGCTTTTCATACGGATTAGATTTATATGAACCTTTCTTTTTATAATCTTCCAAAGTTAAGCCTTCACAAAATTGGTACATATGTTTGAGTTCGTGCAAAAATAAAAATTCAACAAAGCATTCAGTTACTTCCTTTAAAAAAGTGGGATCTGTGTCAAGATCCTTTGAATCAATTTCTCTTTTGATATTATGCAACAGAAAGCAAACGGATAGTTGCTGATCTCCTAGATGTGTAAATGCTAAAGTAGTTGAAGGCGCCCAAATTCGATAACTATTTGTTTCGATATACCATCGAATGGGATAGTGTTGTTCAATTTTGGCAAGTTGACTTGCGTATTTTTCTTGTAAGGATCTCATAAACTCTTGTAAGTGCATATTAGTTGTTTGAATACTTTTAAATCTAAACATGGGCAATCCACCTTTCACGGGGAACTTAGTTAATGATTTCCCATTTGAGTGAAGTTTAATCGAGTAATATAATTAAGGATCTTAATAGAGATGCTAAATAAGCTTAAAATAGTTCTTCTTTAAATATATGATTTCTCTTTGCCCAAAATGATAACAACGCATAACGAATCTTTTAAAAGCGTTTCGTTTTACCTACTCAGTTCGCAAATAGTCTAAAAAAAATGCTGTGCGAAAATAATCACACAGCATTTTTTTAGTTATGACCATTCTCATGCTAAGATGTTGAATGGCCAAAAGATAAATATTATGATAGATAATCTAATTTCATTTGCACAAAGTCAATGAATGCTTTTACTACAGAAGCTTCTATCGCCTCATGACGATAGATTATAGAAGTCTGCCGGACAATTGGTTTATTATTCTCGTCTAATAGATTCAGTTTATATAATTCTTCATTATCAATGATGGCAAGACTAGGGAAGATAGCATAACCCAGGCCTTGAGCTACCATTTTACGACAAATTTCAATTTGATTTACGTCCATTGTAACAAGTGGAGGAGTTGTAAAGTGTTTATCCCACCAATTATCAATTAATTGTTTTAGACCCTTATCCGTCACATAGTTGATACGCGGCATCTGGGGTAATTGGTCTAATGTTAACTTTTGTTTAGATGCAATGAATATGGGCTCTTCACTAATAACATGTTTTGCTTCTTGCCAGTGATGGTCTCCTCGAATAATACCTAAGTGTGCCTCTTGCTTCTGAACATGTTGGACAATTTCTGAACTCCAACCAGTTACTAAATTAACCTCCACTTCTGGATAAAGTGTTAGAAAGTCTTTCAAGATAATCGGTAATGGATAGTAAGCAAAGCTAGAAGAAACAGCAATTCGTAACTTTCCTTGTACTTTATTATCCATGTTCTGCAATTTTTCTTTTACCTTTTGAATCTCAATAATCATCTTCTCTGCGTAACGGTACAAGTACTCACCTTCAAAGGTGAAATCAACACCCTTTTTACCTCTGTTTACGATTTTTACACCAAATTCTTGCTCAATTGCCTGTAATCGATAGGTAAGAGCAGGTTGTGTAATAAAAAGCTTTTCTGCAGTTTTTGTAATATTTTTTTCCTCATAAAGTGTTGTTAAAAGTAGCCAATCTTTTTCTTCCATAGATAAATCCCCTTTAAATTGCTAAGTACTTTAGTTTCTGTCTATTAATCATAAAAAATATTTATGTTTAGGATTAAATTTATAGATTTCATTTCTTACTTCTTTTAGTATACAATTGTGATAAATCTAAAAACAATTAATTTTCTGAAATTCGATGCAGAAAAAAAGGAGGAACTAAGATTGAATATCATTGTTATTTTGAAGCAAACATTTGATACGGAGGAAAAGATTTCCATAGCAAATGGAGAAGTTAGTGAAAACGGTGTGAATTTTATTATTAATCCTTATGACGAATATGCATTAGAAGAGGCTATCAAGCTAAAAGAGGAAAATGGGGGAGAGGTTACAGTAATCTCAGTTGGACCTCAAAGAGTAGAATCTTCATTACGTGTTGCTCTAGCAATGGGAGTAGATAAAGCGATTCTTGTAGATGATGAATCATTGTTTGGAGATGAATATACAATCTCTAACGTATTAGCTTCTATCATTAAAGGTAAAGAATATGATCTTATCATTGCAGGAAATATGTCAGTGGATAATGGTTCTGGACAAGTAGCACAACGTTTAGCTGAATTACTAGATATTAACCATGTGGGAACAGTAACAAAGCTAACAATTGATTCAGGTAAAGCAGTTGTAGAAAGAGATGCAGAAGGTAATTCAGAAATTATTGAAGCTTCACTTCCTTTATTATTAACTGCTCAACAAGGCTTAAATGAGCCACGTTACCCATCACTACCAGGTATTATGAAAGCCAAAAAGAAACCAATTGACCATATCACTGCTTCAGATTTAGGTGTAACTGCTGAAGAAATCAAATCTCAAACACTAGTAACAGATTTATTTTTACCAGCTAAGAAATCTGCAGGTAAAGTGCTAGAAGGAGAAATCCAAGAGCAGGTGCAAGAACTTGTACAACTATTACGTGCAGAAGCAAAAGTAATTTAAGAGGAGGATATTGGAAATGACTAAAAAAGTATTAGTATTAGCTGAAATACGAGAAGGAAATTTACGTAACGTATCTTTAGAAGCTTTAGCGGCTGCACGTCGTGTTACACAAGACGGTGAAGTAATCGCTGCTGTGTTTGGTAGTAAAGCAGAGGAACAAGCTACCATTTTAGGGCAATATGGTGCTGATACGGTTTATGTTGTAGGAAATCCAAACCTAGATCAATATACGCCTACTGCTTACGTTCAAGCATTTAATGAATTAATACAGGAAACAAACCCGGATGTTATTTTTGTAGGTCATACAGCTGTTGGAAAAGATTTAGCACCTCGTGTTGCAGCTCGATTAGGTGTAGGGCTCATTTCAGATGCAACAGACTTAAGTGAAGAAAATGGAGAAATTATTTTCACTCGTCCAATTTATGCAGGTAAAGCATTCCAAAAGAAAAAATCAATTAGTGAAAAGGTATTTGCAACAATTCGACCTAACAACATTCCAGTTTTGGAAGCGGATACAGAACGTGTAGCAAAAGTGGTTTCTCACAATGTTGATATTAAAGACTTACGTAGTGTTATTAAAGAAGTAGTGAAAAAAGCTACGAGTGGCGTAGATTTAACTGAAGCAAAGATTATTGTTTCTGGAGGCCGTGGTGTAAAAAGTGCAGACGGATTTAAAGTATTACAAGAACTTGCTGATGTGTTAGGCGCAGGAGTTGGGGCATCCCGTGGAGCATGTGATGCATCATACTGTGATTACTCGATGCAAATTGGTCAAACAGGTAAGGTTGTAACACCAGATTTATATATTGCTTGTGGAATTTCTGGAGCAATTCAACACTTAGCAGGTATGTCTAACTCTAAATTTATCGTTGCAATTAACAAAGATCCAGAAGCACCTATCTTCAAGGTTGCTGACTATGGCATCGTAGGAGATTTGTTTGAAGTAGTCCCTCTATTAAAAGAAGAATTTACAAAAGTATTGTCTGAAGCAATCGTAGGTTAACGGATAGGAACTAGTTTCCTATCCTCCGTTGAATACTTTCTAGGGGGGGAAAGGTATGTTGACTCTTTTAAATCTACTGGCATTTATTGCAGTGGCAGGATATGCTACTTATTTATTTATAAAAGTAGTGTATACAAGATATGTATTTGTCAAACTAGGTCAGAAAGTTGATTTTGAGGAGAATTACAAAGAAAGAATAAATGCAGTATTGGTCAATGTTTTAGGTCAAAGAAAGTTGTTTAAAGACAAGAAAAGTGGATTCATGCATTTAATCTTATTCTACACATTCTTTATCATTCAGCTCGGTTTAATCGAACTCATTATAAAAGGATTTGTTCGTGGATTTGAATTTCCATTTGGAGAAGCACACAAATATTTTACTTTTATGCAGGAATGGGCAACATTCGCAATGTTATGTGCTGTTCTCTTCGCCTTTTACCGTCGATATATTGAAAAGCTAAATCGCTTGCAGTTAAAAAGAGATAAAAAAGCAGCATTTGTCATTATTGCTTTAACAACTTTAACTGCTTCAGTTCTACTAACACTTGGCTTTGAAATCGTTATGCTTGGTCATGAACCAAACTTTGTCTATGAACCTTTTTCTAGTATCGTTGCAACTGTTTTTTCAGGTATTAGTGTAACCGCTGCCAAAGTATTGTTCTATATATTCTGGTGGGTTCACATGATAACAGTATTTACATTTATGGTGTTTATGCCTCAATCGAAACAAGCGCACGAGTTATTTGCGATGTTCAATGTCTTCTTTAAAAAGGTAGGTCCTGTTGGAAGACTACGATCTATTAATTTTGAAGACGAAACGATAGAAGAATTTGGTGTAGGGAAGATAGAAGACTTTACACAACAACAATTGATTGATTTATATGCATGTGCTGAATGTGGACGCTGTACAAATATGTGTCCAGCTTCAGGTACAGGAAAAACACTTTCACCGATGAATTTGATCGTAAAAATGCGAGACCATTTAACTGAAAAAGGAGCAGCCATTACATCTCGTTCACCATGGATGCCTGCTATGGCCCTTAGTGGTATGACAGCAAATCAAATTGCTGCAGGTAACGGGGCACCAGCTGAAAATTTAATCGGGGATGTTATTACTGCTGAGGAAATCTGGGCTTGTACAACATGTCGTAACTGTGAAGATCAATGCCCTGTTATGAATGAACATGTTGATAAAATTATTGATTTACGCCGTTATTTAGTTATGACACAAGGTGAAATGCCTGGGGAAATCTCTCGTTATATGCAAAATATCGAAAGACAAAGTAACCCTTGGGGACTTAACCGTAATAATCGTGTGAAGTGGCGTGAAGGTATGGAGGATATCGTTCAGACTGTTGAAGAAAAAGAAGAATTCGATATCTTGTTATGGGTTGGTTCTATGGGTTCTTATGATATGAGAAGTCAAAAAATTATGAAGTCCTTCGCGAATATTATGCATGAAGCAGGAATGAACTTCGCCATCCTTGGTAATGAAGAAGTAAACTCAGGTGACACTGCTCGTCGCTTAGGTAATGAGTATCTTTTCCAAGAATTATGCATGCAAAATATTGAAACGTTTAAGAACTATAATGTGAAGAAAATTGTAACGATTGACCCACATACTTATAACTCCTTCAAAAATGAGTATCCGGAATTCGGCTTAGAGGCTGAAGTTTACCATCATACGGAAATCATTTGGCAGTTATTAGAGGAGAAGCGTATTGTCCCAGAGAAAGAAGTGCACGAAGAAATTGCTTACCATGATTCATGTTATATAGGAAGATATAATAATATTTTCGATATTCCGCGTAATATTCTTAAGTCGATTCCTGGCGTTCGGGTTCTAGAAATGGAACGAAATAAACAAAATGCTTTATGTTGCGGAGCCGGTGGAGGAATGATGTGGGTAGAGGAAAAACAAGGGAAACGAATTAATGTAGAAAGATCAGAACAAGCCCTTAGCTTAAACCCAACAACAATCGGTAGTAACTGTCCATATTGCTTAACAATGATGACAGATGGAATCAAAGTAGCTGAGAAAGAAGACGAAGTAAATGCTCTAGATATAGCTGAAATTGTAGAAAAATCCTTAAACTTAAGACGCTCTTCTGATAGTGATGAATCATCTTTAACGGAAGAATTAGTTTAAATCTATTATTTTAGTAAACTTATTTCAATAGAATTGGCTAAAAATAAGTAATAAAGTGTTTGAATGACCTAATTTAAGTGAAATTTCAGATAAACTATTCATTCAATCGGATGTAATAATGTCTGTTTACATTTCTAAATAATTTCGATCAAAAATAATAAACGGGGTGTATGTAAAATGAATTTTGAGTTCAGCGAATTACAAGAAGATATTAGACATGGGGTTAGAGAGATTTGTTCAAGATATGATGTGGAATATTGGAGAGAATGCGACGAGAAAAACGTATATCCAGAAGAATTCGTAGATGCTATGGTTGAGGCTGGTTGGCTTTCAGCTCTTATTCCAGAAGAATACGGCGGTGCGGGATTAGGTTTATCTGAAGCTGCAATTATCTTAGAAGAAGTGAACCGTTCTGGTGGAGCAGGTACTGCTTGTCACGCCCAAATGTATACAATGGGTGCTATATTAAGACATGGTAGTGAAGAACAAAAGAAAAAATATTTACCACAAATTGCTGCTGGTAAATTGAGACTACAATCAATGGGTGTTACAGAGCCTGATGCTGGTTCAGATACAACTAAAATCAAAACTTTTGCAGAGAAAAAAGGCGACAAATATATCATTAATGGTCAAAAAATCTTTACTTCGCGCTACCAACATTCAGATATGATTTTATTATTAGCTAGAACAACACCTTTAGATCAAGTTGAGAAGAAAACAAAAGGACTTAGCCTATTCTTAATCGATACACGTGAAATTGGGGATGCAATTGTTGCAAATCCAATTGATACAATGGTTCACCATGAAACAAATATGCTCTTTATCAATGATCTTGAAGTGTCAGCTGATGCTTTAGTTGGTGAAGAAGGAAATGGCTTATATTGTATTCTTGATGGTCTAAATGCGGAGCGTATTTTAGCATCTGCCCAAGCAATTGGAGATGGAAAATGGTTTGTAGAGCAAGCAGTTCGTTATTCGAAAGAAAGAATTGTATTTGACCGTCCAATCGGTCAAAACCAAGGTATTCAATTCCCAGTCGCAAAAGCATATACGAACATCATGGCTGCTGAAACGATGATGCATAAAGCAGCAACTAAATTTGACCAAGGACTTCCATGTGGAGCAGAAGCAAACATGGCTAAGTATCTTAGCACAGAAGCAGCATGGGAAGCTGGTGAAGCAGCAATGACAACATTCGGTGGTTATGCTGTAACGAAAGAATACCATATTGAGAGAAAATGGAAAGAAACTCGCTTAACTCGTAATGCACCAATCTCTAATAACTTAGTATTAAGTTATGTTGGTCAGCACGTATTAGGAATGCCAAGATCATTCTAGTAGCCTAAGAAACAAAGGATTTAGAAATCGATAAAGGTGGAATCTTAATGCCGAATATACTGATGGATAAAATGCTTAAGTTTATTAATGAAACACAATATAATGATTTACCTGAGGAATTAGTAAATCTAGCAAAATTAGCGATAATTGATACAGTTGGAGTAAGTCTTGCTGGTTGGACTGAACCTGCTGTAGAGATTGTCAAAAAAGTATATTCGCAAGAAGTAAGTGATCCGAATGGCGCCTCCCTATGGGGGGTGCCATTTAAGACGAATATGGAGAGTGCCGCGATAATAAATGGTACGGCTTCCCATGTACTTGATTTTGATGATGCAGCTCCAAGTGTTATCATCCATCCAAGTGCACCAGTTCTTGCTGGTATCCTACCTCTTGCAGAAAAACTAGGTAGCTCAGGTAAAGACGTGATAACAGCTTACGCCATTGGAACGGAAGTCATGCTCCGATTGGGACAATTAGTTGATTTAAAACATTATCAGCTTGGCTGGCATTCAACTGCAACATTAGGTACTGTTGGTGTTGCTGCAGCATGTAGCTATCTCTATAAGTTAAATGAGGAAGAAACAGTAAATGCAATCGCGATTTCTGCATCGATGGCAGGCGGCTTACAGAAAAACTTTGGAACAATGACAAAGTCTTATCATGTGGGGATGGCGGCTTCTCAAGGGATACAGGCAGCTACTCTTGCTAAAAACGGATTTACAGGAAACCCTGAAATCTTTGGTACAAGAGGCTTTTTACATGCCTTTACAGGTGGGGATAATATTGAATTGATTCAGTCCCTCATCGAAAATATGAAATTTGGAAATCCTTTCGATTTAATTGAAACAGGTTTATCTGTTAAGAAATTCCCTTGTTGTTATGCAACGCATCGTTTAATTCATGGAATCTTAACGATAAAAGAAGAAAACAATATTTCCCTTGAAGATGTGGAAGATTTGTCTATTTTAGTACCACCAGGACAATTAATGCCGCTTGTTCACTCCCGTCCAAAAACAGGTTTACAAGGTAAGTTTAGTGCTCAATACACAGCACTTGCAGCACTAAAAGATGGTTCTATCAAGTTAAGTAATTTTGAGAATGACCAAGTGATGCGACCTGATATTCAACGGATGATTCCATTAGTTAAGGTAACTGAAATGGAAGGTACCACTAAAACAAGTCAAGAAATTGAAGATCTTCCGGTTCGTGTAACAATTAAAACAGTGGATGGAAAGATTCTAGATAAGGAAATTTACCATGCACCAGGATCAAAAGCTACGCCACTAAGTGAACAAGAGCATCGTGGTAAATGGCTTGATTGCATTGAGCAATATGCTAAATTACTTAACATTACAGATGATCAGACGCTAGCAAAAGCAAATGTAGATTATGACAACGGTCTAAAAATTGATGAGTATGAACATTTTAGTGATTGGATTACCGAAATCCATCAGCATATCAAGCTAGTAGAAAATCTTTAATAGGAAGAGATAGATAAAAAAGGATATTGCTCAGAGCGCACTGCTCTTGGGCAATATCCATTTTTTATATAATTAGATGTTTTGTCCTAAATAGATGGATACTGCATGCGTGCGATTTTTCGCACCTAATTTACTAATTATAGATTTAATATATTGTTTGATAGTTGCTTCGCTTAAGGAAAGTAGGTTAGTGAGCTCTTTGGTTGATAAGCCACTTGCGAGCGCTCTCAAAATTTGATTTTCACGAGGACTCAATTTGGGATGAGCCATTGTTTGAGGTGAAATAAAAAGCTCACCAATTAATCTACCAAGATGGTTTAATTGTTCTAACTGTTGCTCGTTAAACCAAGCAGTCTCTTTTGTAAAATAACAACATATATAAGCAATTGTCATATTATTCACTACAACCGGTATGACAAGTAAGGCCTTCAATGGAACACTCAGGTTATAACGACTTGAGATGAGGGTAATGATTTCTTTTCCTTCATATAAAGTAGTTTTACGTTTTTCTACTGCATTTCTTACAATTGGCAATGAACGAATATCATCTCTAATATACGTGATGGAATGAAGCTGACCATCATGCTTTTCCGCGACTCCTTCAGCAACATAACCAATATGGCTATAACGGTAAAATGAAACTCTCTCACAAAAGGCTAGTTCGTCTAATACATTGAGGATGTAACAAATTTTTTCTTCATGAGTGTGCAAATGAACACACTTTGATAGTTTCTCTTCTAAAATCCAAGTAGATATTTGCATAGAGTTCACCCCTTTATGTTTTATATGTTTTAACTCTACTAAAAAGTAGTAATCATCATAAAAAATCCCCCCAAATATGGTAGGTAAAATAGCTAAAAGAAGGAATATTTTAGATCTGTAATGATTGTTAAGATGAGATTGTGAACGAAAGTAGCGATGTCATCGGATGAAAGGGTGTAGAAAATGTAAGCGTTTTATCTTCAGTAACTTTCAGTGAATGTTTGTTAGGAGTACCAACAAATCTTTCTAACATATAAGGGGGAATTATTATGGGAGAAAAGAAGTATGATGCAGTCGTGATTGGGGCAGGTTTTGCTGGATTGTACATGTTGCATAGACTACGTGAGCGCGGTTTATCAGTAAAAGTCATTGAAGCTGCTGATGGAGTTGGGGGAGTATGGTATTGGAGTCGTTATCCGGGGGCAAAGTGTGACTCTGATTCTATTTTTTACAATTTTACATTCTCAGAAGACTTATATAAAAAATGGCGCTGGAAGGATCGCTATGCCTCTCAGCCTGAAATCTTAGAGTACTTAAATTTTGTAGCGGATGAACTAGATTTAAGACGTGATATTCAATTTAAAACTCGTGTTACGAAAGCAAGTTTTAATAATGATAGTAAACAATGGGAGATTACAACTGATTCAAATGAAACGCTCCTAGCGAAATACTTTATAAGTGGCGTTGGGTGTTTATCTACAACGAATATACCCCCATTTGTAGGGACTGAATCTTTCAAAGGTGAGCAGTACCATACAGGACGCTGGCCACATGAAAAAGTTGATTTTACAGGTAAAAGGGTAGTTGTCATTGGGAATGGTTCGAGTGGTGTACAAGCTATGCCTGAAATTGCTAAAGAAGCAAAGGAGCTCACATTACTAATGCGTACGCCTCACTATGTAGCGGAAGCACGAAACCGAAAGTTAAGTAAAGAAGATCATGATGATGCGATTGAGAACTATGAAGCTATTCGTGATTCATTTACAACTACTCCTGGTGGGATTAGTATGTTTACTACTGGAAAATCGGCAACTGAATTTGAGGCAGAACAGCAAAAGAAAACTCTCGATTATGTGTGGGAAACAGGAGGACTTGCGTTAGGTTCTGTTTATACAGATACAGGTTCAAATAAAGAGACGAACTTCGTAGTTTCTCAATACGTTCGAGACAAAATCGATGAAATAGTAGAGGATTCGGAGAAAGCTCAAGTGCTACATCCAGATTACTACATTACAACGAAACGATTAATTATTGGCACGAACTTCTATGAAATCTTTAATGAGGATCATGTGAATTTAATTTCATTAAAAGAGAATCCAATTGAAAGAATTGCTGAAAATGGCGTGAAGTTACGTGAAGGAACAATCGAGTGTGATGTGATTATTTACGCAACGGGGTATGAAGCGATGACGGGTTCTCTTTTGAAAATTGATATTCAAGGAAGAGATGGTCAAACAATACAAGAGAAGTGGGGAGAAGGGCGAGATGTGAAAACATATCTTGGGTTAACGATGGAAAACTTCCCAAACTTCTTTATGATTACTGGTCCACAAAGTCCATCCGTTCTAACGAACATGCCTGCTGCGATTGAGCAACATGTAGATTGGATTGATCATTGTATTAAGTATTTAGAAGCGAATGGATTACAAACGATTGAAGCGCAAAAAGTGTCTGAGGTGAAATGGGGAAAACAATGTGATGATTTAGCAAATACAACTTTATTCCCCCATACAAATTCTTGGTATACAGGAGCTAATATCGACGGGACCCAACGTGGATTTGTAATTTATGTGGGGGGGTTAAATAATTACAAAGTGCTTTGTGATAAGGTTGCTGACAACAATTACGAAGGTTTTTCGTTTGAAAAAGCACAAGCAAATGTCGTGCTTCAATAATAGTGTCTCACTTATCATCATATATTGGACTAGTTTGTTTAAAGATAACATTTTAGGGGGAATTTATAATGAAAAATCGTGTGAATCCTGAGCTTGTTGATATTTTAGATGTATTTCCACCGCTAGATTTAGATAATTATGTAGAAGCTCGTGCGGCTGCTGCACAGGCACCTTTAGCACCACAGGACCCAAATATTACGATTACTGACAAAATCATTGAAGGTCCAGATGGAAATGATTTACGTCTACGAATCTATGAACCAGTTTCAAAGACGGGAGAATTGGCAGGACTTTTATGGATTCATGGAGGTGGATATGTATTAGGATCGCCAGAAGAAAATGATGGATTATGCCAACAGTTTGTAAAGGAAGCAGACTGTGCTGTCGTATCCGTGGATTATCGTCTAGTGCCAGAACATCCATATCCAGCTCCAATAGAAGATTGTTATGCAGCTCTAAAATGGCTAGTGGATAACGCGCAAGACTTAGGTGTGGATCCAAAGAGAGTTGGGATTTCAGGGCTAAGTGCAGGTGGAGGTTTAACTGCTGGGTTAGCATTACTAGCTAGAGACCGTAAAGGACCAGAAATTTGCTTCCAAATGCCATTATATCCAATGATTGATGACCGTAATAATACAGCTTCTAGTTATGAAATCACAGGTAACTATATTTGGAATCATGATTTAAACGAAAAAGGTTGGAATTTCTACTTGAATGGTGAAAATGGAAAAGAGAATGTTTCCATCTATGCAGCTCCAGGTAGAGCTACAGTTGAGGAGCTTCAAAACTTACCATATACGTACACATGTGTTGGACAACTTGATCCGTTCCGTGATGAAACATTAGCATATGTAACGAAGCTTGCTCAAGCAGGAGTAGATGTGGAATTCCATTTATATCCTGGTGGCTACCATGCGTATGAAATTGTAAATCCAGAAGCAGAAATCAGTAGACGTACAAATCAAGAATATGTCAATGCCGTAAAGCATGCGTTGAATCGTACGAAAAAAGTAGAATCAAAATAACATGATTAGGAGGGTTGCCTAAATTGGGTAATCCTCCTTTGCTATTGATATAAGTTAAATTAATCTGTGACTGCTTTTTTAGTAGTTTAATAATTAGTAAAATTTTACATTGAAAATAGTGAATATTCTTTGAATTGCTAGAAGATTTTAGGTAAAGTTGAAGTGTAATTACTTCTACAGTCTAAATAATGGGATAAAGGAGAGAAATAGAATGTCAATCACTAAAACTATCTCTAAAACAATTACTCTTGCAAATAACGTAGAAATGCCTCGAGTGGGTTATGGTACTTTTCGTATGAAGGATGACGAAGTTGCGTATCAAGGAGTTGTAGATGCACTAAATGCAGGCTACCGTGCTATTGATACAGCAGCCATTTATGAAAATGAAGAAGCAGTAGGTAGAGCGATTAAGGATTCGGGCATAGCTCGTGAGGAACTATTCATCACAACAAAAGTATGGAATACAGATCAAGGCTATGATACTACATTAAAAGCCTTTGAAACTTCTTTAAAAAAATTAGATTTAGACTATGTGGATTTATATTTAGTACATTGGCCAAAACCAACATTAGTAGAAACATATAAAGCGATTGAACGCTTATATGAAGAAAAACTAATTCGTGTTCCAGGTGTATCAAACTTCCATGAGCATCACTTCGAGCAATTATTTGCAGAGTGTACAGTAAAACCAATGGTCAACCAAGTAGAATGCCATCCATCTTTATCACAAAATGCATTACGTGAGTTCTGTGCAAAAGAAAATATTGTCATCACAGCATGGGCACCACTTGGTACAGGCATTGTCTTTACACATCCAGTTGTTAAAAAATTAGCTGCGAAGTATGAAAAAACGCCTGCTCAAATCGTTTTACGCTGGCAATTAGAAATTGGCAATATCGTTATCCCAAAATCATCAACACCAGAACGTATTGCGGATAATCTGAATATCTATGACTTCAGTCTACAAAACGATGAAGTGGCAGCAATTACAGCGCTAAACACGGGTCACCGCACATCTCTTAACCCAGACGATGGTTATAACCAATAATTAGTTTATTGAGCACTTTCTTTTAAAGAGAGTGCTTTTTGAATTCTTTCCTAGCTCTAAGCAAATCAAAATAAATTGATAGAATTTTTATAAATCGATAGACGATAGAATAAAAGGAAACTAACATAAGAAGGTAGCTACTATGGGAAAAGTATCATTACATACAAAGATTTTGGGACTTACTTTATCACTTAGCTTCCTAATAGTAATGCTCTTAACTTCCTATTTTACTTATATGAATGGGAAACAAATAGAAGAAGATCGAGGGCGTTTAGCTCTAGAAATATCAAAATCCATTTCGTTGATGCCTTCTATTATTGAAGCATTTGAATTGGAGGACCCCTCTAAACGAATTCAGCCTATTGTGGAAAAAATTCGTGAAAAGACCGGAGCTGAATTTATTGTCGTAGGAAACAAAGAAGGCATTCGTTATTCCCATCCAGTTGAATCTGAGATTGGCAAGAAGATGATCGGGGGCGACAGTAAGCGAGCTCTAGCAAATGGAGAGTATTATATCTCAGAAGCACGTGGCTCCCTTGGACTTTCTATGAGAGGAAAATCACCTATATTTAATGACGATGGCGATATTATTGGAGTGGTGTCAGTCGGGTATTTAGTAGAGGATATTGAACATCAGGTGTTTAAGGTTGTATCAAAAGAGATAGTCATCGCTCTGCTTGTATTGATTGCATCCATTATAGGCAGCTTTTTGCTTTCTAAAAGTATCCGAAAAGATACTTTAGGATTGGAGCCCTATGAAATTGCTAATCTATATAAAGAGAAAAAAGCTGTACTCCATTCTGTACAAGAAGGAATTTTATCCATTGATAATAAGGGTATGATTACTTCTATGAACCAGCGCGCTAAAAGTTTACTTGGGATAAGCGGCTCCGTTCGTCATTCAAAGGTAGATGGATTATTCCCTACACATCATTTATATGAAGTGCTCAAGACAGGATACCCTCTATTCGATAAAGAAATGAGTTGGAAAGAGAAAACAATTATTGTTAGCTGTACACCAATACTCGATGAAAAAAATGTTACAGGTGTTGTTGCATCATTCCGTGAAAAAACAGAAATCGAACAAATGATTAACACCTTAACGGAAATGAAGACATACTCTGAAGAATTACGCGCACAAACACATGAGTTTACGAATAAGTTGTACGCTTTGTCGGGTTTGTTGCAATTAGGGGAATACGAAGAAGCTATCAAAATGATTCAAGGTGAGACTTCGGAACTGGAATTTCAAAATCAAATTGTTTTCCAACAAATAAAAGATACAAAAGTTCAAGTGATCCTAATAGGGAAATTAGGGAAAGCCTCAGAGAAAAAGATTAACTTTGAAATTGATTCAGAGAGTTATATAGAAAAGCTTCCTGAGCATATTCACCTCTCACAGCTTACCCTAATTCTAGGGAATATTATTGATAATGCATTCGAGGCTGTCTATGGTTTTGAAAAGCCAATAATCAATTTTTTTGCCACTGACATAGGTGAAGATATTATTTTTGAAGTCAGTGACAATGGTAAAGGGATTTCAGATGAGGAGTTGCCAGAACTTTTCGAGCGTGGTTTTTCTTCAAAAGAAGGAGAGATTCCAAGAGGATATGGACTTTCAAATGCAAGTAATGCAGTAAAAGAACTTGGAGGCATTATCGAAGTTCAAAACGGAAAAGAAAACACCGTATTTACAGTGTATTTGCCGAAGAAACCTTTAGGAGGCGAAGATGGTGAATATTAAAGCAGTCATAGCAGAAGATGATTTTCGTGTTGCCGCTATCCATGAAAAATTCTTAGGAAACTTTAAAGAAATTGAAGTAGTGGGCAAAGCGTTAAATGGCAATGAAACCATTGAATTATTGGAACAACATAAACCTGATTTACTATTGCTGGATGTATATATGCCGGATCAATTAGGTACTGAACTTTTGCCAATTATTCGGAAGCAATTTCCGAATATCGATATCATTATGATTACAGCTGCGACAGACAAAGAAATCTTGATAAAAGCTCTTCATTATGGAGTAGAGCAATATTTGATAAAACCCGTGAAAATGGAATTGTTCTATCAAACGATTGAAGAGTATTTGAATAAGTCTCGCCTTATGGGAACTAAAGAAGAAGTCGATCAGGAGTTTGTGAATAAACTCTTAAAAAAATCTTCGTCAATAAATGAAACAAAAGAATCTACTAAGTCTAATCTCCCAAAAGGGATTGATGAAATTACACTTGTAAAAGTTACAGAGGTACTAGAGTCAAGTAATTCCGGATTATCAGCAGAACAAGTTAGTGAGCAAATTGGGGCTTCTAGAACGACGGCAAGACGATATCTAGAATATTTGATTACCGTTAAAAAGTGCAAGGCAGAAGTGGTATATGGTTTAGTAGGGAGACCGGAGAGAAGATATTATAAAATTTAAATGGTTGTTTTTAAGGGCACTTTCTTTAAAGAAGGTGCCTATTTTTATGTTGCTAGATTACAAACTCAAAAAAGTAAATTCGTGAACACAATGAACAAAACTTTCTAAATGTTTTTAAAACACAATATTTTGCAAACGCTTACAATCTGAGTTTTCTATTTTAATATAGATACACGGGGAACAAATGAACTAAAGAGTAGTAATAACACAATGTTAAGGGGGATGAAACGATGCTAGCTTTATTAGGATTTTTAATGATTATTGTATTTATGATATTAATTATGTCGGGCCGTCTTTCTGCCATGATTGCTTTAATTACGATACCAATTATTTTTGCTGTCATTGGTGGATTTGGAAGTGACATTGGGCCAATGATGTTAGAGGGCATTAAAAGTGTAGCCCCAACTGGCATTATGATTTTGTTTGCGATACTTTATTTTGGTACGTTGATTGATGCGGGAGTATTCGACCCAATTATTAAGACGATTCTTAAAGTAGTGAAAGGAGATCCTGTAAAAATTGCCATTGGTACAGCAATTTTAGCATTGATGATTTCCTTAGATGGTGATGGTACGACGACGTATATGATCACAATTTCTGCTATGCTACCACTTTATAAACGAATTGGTATGCGTCCAATTATTTTAGCGGGGATTGCCGTTTCCGCTTCAGGTGTTATGAATTTATTACCTTGGGGTGGACCGACTGCACGTGTGATGTCTGCTTTAAGTTTAGAAATGTCCGAAGTATTCACACCAGTAATTCCAGCTATGATTGCGGGAGCACTATTTGTTATAGTAATGTCATTTGTCCTTGGAAGAAAAGAAAGAAAACGCATTGGGATTATCGAAATCGATTTCCAAGCAACTGCTCAACTGGCTGCTACAGCTGAATTCGACTATCTTAAACGTCCGAAGTTGATCATCTTTAACTATGCGTTAACAATTGCACTATTAGTGGCTTTAATTACAGAGTTGTTGCCGCCCGTTGCATTATTTATGTTAGGTTTTGCGATAGCGATTACAGTAAACTATCCGAAAATTAAAGATCAAAAAGAACGCGTAGCGAATTATGCAGATAATGCGTTATCAGTTGTTTCGATGGTCTTTGCAGCAGGTATTTTTACGGGAATCCTATCAGGAACTGAAATGGTTGATGCAATGGCGAATTTCGTGATTCAGTTTATTCCGGATGCAATGGGTTCGCATTTTGCCATTATCACTGCGATTTTAAGTGCACCATTCACATTTTTAATGTCTAATGATGCCTTTTACTATGGAGTGCTACCGTTACTTGCAAAAGCAGGCGCGGTATATGGAATCGATCCACAGCTTATAGGTCGTGCATCGTTATTAGGGCTACCAGTGCATCTCTTGAGTCCATTGGTTCCTTCTACATACCTATTAGTAGGGATGGTAGGAGAAGACTTTGGGAAATTCCAACGAATCTTCTTGAAGTGGGCGTTCGGTTCAACAGTTGTCATGATTGTGGTATCTCTAGTATTAGGTATCATTCCTTTCTAAATAATTGTTGGAAAGGGTAAAAGAGCAACCAAGCACGGTAGGTTGCTCTAAATTACTCATTCATTTTGTATACAGGTACACGTATTTTTCCTACTAATAAAAAAAGGGATTTTTCATTCCTACAAATTTTAGTCGTTAACGTATTGACAAATTATTAATCGCTAGTATATAATGTAATCAATAAGGTCCTCAATGGACAAGATCAATTCACCTATTACAAAAAGTAATCGTGTTTGTTCGGTACTCTTTGTAATAGGTGAATTTTTTTTTCGGAATCCTTATGAAAATTTTAATTTAATGGAGGTCATTTAAATGACACAAGGTACAGTAAAATGGTTTAACGCAGAAAAAGGTTTCGGTTTCATCGAAGTTGAAGGTGGATCTGACGTATTCGCTCACTTCTCAGCAATTCAAGGTGAAGGTTTCAAATCTTTAGACGAAGGTCAAAAAGTTGAATTTGAAGTTGAAAACGGTCAACGTGGCCCACAAGCTGCTAACATCGTAAAACTTTAATTTTTAATATAGTTTTAAGAAATAGCTAAACTAAAACCAGAGGAATCCTTTCAATTAGGATTCCTTTTTTTGCATTATTAAACAACTAGACACTAAAAACGAGAGCAACTTGGTAAAACAGAAGTTGCTCTCGTTATGACTTAATTTAAGTTAAGCAAAAATTTGCCCACCGTTTACATGAATGATCTGACCTGTCACGTAACGAGAATCATCAGATGCTAAATATACATAGGCGGGTGCTAATTCAAAAGGTTGACCTTGACGATTCATCGGATTACCTGCTTGTGGCACTTCTTCAGCAGAGAAGCTTGCTGGAATGAGCGGTGTCCATACTCTACCTGGTGCAACTGCGTTGACACGGATTCCTTTACTCACCAGATTTTTCGCAAGTGCTCGAGTCATCCCAACGTTTGCTCCTTTCGTCATCGTGTAATCCATTAATTTATCGTTCCCAGCAAAGGCGACAACAGATGCTGTATTAATGATAGCACTGCCAGACTTTAAGTATTTTAGTGCTTCCCGTGTTGTGTAGAAATGGGAGTATACATTAACTTTAAATGTCTCATCGAATTGTTCGTCTGAAATTTTAAGGAAATCCGTCTGCTCAAATTGAACACCGACATGATTTACAAGTATATCAAGTTGACCAAACTTCTCAATCGTATTCGTTACAATATCGATGCATTGCTGCTTCTCTCTTAAGTCACCAGGTAATAACAAACATTGCTGGCCCAATTCTTCAATTCTTGATTTTGTTCGTTCTGCATCTACTTCTTCCTGTGCACCAAAGTAGGAGATGGCAACACTTGCTCCTTCTTTTGCAAAAGCAATTGCTGTCGCAGCACCAATCCCACTATCTCCACCAGTAATTAAGGCAACTTTTCCTTTTAATTTGCCACTTCCTTGATAAGTAGGGTTTTCGATAATGGGTCTTGGTTCCATTAATTCTTCAATTCCAGGCTGACTTTGTTGTGTCTGTTCAGGTACGGTTAAAGTGACTTCTTGCTGTTGCGTTATTTTCTTGTAAGGGGGGATTTGTGGATAGGATTCTTCGTTATTTGATTGATTTGTCATAAAAAAGTACAACCTCCTAAATCAGATAAAAGTCATGATGACTGATTTTTTCTATTATGTTAAATAAGAGCATGTTTCAAAGTAATTAAAACATGCTCATCTCAATTCTTTCTTAATTGAAGTAAAACTAAACAAGTGGATTGCTCTTTGTTAACCGATTGCTGTTGGGCGATTCCAATGGCGACCTACACGTAAAGCTTCAATAAAGGACTCAATGGTTTGGACTACACCTTCGTCACCCGGTTTAGTGATCGGACTTACTGAATCAGATTTTACTAAAAAGGCAAGTGGTTTGTAGTGATTATAGGTTTCTTCAATAAAATGATTTAATTTATTTTTTGTTTTAGCATCTTCAAAAGTACAAGCTACGATGAGTCCATCATAGAGTACAGGTGATGCTGTATCCATCGTATGGTCAACTTCAAGATTATTGATTACTTGTTGTTTATCACTAATTAATTCAACCGTAATTTTTTTAGTTTTCAATGTATCAAGAATAGGAGCAAGATTCTCAGTTTCCTGATTGACGATGATTGCTACCTTATTTGTTTCAGTTGTTAGCACTGGGTTTACGTATAAGCTAACAGCAGGAGATTTTTTACTTACGTCTATGGATTGTTTGATTTTTGGTGGTTGAACACCTACATTCAGAGCAAGTTGAGTGGCTAATTCAACATCAATATTGGCGAACATCTCAACGATTTGTTGACGAATTTCACGTCGAGCAACTTTCCCTACCTCAAAACTGAAGGCTTTGAGTATATGATCTTTTTCAATATCAGTCATACTTAGCCAAAACATGCGAGCTTGGGAGAAATGATCCTCAAAAGACTTACTTCTAGCTCGAACCTTTACACCATCTACTTTTTCTTGATAATGTTCATAACCACCGTCACTGACAGAAACAGGAGCTGGTGTATTTTGCTGAATCGAATTTTTATGATAGCTTACAGGACCAACATTTATCGTTTGACGTCCGTAGCCATCACGCTGATTGTTATGGAATGGGCATACAGGTCGATTGATTGGAAGCTCATGGAAGTTAGGCCCACCTAAACGAATCAATTGTGTATCAGTATAAGAGAAGAGACGCCCTTGTAGTAATGGATCATTTGAAAAATCAATACCAGGGACAACATGACCAACGTGGAAGGCTACCTGTTCTGTTTCTGCAAAGAAGTTATCTACGTTTTTATTGAGAGTCATTTTTCCTAAGATTCGAACGGGCACTTCCTCCTCTGGCCAAATTTTCGTTGGATCCAAAATATCAAAGTCAAATTTGAATTCATCTTCTTGAGCAATGAGTTGAACCCCTAGTTCGTATTCAGGGAAATTTCCTTGTTCAATATTGTCATATAGATCACGTCGATGGAAGTCAGGATCTTTTCCGGCAATTTTTTGTGCTTCATCCCAAACGAGTGAATGGATGCCTAATACTGGCTTCCAATGGAATTTAACAAAATGGGCTTGTCCAGCTGCATTGATAAAGCGATACGTATTTACACCGAAGCCTTCCATCATACGGTAACTTCGTGGAATCGCGCGGTCAGATAAATGCCACATAACCATATGAGCAGATTCCTGATTATTAGCGATGAAATCCCAAAATGTATCATGGGCGCTTTGTGCTTGAGGAATTTCATTATGTGGTTCTGGTTTCACTGCATGGACAAAATCAGGGAATTTAATCGCATCTTGAACAAAGAAAACAGGGATATTGTTGCCAACTAAATCATAATTGCCTTCTTCCGTATAAAACTTTGTTGCGAAACCACGTACATCTCGCACAGTGTCTGCTGAACCACGAGAGCCTGCTACTGTAGAAAAGCGAACAAATACTGGGGTTTGTTTTCCTTTTTCTGATAAAAACTTTGCTTTGGTAATATCACTTGCATCTTCATAACATTCGAATACACCGTGTGCTGCTGTTCCTCGTGCATGGACTACACGTTCTGGAATACGTTCGTGGTCAAAATGAGTCATCTTTTCACGGAAGTGAAAGTCCTCCATAATGGTTGGACCACGGGATCCAATTTTTAAGGAATGCTCATCTTCTGATACCTTCAATCCCTGATTCGTCGTAAGAGGTTGATTATTGTCATTGGCTTTGTATTGCTCTAATTGTTGTTGTTTTTTATTCATTTAAATCTCCTCCATTCAATGCGTTTTACAAGTACTCTATTCCTTACAATTGGAAGGAGAAAACTAATACTTAAGTAATAGGTCGATAAAAATCAGGCGTAAAACACTGATAATTCAAGCGTTTATGAAATTTATTTAAAAAATAAAACAGTAATAATATCCTATTTATTTCATAAGCAAAGTGGAGAGAGTAGAAAAAATTAAAATCCCCTGCTCAAAAAAGAACAGGGGATAGTAGTAAAGTATTTCTTTAATTAAGTGTCACTAATTCTACGACTTCCATTGTTAATAGATCGAGAGGTGTACCATCCTGATTCTTCACGGCGTGGCTTGCTTTTGAGAGAATCAAATCCTCTAAAAGATTACGTACAAGGCGACCGTTTCCATGCTTTTCAGGATGAAGTTCAATCGCTTGCTCGAGTAATTGTTGGACCTGTGGAATGGACTCCTCATCCAAACGATATTGACGCTCGCGAAGCATGGTTTGCAATATTTTGAGTAATTCTTCTGTTGAATAATCCGGGAAGTTGATGTGGTATTTAAATCGTGACTGTAATCCAGGATTACTTTCCAAAAATTGATGCATTTCTTGTGGATAGCCAGCTAAAATGACGATGAGTCGATGTTGGTAGTCTTCCATTGATTTTACGAGTGTATCAATGGCCTCAATCCCATAATCATTTTCAGAGCCCCGAATGAGTGAATAAGCCTCATCAATAAACAATACACCATCTAATGCGGCTTCAATTTTTTCTCTAGTTTTGGTAGCGGTTTGTCCAACATAGCCAGCTACTAAACTTGCACGATCCACTTCAACAAGATGCCCACTTTTTAAAACCCCTAAGGATTTGTAAATGTTCGCTAAAATACGAGCAACAGTTGTCTTACCAGTTCCTGGGTTACCGTGAAATACCATATGTAAATTCATAGGTTCTGTTTTAAGTCCCTGTTCTTTACGCATCTCACTATAAACTATCCAATCATGAATCCGATTAATACGAAGCTTTACTTCCTCTAAGCCGGTTAGTTGTTCTAGTTGCTGCAACGCATCTTCAATCGGCATAGCCTCTTCGTTAGCAGTAGGCTTAGATAAAGCTTCGCGGAGTAGTGGACGTGTATAAATTTCTTTATGTAATGCAGTTAACCATTTTTTTAATTTATTCAGCTCATCCAAATAATAGCTCGAGAGTTTAGGATGTGTAGCTAAAGTTTCCATTCGTTTGAGATCGTCAAATACGCGTTTAACCGTACGATCCGTCAAATAATCGACCGTTACTGTGATATCAGCAGCGGGGGAAAGGTTGTTTTTTTCTAACACACAAAGGATGAATTTCCAGTAGTAGTGTGGATTATCATCATAGGCAATTGCATTTAAATAACTAAGTTCAGCTGCTTCAAAGTTTTGCTCCTGCACGTACAGATTAGCTAATTGTGCGTAGATTTCACCATGACGTGCAAAGAGCTGCCTTTTTGTATTTTCATAGGATTCCTTTTGATAACTTATTGTTGCGTTTTCAATTAAGTCATTAATCTTTTTCTCTAGCTCGTGAATGCGGAGTAACTGGATTTGAATCGATTGAGTATCATTTAAGTCAAGCCTTACTAATATTTCCTTCAATGATTGTTTAATAAAGTCATGTTGGGGCATCCAAAATCATCCTTTTAATCCATTTAAGCTTATTATAATATGTTTCTTTCCATAGGGTAAGAGTATCTATTCAAGTATAATTGAAGTGTGTAAAATGCATTGAAAGAGTTTACTAATCTTTCAATGCATTTTTTAAATTTTAAGATGAAAAGATTTTACTAGAGGGACTAAGTATTCTCACTGTTTGCTAAGCATTAATGCTAATTTTAGAACGAAGGCATCCTTAAAACTTTGTGGATGATATCCAGTTAGTTCGTGAATTTTATTTAATCGGTAGGTGAGGGTGTGGCGATGAATTTGTAGCCGATCCGCACATAAGTTAATTTGAAGGTCACTATCAAAAAAACTTTCTAATGTATGAATCATTTTTTCACTCATGCCGAATAAAACATTTGTGAGGAATTTATTCACATCATCTTCGTTTTTGCTTTTCAGTAATGTGTAAACCTCAACTTCATCAAAATGGGTATTCTTTTTAAATTTAATAGCAAAAGATAGTGCGGTTTTAGCACCGTTATATGCATAATAAAGGTCAACTAGAGACTGGACAACCGGACCAATTCCTATATAAATCTCTAGCTTTTTTTGTAGATGCGCAATTTTATCTATCGTGTTCTTTGATTGTTCAATCGAGTCGCCACTTAAAAGAATGTAATACTCATTTAACTCCATTTGTCCAAAAAGAATAGGTTGCTTATATAAAATATTTTCTAAATTCATAGATAGGGTATTAGATGCATTATTTCCTTCGTGTTTTAGTAGAATAATTTGAAAAGGAGCCTTCAAACTAAAGGGAAGTTTATGTATTCGTTCTGATAATATAGTATGATTTGGCTCTTTTTCAATCAAAGCTTTAAAAATAAAATCACCATTTTTTCGCTGCCATTCACTTTCACTTTCGGTCAGGACTTGGTGTACCATCATTTCAGTTGTTAATTGAACGAGGTTGGCAATCTCCTTCAATTCATTTGGATTTCCAGTTATACCGATTACACCAATTATTTCATCATGGAATTTGATTGGCATATTAATACCAGGTTTGCAATTTTGAAATTCTATGGAAAGGCCCTCATCAATTAACAGTGGCATTCCTGTTTTAACAACTTCTATAGCGCCCTCATGTATTAAGTCAATTCGCTCCTTATCCCCAGAAGCTAAGATAACACCATTTGGACTAATAACATTTATATTATGATGTAGTCTTAACATAGTTTGGTCAACGATTCTTTCTGCAAGCTTGATGGATAACATTTATACACCTCGTATAAAAATAATGCTGTACTAATACAGATAAATTGTACATCTATTATAATGCTATTTCCCATAGTCTGTCATTATAATTATGTAAACGCTTAATAACTTAATTGTTTTGAAATTTCCGATTAGATATAAAAATAAATGAACAAAAAGGAGCAGGAGGATGAAAGTTGTCATAAGTCCAGACTCTTTTAAAGGGACATTAACAGCACTAGAGGCTGCCAAAGCGATAGAACAAGGCATCAAACAAGTAAATCCAGAGATTAAAACAATTTTACTCCCTGTTGCGGATGGTGGAGAAGGAACGATGGATGCATTGGTTTTAGCAACTAATGGTCACATTCTTCATACAAAAGTACTCGATCCACTTGGACGCGAAATCGAAGCACCGATTGGTATCCTAGGGAATCAAACAACTTGTGTCATTGAAATGGCCGCTGCATCTGGTATCACCCTGTTGCATAACAATGAAAGAAATCCTAGAATTGCCTCTACTTTTGGTACAGGACAATTGATTAAATTCGCATTAGATCAAGGGTTTAGAGACTTTATCATTTGTATCGGGGGAAGTGCTACAAACGATGGTGGGGTAGGAATGTTACGAGCTCTCGGACTTCGTTTACTTGATGGACTTGGACTGGATGTACAAAAGTCAATTGATGGTCTATTTGACGTGAGACAGTTAGACTTTTCGAACTGGGATACAAGATTAGCAGAGTCAAAGATTTCGATTGCATGTGATGTCGATAATCCATTCGTCGGTGAAAAAGGGGCATCTGCAGTATTTGGTCCGCAAAAAGGTGTGAAAGAAGATGAAGTAGTGTATTTCGACCAGGCACTTACTTATTTTGCGGATGTAGTTGAAAAGGAAAAAGGAATCCGCCTACATGACTACAAAGGAGCAGGAGCTGCTGGTGGTATGGGTGGTGCACTGATTGCCTTCTTACAAGGGGAGTTTCATCAAGGAATTCAACTCGTTCTGGATGTGATGAATTACAGGGAGAAAATACAAGGGGCTAACATGGTCGTGACTGGTGAAGGGAAATCTGATAGCCAGACTTTACATGGGAAAGCACCATTTGGGGTTTTAGAATGTGCTAAACAATACAAAATCCCAACAGTGTTACTTTCAGGTTGTATTGAAGAAAGTGATCACCAACCGTTAGGCGAGCATTTCCAATCGATTCATTCTGTGGTAGGGGAATCCATTTCGAATGAAAAGGCAATGGAAGAAGCCACAAGCTCTTTGACACAAAGAGCAACCGAAGTATTTAGTAGATTACTATAAAGGGGGATATAGAATGTTATTTGTCATTATTTTATTAGGGGTCTTACTCGTTGTATTTGCAACGGCAAAGTTAAAATTACATCCGTTTTTAGCATTGATTTTAAGTTCATTCTTTGTAGGTATTGCGAGTGGCATGCCGTTATTAGATGTAGTAACAAACATTAACACTGGTTTTGGTAGCTTGATGACAAGCATTGGGATTGTCATTGTGGCTGGGACTATGATTGGGGTTATTTTAGAACGTTCTGGTGCAGCTTATCGTATGGCGGAAGTTGTACTTCGTATTGTGGGGCCAAAACGTCCACAACTTGCAATGTCAATTATCGGTTATATTGTTTCAATTCCTGTATTCTGTGATTCTGGATTCATTATCTTATCAAGTTTACAAAAATCATTAGCAAAACGTGCTAAAGTAACAGTTGCATCGATGGGGGTTGCACTAGCAACAGGTTTATATGCAACACACGTACTTGTACCTCCAACACCAGGACCAATTGCGGCGGCTGGTAATATTGGAGCTACAGATTACTTAGGAACAGTTATTCTTGTTGGTTTAATTGTAGCGATTCCTGCTACATTTGTAGGGTATTTATGGGCTACAAAAGTAGCTTCAAAAATCAGAGTTCCATTGGATGATGAAGAAGCAATGGATTATGAAGAAGTGATTAAATCATTTGGTGAAATGCCATCAACATTTAAAGCATTTTTCCCAATCGTACTACCGATTGTATTAATCGGGATTGGTTCTGTTGCAGCATTAGTGGGTGATCCAGAATCTACATTTAATATGATTCTACGATTCTTTGGAAGTCCGGTTGTAGCATTACTTATTGGGGTAGTTGCGGCATTCCCATTACTACCGAAGTTGAACGAAGAAACATTAACTGGCTGGATTGGGGATAGCTTAAAAGACGCAGCACCTATTCTATTAATTACTGCAGCAGGTGGATCATTCGGTACAATTATTAAAGAAACTGGTGTCGGCGATATGTTACAAGAAATGGATCTTGGTTCATTAGCAACAGGTTCTCTGTTCTTATTAGTTCCATTTATTATTTCAGCAGCATTGAAAACAGCACAAGGATCTTCAACAACAGCTTTAGTCATTACATCTACACTTGTAGCACCAATGTTAGTAACAGCTGGCATTGAAGGTGCGCTACCATTAGCGTTAGTAGTTATGGCAATTGGAGCTGGAGCAATGACAGTTTCTCACGTCAACGATAGCTTCTTCTGGGTAGTTACGCAATACAGTGGTATGGAAGTAACACAAGCCTATAAAGCTCAAACTATGGCAACGCTATTACAAGGGGTTACAACGATTGTATTCACAATCATCCTTTGGTTGATATTTGTATAAATAGTTAAAGCAAAAGCATACTTGCACACTTAAGTGCAGGTATGCTTTTTTAAGTGCGCCCGGCATGTGCATGAACTCTAGGGTGCAAGTCCCGAGCCTCGAAGACAGAAGTAGAGGTTAGCCAAGAGCAAGGGTGTCCGTGGTGACGCGGAATCTGAAGGAAGCTGGAGGCAAAACACCGGTCCGAGGAACACGAATCTCATATAAGGCTAGGTATGACTG
>Ga0180217_1001226_pt1 | contig 29858 bp, 20 predicted proteins | sample eDN3rd37CBELigOP_FD_128521 | JGI IMG/M metagenome (GOLD analysis project Ga0180217, IMG submission 128521) | Enriched Organic Plus compost microbial communities from Emeryville, California, USA - eDNA 3rd pass 37_C BE-Lig OP (version 2) (version 2) ... | reverse complement strand
CTGCGACGTGGAGCAGTAGGCAAGCGCGCCGACGTCGTCGTCCTCGACCCGCCGCGCACAGGCGCGAAGGCAGCGGTCAGAGGCATCGCCGCCCTCGGCGCACGAACGATCGTCTACGTCGCCTGTGACCCGGCCGCACTGTCGCGAGACCTGAAGACCTTCGCCGACCACGGCTATCTCCTGGATCACCTGCGCGCCTTTGCCCTCTTTCCGATGACTCACCACGTGGAATGCGTCGCTCTGCTCAAGCACGCTGATTCGGACCTGGGGTAGCGCGATCGGTGGCCTAGTTGGAACACTGCTGACGCTTCGAACGAATCTCGGTGCACGTGTCTCGGCCTGCTGGGCGCGGGCGAGATCCGTGCCTGCCAGCGCAACGGCGTACTGGGCGACGAAAGGAGCCTATACCCCATAGGGGTATAGTCGTTATGGGTGAAGTCGAGACCTCGACGAAAGGCCATCGCGATGAGTACGCCCCACCACCATGAAGCACATCACGAGGTACCGGGTGATGGTGCGGCGACCGATGGTCGCCCGGGTGAGGACCACGTGCCCCACGCTCACGATCACGCTGACCAGGCCACGCACGAGCCGCACACCGACCATCACTTGGGTGAGCACGGTGAACATGCGGGCCACGCAGGCCACGGTGATCACGTCGGCATGTTCCGTCGGCTGTTCTGGGGTTCACTCGTGCTGGCTGTGCCGACGGTGCTGCTCTCGCGAATGTTCGCCGACCTGGTCGGATATCAGATTCCTGACGTGCCAGGTATCTCCGGGGTCCCGCCGGTCCTCGGCACGATTGTCTATCTGTGGTTCGGGCGCCCATTCCTCAGCGGTGCGGTCGCGGAGATTAGCTCTCGCCGGCCCGGCATGATGTTGCTGGTCGCGCTGGCGATCACGGTCGCCTTCGGGGCGTCGTGGGGTGCCACTCTCGAGATCCTTCCCCACCACCTGGACTTCTGGTGGGAGCTGGCCCTGTTGGTGGTCATCATGCTGCTGGGTCACTGGATCGAGATGCGCTCGTTGGTGCGGACGACGTCGGCGCTGGATTCACTGGCCACGCTCCTGCCTGATGAGGCCGAGCGGGCGGAAGGCGACGAGGTCGTCGTCGTGTCGCCAGCTGACCTGCAGCTCGGAGACGTCATCATCGTGCGTCCGGGCGGCAGCATCGCCGCCGACGGTCGCGTGGTGAGCGGCTCGGCGTCGATGGACGAATCGATGATCACCGGCGAATCCTTGCCCGTGCGCCGCGACGTCGGCGACACCGTGGTGGCCGGCACCATCGCCACAGACTCCGGCCTGCGAGTCGAGGTCACGGCGGTGGGCGAGCAGACCGCGCTGGCCGGGATCCAGAAGCTGGTCGCCGATGCGCAGGCCTCGTCGTCGCGTGCGCAACGGCTGGCGGACAAGGCGGCGGGTTGGCTCTTCTGGTTCGCTCTGGGATCTGCCGTGGTGACCTTCATCGTGTGGGCGTTGATCGGCCTCCCTGAGGACGGTCTGATCCGCACCATCACGGTCTTGGTGATCGCGTGCCCCCACGCACTGGGCCTGGCGATCCCGCTGGTGATCTCCATCTCCACCGAACGCGCGGCACGAGCCGGAGTGCTGGTCAAGGACCGGCTCGCGATGGAGGCGATGCGTTCGGTCGACACCGTGCTGTTCGACAAGACCGGCACGTTGACCAAGGGACAGCCCACGGTCACCGCAGTGGAGCCTGCCCCCGGCACCCTGTCCGCCGACGAGGTGCTGCGCATGGCCGCAGCGGCCGAGGCCGACTCAGAGCACCCGTTGGCTCGAGCGATCGTCCGCGCCGCAGAGCAGAAGCGGCTCACGCTGCCTCCCGCCGACGACTTCTCGTCCCACCCTGCCGAGGGGGTCACGGCCACGGTCGAGGGGCGGACCGTGCACGTGGGCGGCCCCGGACTCCTGGCACGCGAGGGGGTCCGCGAGCTGCCGGTGGCAGACGAGTGGCGCACGCAGGGCGCGATCATCCTGCACGTGCTCGTCGACGGCGTGGTGGTCGGCGGGCTGAGCCTGGCCGACGAGATCCGCGTCGAGTCACGTGCCGCGGTCGACGCGCTGCACGAGCGCGGCATCGAGGTCGTCATGATCACCGGAGACGCCGAAGCGGTGGCGACGACGGTCGGGGCCGAGCTCGGCATCGACCGGGTGTATGCCGGTGTCCGTCCCGAGGACAAGGCGTCGAAGGTCGCGCAGCTGCAGCACGAGGGCCGGACCGTCGCCATGGTCGGCGACGGCGTCAACGACGCCCCCGCTCTCGCCCAGGCTGACGTCGGGATCGCCATCGGCGCCGGCACCGACGTCGCGATCGGATCGGCCGGCATCATCTTGGCCTCGGACGACCCCCGCGCCGTCCTGTCGATCATCGACCTGTCCAACGCGACGTATCGCAAGAGCATCCAGAACTTGGCCTGGGGTGCCGGCTACAACCTCGTCGCCGTTCCGCTCGCAGCGGGCGTGTTGGCGTCGATCGGGTTCGTGCTGCCCATGTCGGTGGGTGCCGTGCTGATGTCTGCCTCGACGGTGGTGGTGGCGCTCAACGCGCAGCTCTTGCGGCGACTCGACCTGGCTCCGTCGCGATTGGCCCCGACCGACCACCACCAGAACGCCTGACACCGAGCCTGCGAGTGCGAGATTCACGGAGCATGCCCCACACCAGTCGCGACGACGCTGACACGCGCTTCGCGTGCGGCGGCGCCGACCGTCCCTCGATTCTTGCCCGCCAGTTCGAGAACGTGTTCTACTTCGATCATGAGGCGGATGCGGCTCGACGCGCAGGGCTGGGACGCGCCGATGACGGCAGAGGTGCTGCCGGATCCGGCAGCACCGACGGGCCAGTTCGTCGTCGTCGAGATCGAGGCCTGTGGGGTGTGCCACCGCGACTTGATCGATCGCAGTGGCGGTGTGCCGTTCATGACGTTGCCGATCACGCTGGGTCACGAGATGGTCGGTCGGGTGACGGCGGTCGGGCCTGAGGTGAGCCTGTGGCAGCCGGGGGACCGCGTCGCCTCCCTGCACCGCGACTCGTGCGGGGACTGCGATCAGTGCGTAGCCGGCCAGGTCTCGTTGTGCCAGAACGGCGGCGCGCACGTCCTGGGGATCATGGCGGACGGCGGGTACGCGAGCCACGTTGTCGCGCCGGAGCGGACGTTCTACGCCATGCCGCAGGACATCCCTGGTCCGGAAGCGGCGATCCTCAACTGCACCTACGGCACCGCGTTTCGCGGACTTCGGGCCGGCGGTTGCGGGCCCGGACGGCGAGTCGTCATCACCGGCGCATCCGGGGGAGTCGGCAGCGCTGCCGTCGAAGTCGCGGCGCGGATGGGAGCGACCGTCGTCGCTGTGGTTCGCTCCGACTCCCACGTCGACTACGTGACGACACTGGGGGCCGACGCGGTCGTGGTCGACCCGGGCGACGGGTTCCACCGCCATGAAGCCGTGGCCGGAGCCGACATGGTCTTGGACTGCGTGGGGGAACCCACCTTGAACGCGTCTCTTCGCAGCGTGCGCGTGGGCGGATCGGTCGTCTTCATCGGCAACGTCAGTCAGGCGCGACTCGAGCTCAACGTCGGGCTGGTGATCGTCAAGGCCCTGCGCATCATCGGCTCGAGCGGTGCCGTGCCCGACGACATGGCCGACCTGATCGAGCTGCGTGCCGGACTGCCGTTCCAGATGGCTGTCGAGGAGGTGCCGCTGGAGGCTGCCGAGGCCGCGCACGACCGGCTGCGACGTGGAGGCGTGGCGGGTCGGCTGGTCTTGCGCCCCTGAACCAGCCACAGTGGGTCCCATGGCATTCGCGGATCCGCTGTCGTGTCCGGCCTGTCGGGGGCAGCTCAACGGGTCCCCGCAGTGTCCTTCGTGTGGACTGGACCTGACCGGTCCCGAAGTCGCCCAGGTGTGGCAGGCGCTGCTCCAGGCGGATGCGTGGCTCGCGCGCGCAGTCGAGGCGCGCGACGCGCAGCGGTCGTCAACGACGGCGCCGAGGTCCTCTCCGACGACACCCGCGCCGACGACACCCGCGCCGACGACACCGGCGACGAGGACAGCGCCGACGCGTCCACCACAGGCGCAGCAGGAGACCGTGCGTCCGCCCGTCGCGCCGGGGCCCTTCGCCCCGCCCCCACCCGGTCCGACGCCCTACCCGCGTGCTTCGGGCCCGGTGAGCCCCGAGCGGTCGTGGTCGGTGGGCACCATCCTGCTGGCCCTGGGCGCGTTCGGCCTGGTCGTGGCGTCGTTGATCTTCGTCTCACGGTCCTGGGAGACGATCGGGATCGCGGGGAAGGCAGCAATCCTGCTGGCTGCGACGGTCGCGTGCGCCGGCGTCGGCTGGTGGGCCACGCGACGGCCCCTGCGGGCCTCGGCCGAGGCGTTGTGGTCCGTGTTCCTCGTGCTGGTCGTGGTCGATCTGGCCGGAGGCAGGGGTGAGGGGCTGTTCGGCTCGCAGAGCGTGTCGTGGGCGTGGACCTGGACCGTGATCGGTCTGGTCGTCACTGCTGCGGCTGCCGCCGTCTTGATGTGGTCGCGCCGACCGATCGGACGCGACCTCGTTGCACCCATGATCGGCGCGATCCTGGGAGTGGCGACGACGTCGATCGCGTCGTGCGTCGTGATCGAGGAGCCGGCGTTCTGGCGGTCGTTCGGCGGACTGGTGGTCGCCGGGCTCCTTGGCCTGGCACTGCGTGTGACGTCATCGAGGCCGATCGCGATCGGCGCGCGTGTGATCGTGGCGGGCTTCTACGCCGCGGCGGCGGTCGCCGCCTTCGTGGAGCTGGTCGATCACCCCTCGTTCGCCGAGTTGACGAGCGACGGCGCCCACGGCGTGCCGATGGTGCTGATCATCGCTGCCGCGGTCGTGGTGGCGAGCGCGGTGGGGCCGCTGCGCGTCGTCATGACAGCGGTGGCCGTGGTGGGTCTGTTCGTGCTGGTCGCGGTGCCGGTGTCCGATCGATGGGAGGGCGAGGGTCTCCTGTTGGTCGTGTTCGGCGCGACGGCGATCGTGGCAACAGCTGCGGCTCGTGGCACCGGGCCATGGATCCGCGGCGTCCGGCTCGGCACTCTGCTACCCATCGTCTACGCGGTCGTCATCGGGTGCTGGTGGCTGGTGGTGGCGCTGACGGCGGTGGAGCCGTTCGTCGACGAGCCGTGGTCCGTCACTGCGACCGACGTGCTCGGTACGACGTCGGTCTCCGAGCTGACCCCCTGGATCGTCACCGTGGCAGCCGTCGCGCTGCTGATCACGCTGGCCGCCTTCGCGACATGGCCCGAGGTGCCGGGTCCACCGTGGGCCTACGTGGCGACGGCAGCCGTCCTGTTCTCGATTCCGGGGATCATCGCGGCCACGCGGCCGCCCTGGTGGGCGATCGCCACGATCTTCGTCGTGGCCGCGATCGGGGCCGCGCTCGTGCACCTGCGTAGCCGCGACACGTGGTGGTGGCCGACCGCGGCCGTGATGGCCGTCGCCGGTGCCGTGGTGGGCTCGTTGGCGTCGCAATCGGCGTCGACACTTGCCTGGGTCGGGGGCGGGTTGGCCCTCGCGGCGGTGTTCGCGGTCCGCGAATCGGGCTTCACCTGGGTCGCCGCACCGGCGGTTCCCGTCCTCTGGGCGGCAGCAGGCGCCGCTGGTGCCGATCTGGCCGGTGCCGACGCGTTCTGGAGTGCAGCAGTGGCCACGGCGGTGGCGTTGGCGGTGCTGCTGGGGTGCGCCGTGGCCGTCGACCGGCTTCCGGCATCGGCTGTGGTCGCCGAGGTCGTGGCCGGTGTGTCGGTCGTCGTGGCGGCCGGTGCAGCCGGAGACGGTGGGCGTGCCGCAGCGCTCTGGACGCTGATCGGAGTGGGTTGCGGCACGGTCGCGGCGGTCTCGGAGCACCGACGCGGATACGCGCTGCCGAGCGTGCTGGCGCTGATCGTGGCGTACCTGCTGCTGATCGTGGACCAGGGATTCGCCTTCGTCGAGGCGTACACGCTGCCGATCGGGCTGGCGCTCCTGGCAGCCGGGGTCTGGTGGATGCGCCGCCGACCCCAGGCCGGCTCGTGGGCTGCGCTGGGCGCCGGTCTGTCGGTCAGCCTGTTGCCGAGCCTGCCGCAGGCGATGGCCGAACCCACCGAGGTGCGTGCGCTGGTGCTCGGTGTCGCGGCCGTGGCGATTCTCGGCGTCGGCGCACAGCTGGACTGGCAGGCGCCGTTCGTGATGGGCACCGGCGTGGCGGCAGCGGTGCTGTTGTGCAACATCGGGCCCTACGCCAACGCCGCGCCGCGTGTCGTGGTGATCGCCGTCGTCAGCGCGATACTGGTGGCAGTCGGTATCACCTGGGAGGATCGGGTACAGGACGGCAGACGTGCACTTGCGTTCGTGAAGGCGATGAGATGACATGAGCGAATCCGAGCAGTCGGTGGCCGCTGAGTCGCTGTCGGTCGATCAGCTGCGTCGGCTGGCACTGCTGCAGGATGCGTTGCTGTTCTGCTGTGCGTTCACCGGCGGCGCCCTCGTCTACGGCATCGTGCGCGGCTTGGCCTCGGTGCTGGGGGAGCGGACCGACGATTTCTGGACCATCGGCCTGTCAGATGACCTGGTGTTCGCGGGCCTGGTCGCCGCCGAGGTGTTCCTGCTGTGGAACAACGGCCTCCGCCAGGGTCTTCGCGGGCACAGCATCGGCAAGCACCGGGAGGGTCTGGCGGTCGTCGGCGTAGGCAGCGGTCGCCCGGTGGGAACAGCGCGCGGGTTGCTGCGCGGGCTCGTGGTCGTGGTGCTGCTCGACCTCTCGATCGCGGCGATCCCGATCGGTCTGCCCACGGTGTTGCGACGCGCGACGCCCGATTCCTGGCACATCGGGCTGGCTGCCTACGCGGCGCTGGTCGTGCTGGTGATCCCGCTCTTGCTGGCCATGGATCGTCGACTGGCCGACATCGTCGCCGGCACCACGGTGGTCGAGACCGGGGCCCGCACGTCGCGCCGCCGTGGTCAGGTCGTCTCGGGGCTGGAGGTCCTGGGCGTCGTCGGGGTGCTCGGTCTGGCCGTGGCCTACATCGTGTTCTTCTCACCGCTGATCAGATTTCCCGACCTGTTCTGAGCGTCGCTCAACAATCTATTTCGATATCAGGTATCTTGATGTCAAGAGACTTTCCTCGGGTGGTGCAAGTTAGGCGAGCCTGAGCAGCCCTTCGCTCGCGGAGTGGGGGCAGGATGGACACAAAGCGAAGGAGAACTTCATGTCGGTCGACAGCTTCAACGCCAAGGACACGCTCACCGTCGGTGACGCGACCTACGAGTACTACCGACTGGACGCCGTGACCGGCGACGGTCTGGACGTCAAGCGGCTCCCGTTCAGCCTCAAGGTGCTGCTCGAGGCGCTGCTGCGCACCGAGGACGGGGCCGACATCACCAAGGCCGACATCGAGGCCCTCGCCGCCTGGGACGAGAACGCCGAGCCCAGCAAGGAGATCCAGTTCACGCCTGCTCGCGTGATCATGCAGGACTTCACCGGCGTCCCGTGCGTGGTCGACCTGGCCACGATGCGCGAGGCGGTCGCCGATCTGGGTGGCGACCCGAGCAAGATCAACCCGCTCGCACCGGCTGAGATGGTCATCGACCACTCGGTCATCGCCGACGTGTTCGGCACGCCCGAGGCGTTCGAGCGCAACGTCGAGATCGAGTACGAGCGCAACGGCGAGCGGTACAAGTTCCTGCGCTGGGGCCAGGGCGCGTTCGACGACTTCAAGGTCGTCCCGCCCGGAACCGGCATCGTCCACCAGGTCAACATCGAGCACCTGGCCCGCGTCGTGTTCGACAAGAACGGGACGGTCTACCCCGACTCGTGCGTCGGCACCGACTCGCACACCACGATGGTCAACGGCCTGGGCGTCGTCGGCTGGGGCGTCGGCGGCATCGAGGCCGAGGCGGCGATGCTCGGCCAGCCCATCTCGATGCTGATCCCGCGCGTGGTCGGATTCAAGCTGTCGGGCGAGCTGCCCGACGGTGCCACCGCCACCGACCTGGTGCTCACGATCACCGAGCAGCTGCGCGAGCACGGTGTCGTCGGCAAGTTCGTCGAGTTCTACGGCTCGGGCGTCACGGCGGTTCCGCTGGCGAACCGCGCCACGATCGGCAACATGAGCCCCGAGTACGGCTCGACCGTCGCGATCTTCCCGATCGACGCCGAGACCATCAAGTACCTGGAGCTGACCGGCCGAACCCCCGAACAGGTCGCCCTGGTGGAGGCCTACGCCAAGGCGCAGGGCCTCTGGCACGACCCGAGCCAGGAGCCGCGCTACTCCGAGTACCTGGAGCTGGACCTGTCCACGGTGGTCCCGTCGATCGCCGGGCCCAAGCGGCCCCAGGACCGCGTCTCGCTGTCGGAGGCCAAGCAGGGCTTCCGTGGCGCGTTGAACGCCTACGTCGAGCACGACGTCGAGCCCGTCATCGGTGCCTACGACGAAGCGCTGGAGGAGTCCTTCCCGGCCTCGGACTCGCCGGCCTCCGAAGCCCCCGGCACGACGCCGCGGCGCAACTACCTGTCGTGCGTGGCCGCCGACGGTGGCCGCCCCAGCTCCCCGATCGACGTGACGATCGACGGTCAGACGTTCACGCTCGATCACGGTGCCGTGACGATCGCCGCCATCACGTCGTGCACCAACACGTCCAACCCGTCGGTCATGATCGGTGCCGCCCTGCTGGCCAAGAAGGCCGTCGAGAAGGGCCTGACCCGCAAGCCGTGGGTCAAGACCACGCTGGCGCCCGGCTCGAAGGTCGTGTCGGACTACTACGAGCGCGCGGGCCTGACCCCGTACCTCGACAAGCTCGGCTTCAACCTGGTCGGCTACGGCTGCACGACGTGCATCGGCAACTCCGGACCGTTGATCCCCGAGGTCAGCGCCGCGGTCAACGAGAAAGACCTCGCTGTCGTCTCGGTGCTGTCGGGCAACCGCAACTTCGAGGGTCGCATCAACCCCGACATCAAGATGAACTACCTGGCCAGCCCGCCGCTGGTCGTCGCCTACGCGATCGCAGGCTCGATGGACGTCGACATCACCACCGAGCCGCTCGGTGAGGACACCGACGGCAACCCGGTGTACCTGAAGGACATCTGGCCGTCGCCGACCGAGATCGAGGACGTCATCGCCTCGGCCATCAGCTCCGACACCTTCGGGGCCGAGTACGCCGACGTGTTCGCCGGTGACGAGCGTTGGCAGAACCTGCCTACGCCGGAGGGCGACACGTTCGCCTGGGACGAGTCGTCGACCTACGTGCGCAAGGCACCGTACTTCGAGGGCATGGGACGCGAGCCCGAGCCCGTCACCGACGTCTCCGGTGCCCGAGTGCTGCTGAAGCTGGGCGACTCGGTCACCACCGACCACATCAGCCCGGCCGGCGCCATCAAGAAGGACAGCCCGGCTGGTCGCTACCTGATGGATCACGGCGTCGAACCGCGCGACTTCAACTCGCTGGGGTCGCGTCGCGGCAACCACGAGGTGATGATCCGCGGCACGTTCGCCAACATCCGCCTGCGCAACCAGATCGCGCCGGGCACCGAGGGCGGCTTCACGCGCGACTTCACCGCCGGTGGCGAGGTGACCACGGTGTTCGACGCGGCGCAGAACTACCAGGCCGCCGGGATCCCGCTGGTCGTGCTGGCCGGCAAGGAGTACGGCTCGGGCTCGTCACGCGACTGGGCTGCCAAGGGCACGGCGCTGCTGGGGATCAAGGTCGTCATCGCCGAGTCCTACGAGCGCATCCACCGATCGAACCTGATCGGCATGGGCGTCCTGCCGCTGCAGTTCCCCGAGGGGCAGAACGCCGAGACGCTCGGCCTGACCGGCGAGGAGACCTTCGAGGTCACGGGCATCACGGCACTCAACGACGGCACGACCCCGCAGACGGTGCACGTCAAGGCCGACGACGTCGAGTTCGACGCAGTCGTGCGCATCGACACCCCCGGCGAGGCGAACTACTACCGCAACGGCGGCATCATGCAGTACGTGCTGCGCTCGCTGCTCTGACGGTCAGCTGATCCCGACGGCCCCCGCTTCGGCGGGGGCCGTCGTGTCATCACCCGTCAACGTGCGACCTGACTCCCGGTGGGCCGGGTCGCCGCAACCACCTGTGGTGGTGGGCCGTGCGTACGCTGGCGGCGTGACGATTCACTCGGACCATCCGTTCGCGACGCCGGAGGAGGACAAGGACCCGCTGCGCCGGCTCCGCGGGCGACTGGCCGCCCCGGTCACGGTGTGGGCGGCCGGAGCCGGCGGCGCCCGCAGCGGACTGACCGTGTCGTCGGTGCTGATCGCCGACGGCGACCCGCCGCACGTCGTCGGCCTGATCGATGCGGAGTCCGACTTCTGCCTCGAGGAGCCGCAACGGTGGGTGATCAACGTGCTGGCGGCCCGACACCGGTTCCTCGCCGATGCGTTCGCGGGCACCGCACCCTCACCCGGCGGCCCGTTCCGGCTGGGTGAGTGGACCGACACCGCGTGGGGACCGGCCTTGGTCGATGCGGCGGGCTGGCTGGGTGTCAGCGTCGGGCCCGATGCGCGGACGGTCGGCTGGCGTGCGCTCGTCGAGGCGACCGTCGAGCACGTCGAGGCGTTCGATCGGATGCCGCTGGTGCACCTGCGGGGACGATATCTGGACGTGGGTCAACACCTCAGCGAATGATCAGGTCACGTCGTTAGACTGACGGGTATGGCCGAAACTCCGCACCGCCTCGGCGACGTCCTGGCGACGATCGCAGGACCGGCCGACGTCAAGGCGTTGTCCGGTCCGGAGCTGGACCGGTTGGCCACACAGATCCGCGAGGCGTTGATCGCGGCGGTTGCCTCCAACGGCGGGCACCTGGGTCCGAACCTCGGTGTCGTCGAGCTCGGCATCGCCTTGCACCGGGTGTTCGACTCGCCCGCCGACCGGCTCGTCTGGGACACCGGCCACCAGGCCTACGTGCACAAAATGTTGACGGGCCGCGCTGCCCAGTTCACCTCGTTGCGCACCGAGGGCGGGCTCTCGGGGTACCCGTGCCGCGCCGAGTCAGAGCACGACTGGGTCGAGAACTCGCACGCCTCGACGAGTCTGTCGTACGCCGACGGCATGGCGAAGGCCAACCAGATCCTGGGCAAGGACGACCACGTCGTCGCCGTCATCGGTGACGGAGCGCTGACCGGGGGCATGGCCTGGGAGGCGATCAACAACATCGCCGCAGACGATGGACGACGGTTGATCGTCGTCGTCAACGACAACGGACGGTCCTACACGCCGACGGTGGGCGGCCTGGCCAACCGGCTCACCGAGATCCGCACCAGCCCGAAGTACGAACCGGTCCTGAACGCGATCAAGGAACGCCTCAACCGCGGCGGACGCGTCGGTCCTGCGACCTACGACGCGCTGCACGCGGTCAAGAAGGGCCTCAAGGACGTCTTCGCGCCTCAGGGCATGTTCGAGGACCTCGGACTGAAGTACATCGGTCCGGTGGACGGACACGATCGCGACGCCCTCGAGCATGCTCTGACGCAGGCCAAGAAGTTCGCCGGCCCCGTCCTGGTCCACGTGCTGACCACCAAGGGCCAGGGCTACGACATCGCGGTGCACAACGAGAACGACCAGATGCACCAGTCGGTGCCGTTCGACCCCGAGACCGGCGACGCACTCAGCGCGGCGCCCGCCGGGTGGACGTCGGTGTTCCGCGACGAGATCGTCCGGATCGCCGACGAGCGGCCCGACGTCGTGGGCATCACCGCAGCGATGCTCTACCCGGTGGGCCTGGACGCGTTCGCCGACAAGTTCCCCGACCGGGTCTTCGACGTCGGCATCGCCGAGCAGCACGCCGTCACCAGTGCAGCCGGCATGGCCATGGCCGGACTGCACCCCGTCGTCGCGGTGTACGCGACCTTCCTGAACCGTGCCTTCGACCAGGTGCTGCTCGATGTCGCCCTCCATCGGTGCGGCGTCACCTTCGTGCTGGACCGTGCAGGCGTCACCGGCGACGACGGCGCCAGCCACAACGGTATGTGGGACCTGTCGCTGCTGCAGCTGGTGCCGGGGCTGCACCTGGCCGCGCCGCGCGACGGTGCCCAGCTGCGCGAGCTGCTGCGCGAGGCGGTCCAGATCGACGACGCCCCGTCGGTCGTCCGGTTCTCCAAGGGCGCCGTCTGCCCCGATCTGCCCGCCGTCGACCGGATCGGCAGCCTCGACGTGCTGTCGCGCGACGACGCGACCGACGTGCTGATCGTGGCCGTCGGTGCCTTCGGGCACCTCGGTGAACAGACGGCCGCTCGGCTTCGCGAACGTGGCTTGGGCGTCACCGTGGTCGATCCGCGCTGGGTCAAACCGCTCGACCCGGCGATCTGCGACCTGGCGGCGCGTCACCGGCTCGTCGTCACGATCGAGGACAACGGAGTCCACGGCGGAGTCGGCTCGGCCGTCACCGCCGCGGTCCGCGACGCCGGGCTCCACGTGCCGGTGTCGGTGCACGGCGTCACCCAAGAGTTCTTGTCCCACGCGAAGCGTCCAGTGATCTTGGAACGCCTCGGACTGACCCCTGATGCGATCGCCGCCTCCACAACGGCGGCACTGGGACTGGAATAGGCAAGTACCGTGCGACGTTGGAACTGGCGATGATCTGGCCCACTCGCGGCTCAGCCCGCAGACCCGAACCCCGGCCCGAGGAGTCTCGGTCCGGCAGTCGGCCCGTGCTGATTCACGCCCTCGACGGCTTCCTGGGAGCCGGCTCGGCCACCAGCCTGGCCGCCGATCAGCTGCGATCGGGCGGCGACGTCGTCCACGAGTACGACATCGACGCCATGTTCGACTACCGCGCCCGGCGCCCCACACTGGCCTTCCGCGACAACCGTTACCAGGACTACGACACACCGCGCCTGGTCATCACTCGTGAGATCGACCTCAACGGCACGGAGTTCTTCCTGCTCTCGGGGCCCGAACCGGACTTCCTCTGGGAACGCTTCGTGCGCGAGACCGTCGAGCAGCTCGACGTGCTGGGCGTCGGGCTCGTGCTCGGCCTGGGTGCGGTGCCGATGGGCGTGCCGCACACACGACCGGTGATGATCACGGCGCACGGCACCCGGCCCGAGTTGGTGGACCGTCAGAACCTGTGGACGGCCGACGTGACGGTTCCGGCGTCCGCCCAGGCCATGTTGGAGTTCCGGCTCGGTGAGATGGGCCGTGACGCGGGCGGCTACGTGGTCCACGTGCCGCACTACCTCGCGCAGTTCGAGTTCCCGGACGCCGCGCTCGCTCTGCTCGAGGCCGTCGCCGACCGTACCGGCCTGCACCTGGACACGACGCAGCTGCAAGCACGGCAGGAGGAGACGCGCGCCCAGATCGAGGCCCAGATCATCGACCAGGGCGGCGCAGAGGTGCTGCACGGACTGGAGCAGCAGTACGACGCCTTCGCGCGCGGCGCCGCGCAGTCATTGCTGGCCCACGACGAAGAGCTGCCCAGCGGTGAGGAGCTGGCCGATCAGTTCGAGCAGTTCCTGGCCAAGCAGCGCAAGGACGACCAGTCCTGATCCTGCGGGCGGGCGATCGCTAGTCTTGAGTGCGTGCCCGCATCACTGGAAGAAGTCGTCGGCCTGCTCGAGCTGGAGAAGCTCGAGGAGAATCTGTTCCGCGGCACGCAGCCGGAGAATTCGCAGGTCGTGCGGGTGTTCGGCGGGCAGGTCGCGGCACAGGCGCTGATGGCCGCCCAGCAGACGGTGCCCGACGAACGCTTCGTGCACTCGCTGCACGCCTACTTCATCCTGGGCGGTGACCCGAGCATCCCTATCGTGTACGACGTCGAACGCGTGCGCGACGGTCGCTCGTTCACGACGCGGCGCGTGGCCGCACGGCAGCACGGCGAGATCATCTTCTACATGACGGCCTCGTTCCAGATCGACGAGCCCGGGTTCGCCCACCAGGACGCCATGCCGGACGTGCCGGCGCCGGACGACTGCATCCCGCTCGGCGACATCATCGGCCAGCGAGGCCCCGGCGCTGCCGAGCACTTCAAGCGCGAGTGGTCCTCGTTCGACATGCGGTACGTCGGCGACAACCGTGCCGCCGATGACCCGCATCGCCAGCTCGAGCCCGCCGTCCAGCGCCTCTGGTTCCGCGGGAATGGCCAACTGCCCGAGTCGCGCCGCATCCACAACGCTGCGTTCACCTACATCAGCGACCTGAGTCTGCTGGGGGCCAGCCTGGTGCCGCACGGGGTGTACATCGGGTCGCCGGACGTGCAACCGGCCTCCCTCGACCACGTGATCTGGTTCCATCGACCGATCCAGGCCGATCAGTGGCTGCTCTACGACCAGGCGTCGCCGTCGGCCTCAGGCGCCCGGGGTCTGAGCACCGCCCGGGTGTTCACCCAGGACGGCACGCTCGTCGCCAGTGTCGCGCAGGAGGGTCTGATCCGGCGGACCGCCGATCATCACAGCTGACGGGCTCGCAGCGCCACCGTGGTGCCGCCGGCCAGCGCGGCCCACGCGAGCAACAGCATCCAGGCATACGTCTGGGCACCGGTGCTCGGCAACAGATCGCCGTTCGCCGTCAGTGTGGCCGCACTCATCGCCGCTGTGACCGCCGATGATGCCGGAATGACGTCGTCGCTGCCGCCGGCACCGGCCGGATCGGCAACGGTGTCCGAGTCACCTGTGGTGTCGTCGCCTGTGCCACCGCCGTCGGTCGGAGTACCGGGGGAGGACGGACCGGGGTCGTCGTCACTGACGGGACCGTCGACCGTCAGGGCCGACGGGGTGCCGAAGGAGACCGAGGACGGGTACTGCTCGCCGGTGTGGACCGTCAGCGGGGCCAGCGCGCTGGGCAGGTCCCCGATGATCGGCAGGGCGTGCGGCAGGTCGAAGGCCTGCACCGAGACGCGGAGCCGATGACCCTCACTGATCCGGGCACGGGTGGGGAAGATCTCCACGTCGACCGGTTCGACCGCACCGCTGGGAATCGTGGCCTGCGAGTCCTTGGTGAACGGGTGGTAGGCCTGCACCAGCGTGCCGTCCAGGTAGCGCGACCTCGACTCGTCGAGAGCGCGTGCGGAGACCAGCTGCCAGCCACCGGTCAAGCGCGAGACGGTCCCGTCGGGCGCGACGTCGGACAAGCTGACCGAGTAGACACCGTTGCCGGCCGGCGTCGAGGTGTAGAGGCGCACGTTGGCCGGCCCGTGGATCACCAGGTCCTCGGTCAGCGGCTCGGTCTGGAAGACCGGGCCCATCGCATCGTTGAGCTGGTTGTCGGAGAAGCACGGCAGGCTCGGTAGGACGAGGGTCAGGATGCCGGCGGTCCACTGGTTGGTCGAGCGGGTGCACAGGCCCTGCGTGGGCAGAGCGGGCACGATGGTCTCGCCGCTGGTCGGCGTCGACGTGGTCAGACCGCCGGGGGAGAGCAGCGCGACCGCTGCGCCGTCGAGCAGGTAGGTCGCCGCCTGCAGGGAGTCCGGCATCCACTCCTCGCCGCGCACCCAGTCACCGCTGCCCTGCTCGTAGTAGCTCAGGCCCGCGATCCGGTCCAGGTGTTGCCCGGGGAGCTCCTTGACGTAGGCGTCGAACCACCGCAGCTGCAGCTCGGCCAGGCTGCCGTAGCCGGCGTCCTCGACGCCGGTGCCGCCGGAACCCTGCAGGTGGTCCCACGGGCCGATGATCATCTTGGTCGGTACACCGCGCTGCTGCAGGTTCTCGTACAGCAGGGGAGTGCCGCGCTGGAACAGGTCGTACTCGCCGCTGATGAAGAACGTCGGGACGTCGACCTGGTCGACCGAGTAGATGGGGGACCGCTGGGTGTAGAACTCGCCGTCGTAGGCCGGTTCCCCGCCGAACAGCGCCGCGAGCATCAGCTGGCTGCTGAACGCTCCGTTGCCGATCAGCTGGGTCAGCAGCTCGCCGATCGAACCGATCGGGTTCTGGGCCGTGTACGCGGGCGGCACCAGCGCTGTGGCGTTGACCAGCCCCAGCCACAGCGGGATGAAGCCCACGTCGAGCACACCGCCCGAGGCGACGATGTCGCGGTAGACGTCGGCGCCCGGGACCTGCGGGAAGATCGCCTTGAGCCCGTCCGGTCGAGCCGACGCGGCGAACATCTGTGAGATACCCATGTAGGACGGACCCATCATGGCGGTGTCACCGTTGGTCCAGGGCTGTTCGTGGACCCATTGCATGACCTCGCCGAAGTCCTGGGCCTCGCGGGCGCAGAACGCGCACCAGACGCCCTCGGAGCTGCCGGTGCCGCGGGCGTCGACCGTCAGGTGCAGGTATCCGCGCTTGACCAGGTAGGACGGGTCGCCTCCGGCCAGTCCGCCGGCCGAGCCCTGGACCGACTTGTTGTAGGCCGTGATGGTCACGATCGTCGGCAGCGGCTGGGTCACCGTGTGGCCTGCGGCGTCGACCGGACGCTGCAGGTCGCCTCGCAGTACGGTGCCGTCCGACATCGGGATCTCCAGGTCGGTCTGGGTGACCGTGGCGGGGTAGTCCTCGGACCGTGGCGTCCACGTGTCCGTCTCGGCCGTCGGCAACACGGCAGCGTGCACCGGCACGGTGATACCGCACACCGCCGCCGCGACAGCCAGAACTACGGGTGCGACGACTCGACGCATGCGCTGATCTCCCTGTTGAATCCTGTCAGGAACAACGAGCCCACCGGCGCACTGTTACTGCCGGTGGTCGCGTGTTCACCGTGCGGTGACCCGACCGACCAGGTGGGTCGAGGGCTTCTTCGCGCCGGTGACGCCGAACGTGATGCTCTCACCGGACGTCCGCGAGCCGAACACCACGGTGCTGGGCAGCAGGATCGGCTTGCGGAACTCCACGTCGACCGTGAACGCGGCCGGCAGCTTGTTCTCGATCGCCGCCAGGCAGCGGGCCTTGGTCCACATGCCGTGGGCGATGTTGCTGGGGAAGCCGAACGCCTTGGCCGTGATCGGGTAGAGGTGGATCGGGTTGCGGTCGCCGGAGACGGCGCCGTACCGGCGTCCGAGTCCACCGTCGAGCTTCCAGTGGACGACGCCCTTGGGTGCGTCGACCGCCTCCAGCGGTGCCGCCGTCTGCTCGGGGCCGCCGCCCTTGCCACGTGAGAACAGCGTCATGGTCTCGGTCCATGCGACGTCGCCGTCGACCTTGACCTCGGTGAAGACGTCGATCAGTCGACCCTTGGGATGCGGGCGCAGGTCCGCCGCCCGGACCGTCACGTCGATGATGTCGTCGGTGTCGATGGGCCGGTGCTGCGTGATCGAGTTGCGCAGGTGCACCAGACCCATCGGCACGAACGGGAACGCGGTGTCGGTCATCAACGCCATGTGCAGGCCGAACGCGGGCATGTGCGGGTACGTGGCCGGCACGTGCTCGGTGTGTGGGAAGCCGCAGATCTCGCGGTAGGTTGCCAGGTGCTTCAGATCGGTCTCGACGCCGGACCGGGTCAGCACCAGGTCAGGTGCCGCACCCGAACGGTGCTTGATGCCGGGGAGCCCACCGATCACGGGCAGGGCCGGCAGCGCCGCCTTGAGCATCAGCGGCAGCGTCGCAGGTGCCTTCTCGAACGAGCGTGTCTCGGTCATGTCAGCTCGCACCCAGCAGCATCTGTCCGTTGACGCCCACGACGTTGCCGCTGACGGCCGCCGAGGCCGGGTTCGCCAGCCACGCGATCGCCTCGGCCACGTCGACCGGCTGGCCGCCCTGCGACATCGAGTTCATCCGCCGCCCCGCCTCGCGGATGGCCAGCGGGATGGTCTTGACCATCTCGGTCTCCATGAACCCCGGCGCGATGACATTCGCCCGGATGCCAGAGGACGCAGTGCGCTCGGCCAACGACTGGATCCAGCCGATCACGCCGGCCTTGGCCGACGCGTAGTTGGTCTGGCCGTTGTTGCCGGCGATCCCGGCGATCGACGCGATGCCCACGACCAGGCCACCCTCGTTGATCAGCTTCTGGTCCAGCAGGTGGTCGGTGATGCGCTGAGGTGCGCCCACCGAGATGTCGACGACCAGATTCCAGTTCTCGGCCTTCATGTTGCGCAGCCGCTTGTCGCGCGTGATGCCGGCGTTGTGCACCACGATGTCGACTGCGCCGTAGTTCTTCTTGATGTAGTCGGCGATCTCGGCCGGCGCGTCGGGCGACGTGATATCGCCGACGATGTAGCCGCCACCGAGCTCCTCGGCGAGGGCCTTCAGGTCGTCGGCCAGCGGCGGCACGTCCAGACCGATGACCGTGGCACCGTCACGGGCCAGCGTCCGCATGTCGGCCTCGCCCAGACCGCGGGACGCGCCCGTGACGAGCGCGACCTTCCCGGCCAGCGGCTGGTGGATGTCCTTGACCGACGGGGCCGTGGTGATCCCCGTGGCGCCGACGCGCACGACTTGGGCAGAGACGTAGGCCGACTTGGGGGACAGCAAGAAGCCCAGCGTCGACGCGAGGCACGACTCGGCGCCCTTCGAGACGTAGACCAGGTTGACGGTCGAGCCGTTCCCGACCTCCTTGCCCAGCGAACGGGTGAAGCCCTCGAGGGCGCGTTGACCGATCCGGGCACTCTCGTCCTCGGCCTCCGCGACGTTGCCGCCGAGAACGACGACACGGCCGCACGAGGCGAGTTGGCGCAGGACCGGCGTGAAGAATTCCTGCAGGGCGACGAGCTCGGCGGCGCTGGAGATGCCCGTGGCGTCGAACACCAGTCCTTTGTACTTCTTGTTCGGCGCGACCACGGTCGTGGACTCGATGCCCGAGGCCTTGAGCGCGTCGATCACGTTCTTGCCCAGGGTGCTGCCCTCGGCGGAGCCGACCAGGACGGTGCCCTTGACCAGCGGGTCTCCTGCTGAGTAGCGCTCCAGGTACGGAGGGTTGGGCAAGCCCAGGTTCTTGACCAGGAACTTGCCGATCGGGTTGTGGGCGAAGGACTGGTAGTTGTCCGACACGGTGTGTCCTAACTCTCGCATACCATCGGTATCTGAAATCTGTTCTTGACTGTAGCCTCGTGATCAGTATCTGGTCCACCGGACCGCGACGAGGCGTACGTCACGTCGCGCACGGGTACCGACACCAGAGTTGCCGATCAACCCCGGGCTGAGCAATCAGCCTCGAACAGGAGCACGAGCCATGGCCGGAGAGACCGCCAAGAAAGCACCTGCCAAGAAGACCGTCGCTGCGAAGAAGGCGGCTGCTGCAGCCACGAGCACTGGTACCGGCGCAGAACCCGCAGGCGTGCGCCGCGTCGCCGTCATCGGTGGCAACCGCATTCCGTTCGCACGTAGCAACACCGTCTACACCGACGTCTCGAACCAGGACATGCTGACCGCGGCACTCGACGGGCTGGTCGAACGCTTCGGACTGGAGGGCGAGCGCGTCGGTGAGGTCGTCGCCGGCGCCGTGCTCAAGCACAGCCGCGACTTCAACCTCACCCGCGAGACCGTGCTCGGTTCGAAGTTGTCGCCCGACACGCCCGCCACCGACATCCAGCAGGCCTGCGGGACGGGCCTGCAGGCGGCGATCCAGGTGGCGAACAAGATCGCGCTGGGCAAGATCGAGACCGGGATCGCCGGTGGCACCGACACGACGTCCGACGCGCCCCTGGCCGTCAACGACAAGTTGCGCAAGATCCTGATCGAGGCCAACCAGCTCAGCGCCAAGGGCGACAAGAAGGGCCTGGTCAAGCTGCTGACGAAGATCCGCCCGGGCTACCTGGCGCCGGACCAGCCGCGCAACGCAGAACCGCGCACCGGCCTGTCGATGGGTGACCATCAGGCCATCACGACCCACGAGTGGGGCATCACCCGTGAGGCGCAGGACGAGCTGGCGGCCCGCTCGCACCAGAACCTCGCGAAGTCTTGGGACGAGGGCTGGCAGGACGATTTGGTCACGCCGTTCAACGGTGTCGACAAGGACAACCACCTGCGCCCGGATTCCACGGTGGACAAGCTCGCCAAGCTCAAGCCCGTGTTCGGCAAGAACCTGGGGGACGAGGCCACCATGACGGCGGGCAACTCCACCCCGTTGTCGGACGGCGCCTCGGTGGCGTTGCTCGCCTCCGAGGAGGAGGCCGAGCGTCACGGCTGGACGGTACAGGCGTACTTCGTCGACTACGAGACGGCTGCCGTCGACTACGTGACCGGCGGCGAGGGCCTGCTGATGGCTCCGGCGTATGCCGTGCCGCGCATGCTGGCCCGCAACGGACTGACGCTGCAGGACTTCGACTTCTACGAGATCCACGAGGCGTTCGCCGGCCAGGTGCTGTCGACTCTTGCTGCGTGGGAGTCGGCCGACTTCTGCAAGACCAAGCTGGGGCTGGACAAGCCGCTGGGATCGATCGATCGCGACAAGCTCAACGTCAAGGGCTCCTCACTGGCCGCGGCACACCCGTTCGCCGCGACCGGCGCCCGGATCATCGCCAACGCCGCGAAGCTGCTCCACGAGGCCGGATCATCGGGTCAGGGCACCAAGCGCGCGCTGATCTCGATCTGTGCAGCCGGGGGGCAGGGCGTCGTCGCCATCCTGGAGAGCTGACGACGCCAGGACAGCACAGGCATGGTCGCCATCCTCGAGAGCTGAGCGCCTGCGCACTGCGCATTTCCGCGTCGGCAGCAGGCCTGACCGGTCGTTGATGCGGCCGTCGACTCACTCGACGGCCGCATCAACGCCTGCGGGCCTGTCCGATGACTGACCGGCGTGCGTAGCGCTTGATCTCGGCGGCTGACCGCTCGTTGACGACGCGGTCGACCGCCGGCCCCGAACCGGTCGAGCGCACCGACCACTGCAACGCCGCCAGGCTCACCATGCCCAGGGCCTGCGTGTAGTACAGGTTCGACAACAGCACGGGGTCCGGAACGTCGAACGTGCCGTCGGCGTTGCCGCTCTCCAGCGCCGCGACAGCAGGTTCCAGGCACAGCAGCATCGCTTCTCCCAGTCGCAGGAGGGTGGGCTCTCCGACCTCGTCCATCAGTTGGTGACCGGGTCGACGCACCAGGGCGAGCGCGCAGTCGACGAAGGCTGGGTGGGCCAGTCCGAAGTCGATCATCGCGTCGGAGAGCGCCTCGAGTCGGCTGGTCGGGGTCTCGGCGGTGTCCTGGGACCGGGTGAACGCGTCGGACAGCTCACCCAGGTAGGTCACGACGACCTCGGCGAACAGCTCCTCCTTGCTGGAGAAGTGTCGGTAGATGATGGCGCGGTTGATGCCCACCGCGCGCGCGATGTCCTCGATCTGGGCGTCCCGGGAGCCCGATTCGTCGAACAGCTCGCGTGTGGCGGTCAGGATCTCCTCGCGGCGTCCCGGACCGCGGGTGGTGCGCGCCCTGACGGCCGAGGTGTCCATCGGCCCATCCTAGGCCGGTCGCTGTCTCGCATGGCATTGTCGGAGCCGAGCCGTAGGCTCGTGTCATGAGGTCAGTCACGGAGCTGCGGCGCCAGGTCGCACCGTTCGAGGTCGTCTCCGAGTACCAACCGGCCGGCGACCAGCCGGCCGCGATCGCCGAGCTGCAGCGCCGCATCGACGCGGGGGCCGACGACGTCGTCCTGATGGGCGCGACCGGCACCGGCAAGACCGCGACCACGGCGTGGTTGGCCGAACGCCTGCAGCGGCCGATGTTGGTGCTGATGCCCAACAAGACGTTGGCTGCGCAGTTCGCCAACGAGCTGCGCGAGCTGTTGCCCAACAACGCCGTCGAGTACTTCGTGTCGTACTACGACTACTACCAACCTGAGGCGTACATCGCGCAGTCCGACACCTACATCGAGAAGGACTCCTCGATCAACGAGGAGGTCGAGCGGTTGCGCCACTCGGCGACGTGGTCGTTGCTGACCCGTCGCGACGTCGTGGTCGTCGCGACCGTGTCGTGCATCTACGGCCTCGGGTCGGCGCAGGAGTACCTGGAGCGGATGATCGGCTTCAAGGTCGGCGACGAGATGCCGCGAGACGAGCTGCTGCGCACGCTCGTCCAGGCTCAGTACGTCCGCAACGACGTCGCCACCACACGCGGCACCTTCCGGGTGCGCGGCGACACCGTCGAGATCTTCCCGGTGTACCAGGAGATGGCCGTGCGGGTGGAGTTCTTCGGCGACGAGATCGAACGGCTGATGACGCTGCACCCGCTGACCGGTGAGGTGCTCAGCGAGGACCAGGAGCTGTACGTGGGCGCTGCCACCCACTACGCGGCCGGCGCCGAGACGATGCAGCGCGCGATCGCCGGGATCGAGGCCGAGCTGGCACAACGGCTGCAGGTCCTCGAGCGTGAGAACAAGCTGCTCGAGGCCCAGCGGTTGCGCATGCGCACCACGTACGACATCGAGATGATGCAACAGGTCGGCACGTGCGCCGGCATCGAGAACTACTCGTTGCACATGGACGGCCGGCAACCGGGCACGGCACCGAACTGCCTGCTCGACTACTTCCCGGAGGACTTCGTGCTCGTCATCGACGAGTCGCACGTGACGGTGCCGCAGATCGGTGCGATGTACGAGGGCGACATGAGTCGCAAGCGCTCGTTGGTCGAGCACGGGTTCCGGCTGCCCAGCGCCATGGACAACCGCCCGCTGAAGTGGGACGAGTTCTTGCAACGCATCGGGCAGACGGTCTACCTGTCGGCCACGCCCGGGTCGTACGAGATGGCCAAGGTCGGCGGCGACGTCGTCGAGCAGATCATCCGCCCCACCGGACTGGTCGACCCCGAAGTCGTCATCAAGCCCACCAAGGGTCAGATCGACGACCTGATCGAGCAGATCCGGGGTCGCACCGAGCGTGACGAACGCGTGCTGGTCACCACGTTGACCAAGAAGATGTCCGAGGACCTGACCGACTACCTGCTCGAGGCCGGCATCAGGACCCGCTACCTGCACAGCGAGGTCGACACGTTGCGCCGCGTCGAGCTGCTCCGCGAGCTCCGGCTGGGGGAGTACGACGTCCTGGTCGGCATCAACCTGCTCCGCGAGGGTCTCGACCTGCCCGAGGTGAGCCTGGTGGCGATCCTCGACGCTGACAAAGAGGGCTTCCTGCGCTCCGAACGCTCGTTGATCCAGACCATCGGCCGTGCGGCACGAAACGTGTCCGGTCAGGTCATCATGTACGCCGACACGGTCACCGACTCGATGAACACCGCGATCGAGGAGACGAACCGGCGCCGCGAGAAGCAGCTGGCGTACAACCGCGAGCACGGCATCGACCCCACCCCGCTGCGCAAGAAGATCGGCGACATCACCGACATGCTGGCCCGCGAGGACGCCGACACGTCGGCACTGCTGGCCGCGACCGGCGACCACAAGCGGCGTGGTGCGCCGGTGCCGCTGGGCGCCCACACCAAGGAGCTGGCGAACCGGCCCACCGGCGAGCTGGCCGACCTCATCGCACAGCTGACCGATCAGATGCACGCTGCGGCGGCAGAGCTGCAGTTCGAGGTCGCTGCTCGGCTCCGTGACGAGATCGGCGAGCTCAAGAAGGAGCTGCGCAGCATGCTCGAGGCGGGGGTCTGAGACCATCGGGCGAGCCGGGCCACGGGGACGATTCGCGACGCGTTGACCCGGCCTGACACAATGGTCGGCGGAGGGGAGTATTCCTTCGCCGCAGTCTCGTCATCACGGCGTCCGCCATCGGACGCCCGGGGCGCGGGTCGCCGTCATCGGACGCGGCGATGGAAGAGACCTCCGGCGTCTTGACGACCGGAGGAACCTGCGTGCTCTCAGCACTGACCACCTCGCTGGCCACGGCGAGCGAACCTGCTGCCGGCGGCCCCTCGATGAACGTCTCGACCCTGGAGTGGACCATCACTCTGGTCGTGACGATCGGCATCTTGATCTTCGACGTGTTCATCGTGTCGCGCCGACCGCACGAGCCCAGCATGAAGGAGTGCGCCGTCGCGTTGACGTTCTACGTCGGCCTGGCGATCGCGTTCGGCATCTGGGTCTCGTCGTACCACGACCTGGACGTCAAGGGCGGCGACTTCGGGCTGCAGTTCTTCGCCGGCTGGCTCACCGAGTACAGCTTGTCCGTCGACAACCTGTTCATCTTCTTGATCATCATGAGCAGCTTCAACGTGCCGAAGAAGTACCAGCAGGAGGCCTTGCTGGTCGGCATCATCATCGCGCTGGTCTTCCGCGGCATCTTCATCGCGCTGGGCGCCGTGGCGATCAACAACTTCTCGTGGGTGTTCTACCTGTTCGGCGCCTTCTTGCTCTACACGGCCTGGACGTTGGTCAAGGACACCGAGCACGACGACGACGCCGACAACGCCGTGGTGCGGTTCGTTCGGCGTCGGTGGTCGATGTCGGACACGTGGGACGGACTGAAGCTGTCGGTCAAGGAGAACGGCAAGCGCATCATCACGCCGATGGCACTGGTCATCGTGGCGTTGGGCACGACCGACCTGCTGTTCGCGCTCGACTCGATCCCGGCGATCTACGGCCTGACCAAGGAGCCGTACCTGGTCTTCACCGCGAACGTCTTCGCGCTGATGGGCCTGCGCCAGCTGTACTTCCTGCTGGGTGACCTGCTCAAGCGCCTGATCTACCTGTCCCAGGGACTGGCGATCCTGCTGGCGTTCATCGGCGTCAAGCTCTTGCTGCACGCGTTGGCCACCAATGAGGTGCCGTTCCTCAACGACGGCAAGCCGTTCGACGTGCCGGAGATCGAGACCACGGTCAGCCTCGGCGTCATCGTCGTCGTCCTGGTGACGACCGCAGTCGTGAGCCTGCTGGTCTCCCGCAGCCGGATTCGCCGGGGACTTGCACCGGACGGTGACCCGCTGCCGTGACGCGTCGCGACCTCCGAGGCGCGCCGATTGACCACCGGTCGGCCCCTTGCGCGAGTTGGTCGCACGAGCCGCGTGGAGGTGTGCCACAGTGGGGTCGTCGTGACCGATCTCGAGGGGAACAGATGACCGATCAGACGCCGATGAACGGTGCCGGTGACATGCCTCCGCCCCCTCCACCGCCACCGCCGGCAGGGCAGCCCGGCTATCCGCCGCCACCGAGTGGACCACCGCGGACGTCACGCCGCGGCTTGTGGATCACCCTGGGCGTCCTCGCCGTGGTGCTCGTCGCCGGGATCACGACCGGGCTGGTCGGCAAGGCCTCCGCCGACTCGGCTGCCGAGGACTTCCGCGACGACGTCGTGACGTTCGAGAAGCGGGTGGCGCCCGACATGGTCGACGCCGCACTGACCTGGCCCGAGGCCTTGTTCCCCTCCGGAGACGGCTCCACGGCTGAAGCGCTCGAGGCCCAGAAGGAGGCCTGCACGACCGTCGAGGATGCTCTGGGAGATCTGGACGACATCGACGTCCCCGAGCTCGGTGGGCACCCGTTCGCGTTCTTGTCGGGCACCTTCCGCGACGCCCGCGAGGAATCGAAGGAGTGGGCGAAGAAGATGCTCGCGTACCACGCGGATGCTCGCGATCACCTGAACGGCATGATCGCGGACTGCACGTTCCAGATCTCCTACAACGAGGTCCTCGCTACCGCTCAGCAGCAGTGGGACGAGCTGCAGAGCTACACCGACAAGAAGGGTGAGTCGACCGTCATCGACGGCATCGAGTGGACCTGCCATTCCAATGACGGTTGTCTGCCGAGCGATCGCGAGCGTCTCGACAAGTACGTCTCGGCGTATGACGGGTACCAGGAGACGACGATGGCGCTGCGCGAGCTGGCCGGTTCTTCCGCGTGCGCTGACACGTCACTGGGTGCCGACGCGTGCGCAGCGCTCGAGGATGTGTACGCCAACGCTCACCAGGTGCGCGGCACCTGGATCGGCATCGTCGGCGAGATCGGTCCGACTCCCGACGAGGCCGGCCAGAAGAGGCGCGACGCGGCGTTCGACGAGATGGACCGGGCGTGGACCCGTGACTGGGCCGCGTTCAGCAAGGCCGTGCTGGACCGCTATCCGAAGATGGCCGACGAGGACTGGGTCGACGTCGACGACATCTGGTACACCCAGGTGTACTGGTTCGCTGCCGATCAGCGGTACCGCGCCTTGACGGAGAGCTCGCCGGTCGAGGACTGAGAGACGTCCGGCCGGTCACGGCAGGCGGTAGCTCGACCTTCGACCACGGTCGAGGCGCTTCACCAGCCCCGTTCGCGCCACTGAGCCAGATCGGGCCGTTCAGTGCCCAGCGTGCTGTCGTTGCCGTGACCGGGATAGAAGTGGGTGTCGTCGGGATAGCGGTCGAAGATCTTGGCCTCGACCTCGTCGATGAGCGTGCGGAAGTCTTCCTCGGACCACGTCTTGCCGACCCCGCCGGGGAACAGCGAGTCGCCGGTGAACAGGTGGACCACGCCGTCGGGATCGTCGTACGCCAAGACGATGGAGCCGTCGGTGTGTCCACGCACCTCGATGACCTCGAGCTCGCACGAACCGACACGGACTCGCGCCCCGGTCGAGACCGGGGTGTCGGTCGGGACGGCGATGTGCTCGGCGTCGACGGCACCAGCGACCGTCTCGGCACCGGTCGACTCGATGACCGCAGCCAGTGCCTGCCAGTGGTCGGGATGCCAGTGAGTCGTGACGATCCGCGCCACAGGCGAGCCGTCCAGCTCGGCCAGGATCCGCTCGGCGTCGTCCGCCGCGTCGATGATGACCCGCTCGTCCGTCAGGGTGCAACGCAGCAGGTACACGTTGTTGGCCAGGTCACCGACCGCGAACTTGGTGATCTCCAGATCGCCTGCATCCTGCACATCGGCGGGTCCGCCGACCTGGACTTCTCCGGTGTAGCTCATGGCCCCAGCCTAAGGTCCTGTCCGGCAGAACTGTCAGGCCCCGCCGATACGATGGTGCAGGGCGTGTGGAACGCTCCGACCTTGCGCAATTCGACCGATCAGGGGTACCAGTGACCGACAGTCTCGTCGTCCGCGGCGCACGAGAGCACAACTTGAAGGACGTGTCGCTCGATCTGCCGCGCGACTCCCTGATCGTGTTCACCGGGCTGTCCGGTTCCGGCAAGTCGTCACTGGCGTTCGACACGATCTTCGCCGAAGGTCAACGGCGCTACGTCGAGTCGCTGTCGGCCTATGCGCGGCAGTTCCTGGGCCAGATGGACAAGCCTGACGTCGACTTCATCGAGGGGCTGTCGCCGGCGGTCTCGATCGACCAGAAGTCCACGTCGCGGAACCCGCGGTCGACCGTCGGCACCATCACCGAGGTCTACGACTACCTGCGCCTGCTGTACGCGCGGGCCGGCCGGCCGCACTGTCCCGAGTGCGGGGAACCGATCGCCCGACAGACGCCGCAGCAGATCGTCGACCGCATCATGGCCGGCGAACCCGGTCAACGCTTCCAGGTGCTCGCGCCCGTCATCCGCGGACGCAAGGGCGAGCACCTCGACCTGTTCCGTCAGCTGCAGGCCCAAGGGTTCAGCCGCACGATCGTCGACGGCGACGTGCACATGCTGTCCGATGAGCCTCCGCGCCTGGCCAAGCAGAAGAAGCACACCATCGACGTCGTGGTCGACCGACTGCAGGTCAAGGAATCGGCCCAGCAGCGGCTGACCGAGTCGGTCGAGACCGCGTTGAACCTGGCTGACGGCCTGGTGCTGATCGACTACGTCGACCTGCCCGAGGACGACCCGAACCGGATCCGCCGGTTCTCCGAGAAGCTCGCCTGCCCCAACGATCACCCGCTCGCGGTCGACGAGCTCGAGCCGCGGTCGTTCTCGTTCAACGCCCCGTTCGGCGCGTGCACCGAGTGTCACGGCATCGGCACACGCATGGAGGTCGACCCCGAGCTCGTGGTTCCCGACGACGCCAAGACGTTGGCCGAGGGGGCCGTGCAGCCGTGGGCGTCGGCTCACGTCGCCGACTACTTCGGTCGCACCTTGATCGCGCTCGGCGAAGAGCTCGGCTTCGACGTCGACACGCCGTGGCGCGATCTGCCCGAGTCGGCCCGCGAGGCCGTGCTCCACGGGCACCCCACCAAGGTGCACGTCCGCTACAAGAACCGTTACGGCCGCGTCAGGTCCTACTACACCGAGTTCGAGGGCGTGACGCGCTACCTGGAGCGGCGTCACGACGAGACCGAGTCCGACACCAACCGGGAGCGGCTCGAGGGGTTCATGCGTGAGGTTCCGTGCCCCGCGTGCGCCGGCACCCGGCTCAAGCCGGTCATTCTCGCCGTGCAGCTGAGCTCCGACACGTACGGACCCAAGAACATCGCCGAGGTCTGTGCGCTGTCCATCGCCGATGCCGCCGACTACCTGCAGACGCTCGAGATGACCGACCGTGAACGCCAGATCGGTGAGCGGGTGCTCAAGGAGATCCACGAACGCCTGCGATTCCTGCTCGATGTCGGCCTGGACTACCTGGCGCTGGACCGGGCCGCCGGTTCGCTGTCCGGCGGCGAGGCACAACGCATCCGACTCGCGACACAGATCGGTGCCGGGCTCGTGGGCGTCCTGTACGTCCTGGACGAGCCCTCCATTGGGCTGCACCAACGTGACAACCACCGCCTCATCGAGACGCTCGAGCGACTGCGCGACCTGGACAACACCTTGATCGTCGTCGAGCACGACGAGGACACCATCCGGGCCGCCGACTGGGCGGTCGACATCGGCCCGGGCGCCGGTGAGCACGGGGGACAGGTGATCGTGTCGGGCCCGGTGTCCGAGCTATTGGACAGCCCGGACTCGCTGACCGGCAAGTACCTGTCCGGACGCGAGTCGATCCCGGTACCGCAGGTCCGTCGGCCGCGCGAGACGGGTCGTGAGCTCGTGGTTCGCGGCGCGAAGGAACACAATCTGCGCGACATCGACGTCACGTTCCCGTTGGGCCAGTTCGTCGCGGTCACCGGTGTGTCGGGTTCGGGCAAGTCGACGCTGGTCAACGACATCTTGTACACGCAGCTGGCGCGCACGATCTACGGCGCGCGCACTATTCCGGGACGGCACCGCACGATCGAGGGTCTGGACCTGGTCGACAAGGTCATCCACGTCGACCAGTCGCCGATCGGCCGGACGCCGCGCTCGAACCCGGCGACGTACACCGGCGTGTTCGACCACGTCCGCAAGCTGTTCGCCCAGACACCCGAGGCGAAGATGCGCGGCTATCAGCAGGGCCGATTCTCCTTCAACGTCAAGGGCGGCCGCTGTGAGGCCTGCTCCGGCGACGGCACGATCAAGATCGAGATGAACTTCCTGCCCGACGTCTACGTGCCGTGCGAGGTGTGCCACGGCGCCCGGTACAACCGCGAGACGTTGGAAGTGCGGTACAAGGGCAAGACGATCGCCGAGGTGCTCGACATGCCCATCGAGCAGGCGGTCGAGTTCTTCGAGGCCATTCCGGCGATCGCCCGCCACCTGCGGACGCTGGTCGACGTCGGCCTGGGCTACGTCCGGTTGGGGCAGCCGGCTCCCACCCTCTCGGGAGGCGAGGCCCAGCGCGTGAAGCTGGCCGCAGAGCTGCAGAAGCGGTCGACCGGTCGCACGGTCTACGTCCTGGACGAGCCGACCACGGGTCTGCACTTCGAGGACATCCGCAAGCTGCTGGGCGTCTTGCAGCGCATCGTCGACACCGGCAACTCGGTCATCGTCATCGAGCACAACCTCGACGTCATCAAGACCGCCGACTGGGTGCTCGACATGGGCCCCGAGGGCGGTAGCGGCGGCGGCCTGCTGATCGCCGAAGGCACCCCCGAGGACATCGCCGCCCACCCCGACAGCCACACCGGCCGCTTCCTCCAGCCCCTGTTGGGCTGACGGTTTACCAACTTAAGTTGGTAAACGGCCACGATCGTCGGGTAGCAAACCGAAGATCGTGGCAGGTTTCCTACGACCACCAGGTGAATCGGCCTGGGATTGGTGGAGGGTTTGATCTAACAAGGAGAGAATCAGATCATGCCCGCACCGAAGAAGTACGACGCCGAGACGCAGGCTCGCGCTGTGAGGATGTTCGCCGACAGGAT
>Ga0180217_1001225_pt1 | contig 29937 bp, 29 predicted proteins | sample eDN3rd37CBELigOP_FD_128521 | JGI IMG/M metagenome (GOLD analysis project Ga0180217, IMG submission 128521) | Enriched Organic Plus compost microbial communities from Emeryville, California, USA - eDNA 3rd pass 37_C BE-Lig OP (version 2) (version 2) ... | reverse complement strand
GCTGGGGAATGGGTTCGGCGCGACTGTACGTCTCGATCAGAGGGCTATCCAACGTTTGTCGGGAGAGTGAAGGTCGATCCCGACCGTGAGCTCCGACTCGTGCTCGTGCGCGTCGTCGAGCCCGACATGGGAACCGACGGCCCGCCGATCTGGTTCGAGTTCGTGCGCAACGGAAGTTACATCGAGACCCGCACGGCCAAGACACAGGGTCCCGACGTGGTCGGTTCCACGGTGCATGGGCACTCCGGTGACGGATCGGCCATCGGCGTCGCCTCGCTGCACTGGGACAACCCGAAAGTGCCGCGGAACTACTCCTCACTCGGACCGAACACCATGTACTTCGAGCCAGCGACCGGGCCGGAACCCGCCGCACGCCTCGCCGAGCCGCGGGAGGTGTCGTCGCCGATGCTCGCTGCAGTTGACGGCACCCAGACGACGTTCTTCGGTGCAGAGTTCGAGGTAGACGGCGAGCTCGAGTACCGCTTCTTCGGCACTTCGGCCGCAGCTCCGCACGCGGCCGCCGTGGCGGCGCTGGGCCTCTCCTACAACCCCGATGTGGCTGCCTCGGACCTCGAGCAGTACCTGCTCGATACGGCGGATGCCGCGATCACGAACCCGTATGCCGGCAAGGCCGACGCGAACGTATTCGGTGCAGGACGTGTCGACGCAGTGGCACTGCTCAAGGCGCTTCCCGTACCCGACGACGGTGGGGACGATTCAGACGAGGACGAAAGCGACGACGACGGCGGTGGGGGCGGCGAGGAGGATAGCTCCGGGTCGGACCCGGTCGCTCCGGGCTCCAACGCCGACGGCGTCGATTCCGCGGTGCTCGAGGACACGGGCAGCGAGAACGCGGTGCCCTGGTTGATCGCCGCGGGTGCGCTCGTGCTGATCGGCGCGGCGGTGATGGTGGTTGTGGCAGTGCGCAAGCGAAGGGGCTAACCCGCTGCTGGCGCGATAGCATCGACTGGTGCCATCCAAGTCTCCGCTGCCGCAGCGTCACGGGCTCGACCCCGCGTGGATGCGCACCGAGGACTACGACGGCGGCGCGCCTCGGCCGTGGGCGACGATGCGCGACTGGCTCGACTTCCGACTCAAGGGGCACCTCGACGTCGATGCCGCGCTCGCCGAGGGTCGGTTCGTGCTGCAAGATGGGACCCGGCTCGCCGCCGATGCCCCGTACCGAGCTGCCACCTTCGTCTGGTTCCACCGCGACTTGCCAGATGAGACTCCGGTCCCCGGCGAGGTGGAGATCGTTTACCGCGACGAGCGCATCGTCGTCGTCGACAAGCCCCCGTTCCTCTCGTCGATTCCGCGAGGCAAACACATTGTCGAGAGCGTTGTCGTGCGGATGCGATCCTCGCTCGGCCTGCCTGAACTGACCCCCATGCACCGGCTCGATCGCGTCACCTCGGGCCTGCTCGTGCTCACGACCGAGCGACGCTGGCGCGGTGCCTACCAGTCGATGTTCATGCGCGGCGAGATCTCGAAGCGGTACCGTGCGATCGCCCCGTTGCGGGAGGACCTGGAGTACCCCGCGGTCGTGCGTAGTCACCTCACCAAGCAGCACGGGGTCATGCGCGCCGAGCGGGTCCATGGGCGCGAGCCGAACTCCGAGTCGGTCGTGGAGCTTGAGGCGGTGTTGGGCGAGGATGCGAGCCGAACCGTTGCCGCGTATCCGCCCATTCAGGCAACCTCAATGGACGGGTCGGCACCGCGCCTTGCGACTTACCGCCTGACGCCGCGGTCGGGCAAGACGCACCAGTTGCGCATGCACATGCTGCAGCTCGGTATTCCAATCGTGGGTGACCCGCTGTACCCGGTGGAGCGCGACGTTGCGATCGACGACTTCTCGGTTCCGCTGCAGCTGCTCGCCAGCGAGCTGAGCTTTACCGACCCGGTCGATGGGCGGGCGCGACACTTCGTCAGCGGCCGCGGGATGCCACTCCGGTCGTAGCGGGGTAGCGGGGTTGCCGGCAGCGAGCAGCGAGGCCGGGCCGCACCGCGAACCGACACGCGGGGTGCGCATGACCACGCTGGGAGGGGTTCCCCGCGTGGTCATCGGGCCCCCGCGTGGTCATCGGGCCCCTGCGTGGTCATCCAGCGTCGTGGTCGAGGTCGGTGCTCGGCCCCGAGGTCGAGCGCTGGGGCACGCCGGCTCTTTGCGCGGTCCAATAAGGCGAGTAACGTCAGAAGCGTCGCCACAGACACCCCCGACGAAGGGAGCGCCCATGTGTCGCTGGCTCGCCTACCTTGGTTCGCCGATCGCGCTCGAGGATGTGCTGGTGCGGCCGAACCATTCCCTCATCGACCAGAGTTTGCTCGCGCGTGAGCTCTTCCTCCCGGCCGACCCCTTGTCCGCGCAGTTCAGGGACGGCGCGTTCCCTACGAACGGCGACGGCTTCGGGGTGGCTTGGCAGGGGCGCGGCGGTAGCATCGGTCAGTACCGCCAAATCACGCCCGCCTGGGACAGTCAGAATCTGCGTCACCTTGCGGCGCAGATCGAGTCCGGCTGCTTCCTCGCCCACGTGCGGGCCGCGCCAGGGGGCACGATCAGCGAGCAGAACTGCCACCCCTTCGTGCACGAGGGCTGGATGTTTCAGCACAACGGTGAGGTTCCCGCGTTCCCGGCGCTCAAGCGTGAGCTGACCTTCGAGGTGGCACCTGAGCTGTATTCGTCGATCCTCGGTAGCGCAGATTCGGAGGTTTGCTTTTATCTGGCGCTGACATATGGGCTTAACGAGGATCCGGTCACCGCGATGCGCCGCATGATCGACCGCGTCGAACGCGCCCGGCGTGATCACGGCGTCGCGGAGCCCTTTCGTGCGACGATGTGCGCCTCGAATGGGGACATCCTTGTGGTGCTGCGGTGGGTGAGCACTGACGGGAATGCAGAGGCCACCGCCAAGGTCCATGCGCCCTCGCTCTTCCATTCGTCGGGTGCGACTGCGCTGCACACGGTCGATGGGACCACCGAGATGCTGCCGGCCGATGCGCAGCTCGTGGTGTCCGAGCCGCTCGAGCTGCACTGGAGTGCGCATACGTGGGCGGAGGTGCCGGTCGGATCCATCGGGGTGTTCCGTTCTGGCGAGCCGCCAGCGTTCATGAGCATCGGGTGACGCTGGCTCCCAGACCTCGGTCAGCCGCCCAGACCGCGCATGAGCGCGGCATGGGCGAGGGCGACGGCGGCCGGGCGGATCCTCGACTGACTCCAATGGCGTTCTTCGCGCGGACCCATGAACCAGAACAACACCGCGGGGCAAGCGTTGCCCCACGTGACGTCCATGATGTGCACGGGGGTCGCGACGCCGTCCGGGCCGACGTGGTGCCAGCCGACGGCGTTGAGCTGATCGATGATCAGGTCGATGTCGAGATCGCCGAACGAGGTGGCGGCCGCGAGCAGGGTGAGGGCGGTGACGTCGCGGTCGAAGTTCTGCTCGTACAGGGCTTCGCCTCGCTGCGCTGCTTCACGATCACGCTCGGGCAGCGCGATCAGCGCGGCGAACCGATCGACCAGGTGGTCCCAGAGTGCACGCGGGTCCTGACGAGCTCGTGCACCGGCCTTCGTGAGTTTGAGGCGGCCACGGTAGACCCGCAGAAGGCCCAGTTTCTGCAGATACCTGCGGTGCGCTGCCAGTTGCCGCATATCTGCCTCGCTGCGGCGACCAAAGACTCGCAGTTCGAGGTCCGCGTGGAAGACTTGGGCGTATTCGCGTGCAATGCTCGGAGGCAGATAACCGGCCTGGGTGAGCTTGATGCCGTCGTCATCGATGCGGTTGAGCAACCACAGGATCGGCGCGAACTCCTCGTCGAGGTCGAAGTCTTCGATCCGCAGCTCGACCGGTTCGACCTCTGCCAGGCGCGGGGTTGCGGCGTGATAGCTCGGCACCTGATCCGCATCCGTTCCAAGCTGGGTGAGGAGCCCGAACAGGTGCATGCGCGGATACTCCTCGATCGTGCGAATGAGGAGGCTGTGGAAGTCGGGATGCCAGCGATACGTAGGTGCCGGCTGCGGTTCGGGCCGCGTCAACTGCCCGACAATGCGCTGAAACTCCGCTTCTTCCTCCGCAGAAATAGCCATATATGCAAGCGTAGTCCGACGCGGCCCGCTGGCAAGGGCGAACTGGTCGCGCTCCTGACCCTACGCGGCGACCGCTTCGGCGACCGGCACGTCGCCATCGTTGAAGTTGATCGTGCGGTGCACGGTGCGGTCGTCGTCGAGCGCCGCCATAATGACCCGCGCCACGTTCGCGCGCGAAACCCGTGCCGACGATGACGCATGCGTGTCGATATGACCGCTGCCCGGTTCGAACGTGAGTGTGCTCGGGCCGAGGATCGTCCACCGCAGCCCGGACTCGCGCAGGTGCGCATCTGCGGCCGCTTTCGCCTCGGCGTACGCATAGAACGGGTTACCGGAATCGACCCCGTGCTCGGGTGACGAGTTGAAGTATGACACCATGATGTATCGGCCGACCCCGGCAAGCTTGGCCGCCTCCATGGTGCGGATCGCTGCGTCTCGATCCACGGCGTAGGTGCGCTCCGGGTTGCCGCCGCCCGCCCCAGCAGACCACACGACGGCGTCGTGCGCGGCGATGAGCGTCTCGAGTTGCGAGGTGCCGAGCTGCTCGATATCGGCGACGATCGGCTTCGCCCCGGTCTCTGCGACTTCCTCGGCATGATCCGGGTTGCGGATCACCGCGGTCACCTGGTGGCCGTCAGCGAGGAGGAGGTGGTGGGTCAGCATTGCAACGCGGCCATGGCCGCCGAACAAGATGATCTTCGCCATCTGTCAAGGCTAACGAGACGACGCTCAATAGGCCAGAGCAAGATCATCACTTCGCAGCGGAATCGCGTCCCGGCCGCGGCTACGAGCCGCCGTCGCTCGTGACAACGTACTTGCTCGGCCCCTCCGGATCGAATGACATCGGGATCTCCGGGTGCGGTTCGAGGAGCAGTCGTTCCTTGACGGTTCCGTTGCGGCGTTGCACGGCCTCCGTGTACACGATCACCGTGGCACCGAGCATCGGTGCGCGGGCGGGGATGGTCGCCATGCGGGCGCGTACGGTGCGCGGACCGTCCGACCCGTGCCAGCTCACTTGCACGCGGAACTGCACGAAGTAGTCGACGCGCTCGTGCAGAAACTTCATCTCGGTGATCGTGCCGTCGTGGCGCGAGCCCCGTGCTCGCAGCCGAGCCACCTGTGCCTGGACTCGACGCGTCGCGATCGTGGCGACCGGCAGCAACACGGCGCACGCGATGGTTGCGAGCGCGGCGATGATGGCGAGGATCAGAAACAGTTCTTCGTCGGGGTATTCCCAGGACTCAAGCTCGGGGTGCGGCTCGCTCCAGTAATCGACGTAGATCAGTATGTGGATCGCGAGGGCGATGAACGCGCTCGCGCAGCACACGAGAGCTACGGCGAGTGCCGCGATGCCGAGCTGTCCGAAGCTGCGAGACACTGAGCGATAGAGCCCGAACGTCGGACCCACGACGAACATACCGATGACAGCGAGCACGATGATCACGTAGAACCACCACTGGGTGGTCATCTCCTCCACCCAGGGGATGAGCCCGTACGAGATCACCCGCGGTATGGCGAGGAACAGGAATCCCGCCCAGAAGAGCAGCATCCCGACGGCGCTCGCCACGTCCGACAGTGTGAACCGGCCGGGTTGCGCCCCGGGCGCGAGTGTCGTGATCCTCGACCCCTTCTGCTCCGTCGAGAAAACGGGGCCATCCTTCCACCACTGACCATTCGGACCCGTCTCGGGTGGCCGGAGCTCGGTGCTCGCGCGTTCGGTGGTCATCGTGCTCCTTCATCGGGGCCGCAGCGTTACTCTCGGTGTTTCTCTCCGTTCCACAATAACCCCCGAGTACACCCCGGTTCAGTCGGGCGGGTCCAGGGTGATCTGCTGCTCGTCGCGCCGGTCCGTGGGTGCTTCGCGCTGGCCCTTGCGGGCTTCGTGCCGCGTCTCGAACACGTCGGCACCCTCGTCAGGTTCGAGCTCCGCGTGCTCCGCGGCGAGCGGAGGATCGGCGGCGTCGGGGTTCGGGCCGTGCGCCTTCCCTGCAGTTTCCGCAGCTTCGGGAACGGATTCCGCTACCGAGTCCGGGCCCGTCGCGGTGGGTTCCTTGCTGTTGCTGCGGTCGCGGTGAGGCTGGGCTTCGGTGTCGTCGGGGCTCGGCGCTTGGGTGCGCTTCTCGGTGCGGTCCTCGCCGGAATTCGGGTGATTCGAGCTCATGGTGTGCCTCCTTCTGCTCGCTTTTCCTTGTTCTGGTGACGCTAGGGGGTCGTCTGCCCGGAGCACAGTGCCTGGCGTGCGCGACGGGTTTCTGGTAGCGACGAACGACGTAATCGGGCCGGCGCTTGCATACATGCGTCGCGGAAGTCAAGGCCGCGACGGAGCGTGGCGGAGCTGATTACGGTGAGCTCATGACGCGTAAAACGACGGTTTCCGAGAGCCAAGAAGCACCGACCCGCTTGCGGCGAGCGATTACAGGCCCGCTGCTGTTCGCATTCATCCTCGGCGACGTGCTCGGCGCAGGCATCTACGCGCTCATGGGGGTGCTCGCTGAGGAAGTCGGCGGCATGCTCTGGGCACCGCTGGTGGCGGCGCTGATCCTCGCCCTCTTAACCGCCGGGTCGTATGCGGAGCTCGTGACCAAATATCCCCGCGCGGGCGGGGCAGCTGTGTTCGCGGAGCGAGCGTTTCACAGCCCGATCGTGTCGTTCTTGGTGGGGTTCTCGATGCTGGCGGCCGGCGTCACGAGCGCTGCCGGACTTGCGATCGCGTTCGCGGGGGACTACTTCTCGACCTTCATCGAACTGCCGGTACCGGTGGTGGCGATCGTGTTTCTCGCCGCCGTGGCGCTGCTGAATGCGCGCGGCATTCGCGAGTCCCTGCGAGCGAACCTCGTGATGACGCTCATCGAGCTGAGCGGCCTGGTGATTGTGGTCGTCGTCGCGGCGGTGTTCGTTTCGGGCGGTGGGGGAGACCTCACCAGGGTCGGGTCGTTGCCGCCGGGAGTGAGCGCTGGAGGAGCCATTCTCGGCGGGGCGATCATCGCGTTCTATTCGTTCGTGGGATTCGAGACGTCGGCGAACGTGATCGAAGAGGTGAAGCATCCGAGCCGAACCTTTCCTCGCGCGCTCTTCGGTGCCCTCGTCACGGCAGGTGTCGTGTATGTGCTTGTGGGGCTTGCGAGCGCCGCCGTGCTGCCGTCAGAGGAGCTCAGCGGGTCGAGCGGACCACTGCTCGACGTGGTGGCCGCGACCGGGCTCGGGGTTCCCGATTGGCTCTTCAGCCTGATCGCGCTGATTGCCGTGGCGAACGGGGCGCTGCTCACGATGATCATGGCCAGCCGCCTCGCTTATGGGATGGCGGAGCAGCGCCTGTTGCCCGAGGTGATCGCGCGCGTGCTGCCAGGACGCCGTACTCCGTGGGTCGCGATCCTCGTGACGACGCTTGCCGCGATGGGGCTGGTGCTCATCGGTGACCTGGCGTCGCTGGCTGAAACCGTCGTGCTGTTGCTGCTGTTCGTTTTTCTCGCGGCGAACGTGTCGGTGCTGGTGCTGCGGCGAGACCGGGTCGAGCACGATCACTTTCGCGTCTGGTCGTTCGTTCCTGTGCTCGGGATCCTCTCGTGCGTGCTGCTCGTGACCCAGCAGCGCGGGCTCGTGTGGCTGTTCGCCCTCGGCCTGCTGGCGATCGGAGTGCTGCTCTATCTCGTCGCGCGGTGGCAGGTGAAGCGGGAAGCACGCCGTGGCTCGGATGCGCGCTAGGCACCGGCCTCGGCGATGATCTGCGCGAGCGCCTGGCGGTGGCCGGCGTACGCCTCGCGCCCCGTCGGTGTGAGTGAGATCATGAGCCGGGATCGCTTGGCGCGCACAAACGTCTCCTCAGCGATGTAGCCGGCGTCGGCAAGCTGACTGAGGTGCTTGCTGAGCGCAGATTTTGAGAGCTCCGTACGCTCGGCGATCTCGGCGAACTCGATGCCGTCGGCCTGCGAGAGCATGGCGCAGATACGCAGGCGGTGGGGGGCGTGGATGAGCGGATCGAACCTCGCCTCCGCGGCTTGATCAGCGCTTGCCATGGGAGAAGCGCCTGCGGTAGACGGTGCCGACGACCACGATGAGCAGGGCGAGCAGCGCGCCGTTCAGTAGCCAGATCCACGATCCGATGAGGGGCGCGAGGATCATCGCGCACACCGGGAACGCGGCAGCGACGACGCCCCAGAGCACTGCGGGCAGCCACTTGATGTGGACGTTGCGGTAACCGGGGTGGGTGAAGCTCACCGCACCCACGAGAGCGCCGATCGCTACGGCGAGGAGGATGAGGGCCACGACCTGGACGACCCTCATCCAGGCGGTGGCACCGTCGATCGCGTTGAGCGCGAAGATGGCGAAGAGAATAATGGCGAGCGCCGCGAGGTACCAACCCGGCATGGGTCGGTTGAGCGTGGCGTGCTCTTCGGCGTCGGCCTGCTGGAGCGCGGCGCGTGCCTCGTCGGCCGAGATCGAAGCGTGGCTCTTGTTGCTGGTCGTCTTGTCAGGCTCTTCCGGACCTGGCTGCTTTGAAGTTTCCATGTTGGAAACTGTAGCACTGTTTCCGGAGTGGAAACAAGAGGTTAATGTAGGAATCTCAAGGTGCTGACGTTAACTCTGCAAATCACCGAGCAGCTTGTTCTTTGCCGCCTGGTACTCTGCGTCGGTGATCGCCCGCGTGTAGAGCAAGTTCTGCAGGTTCTGGAGCGCTTTGGCGGTGTCGGGATTCGCGATCGCCTTGATCTGAGCAGCAGTGGCGTCGTCGTGCGGGGCCGCGTTGTTGACATTAATCTGTATCGTCGGTGTGGATGCCCTTTCGGCACGCGCTCGGGCCTGGGCTTCGGCCTGAGCCTGCGCTTGCGCCGTGCGGGCCACTTGCTCGGGCTCGAGGCGAGCGACAACGGATTTCGTCGTAGGCCCGCGGCCTCGAAGCAAGTAAACGCCCCAGCCGATGAGGGCGAACCCGATCAGTACCGAGAGTGCGAACATGACAATCGGTGGGGCAGGAGGCTCGGTTTCCTGGGGGCTGAATTGCCCGGGGCTGCTGACGATGACGAGCGGACCCAGGATCGTGAGCGCGATCCCCCAGCCCTTGTGCGCAGCTGCAGCGGCAAAGGGTAGGCGTTCGGGACGTGCATCGCCAGTCCACCGGTGACCGTCCCAATACCGAGTGCCACCCGTGGACTCGTCTGGATACCATCCGGGTGCTCCGGGAGTCTGACCGCTCACGTACCCTCCATTATTTTCGGTGACCTGTGCACAATATCATTCCTTGGCGCAGACGTAGCGATCCACCGCTTGCCGCCTTTGTCCTCTCGACTGGTATTTTGAACACATGCTGAGCTCAGAGCTGCTTACCGAACTCCGAGAATTTATCGCCGAGAGAGAATGGGCTCAGTTCCATTCGCCAGAGAATCTCGCCAAGAGTATCTCCATCGAGGCTGCAGAGTTGCTCGAGTGCTTCCAGTGGAGCGAACCGTCTGGCCCGGACGAGGTGGTCGCAGAACTGGCCGATGTGCTTACTTACTGCTATTTGCTCGCGGACAAGCTCGGAGCAGACCCGGATACGATCGTTCGGCAGAAACTGTCCATCACGCGCTCGAAGTACCCGGTGCACAAGTCGAAAGGTCGGAGTACAAAGTATGACCGGCTTTAGGATCGAGCGGCTGAAGTTTGACGCACTCGAAGTGCAGGCCTGGAGCGAGGCGGACCCACGTCACTCGAACTGGCCGGTGGTATACACCTTGGACGACACCAAGGATCTCTATGTGGGAGAGACCTTAAACGGCGTGGGCCGAATGTACCAGCATTTACAGAACAAGGAGAAGCAGCATCTGCGTCGTGTGCATATGGTGCTTGATGCAACTTTCAACAAGTCGGCATGCCTCGACCTCGAATCTTTCCTGATCAGGATGTTCGCGGGTGATGGAAAGTTTCGGATCTTGAACCGGAACGACGGAATCGTTGACGCGGACTACTACTCGCGAGAGTTCTATCGAGATAAGTTCAACGAGATCTTTGAAGAACTGCGACGCGAAGGTTACTTCACACGCTCGATTCCCGAGATAGAGAACAGTGATCTGTTCAAGCTTTCGCCGTTCAAAGCGCTGACGCAGGATCAGGCGATTGCAGTCGAAGACATACTTGACGGGCTCTTCACTGACCTCGGCACTCGAGCTCAGAGTACGAGCGTCGTGCAAGGGGAACCTGGTACCGGCAAAACGATTCTCGCAATCTATATCGTCAAGTTGCTTTCGGACATCCGTACTCGACGAGACGTAGACGCGCCAGAGGGCGATTCAATCTTCTCCGAGTTCTTCGTGCCAGAGAATCGTGAGATGCTGCGGGACTTTCGCCTCGGGCTGGTGATCCCGCAGCAATCACTTCGCGCATCGATTCAAGCCGTATTTCGGCGCATACCCGGTCTCGAGCCAGACATGGTGCTCACACCCTTCCAGGTTGGAGAAGCAACGAAACCATTTGATCTTCTCATCGTTGATGAGGCTCATAGGCTAAGCCAACGGGCGGCACAGGCCATGGGTACGCTAACGAAGCAGTACTCGAAGATCAACTCGAACCTCTTCCCAAACGGTACCGGTCTAGAAAGCCAACTTGATTGGATACGTGAGCAGAGTCGACATCAGATCCTGTTGGTGGATCCTGACCAGGCTGTTCGCCCAGCTGATCTGCCCCGTGAAACGCTCATGACATTGCGCCGGGACGCGCTGAACCATCATCGCTGGTACCGCTTGCACAGCCAGATGAGAGTCAAAGCAGGATCGGACTACGTTGGATGGATCAAGGAGATACTCCGCGGTGAAACGCCGCAGCCACCTGATTTCGGCGACTACGACCTGCGCTTCTTCGACGATTTCGACGCGATGCATGACGCCATAATGCAACGCGAGCGAGAACACGGTCTATCGAGACTGTTAGCCGGATACGCCTGGAAGTGGCGCAGCCGGAAGGACCGATCACAGTTCGACATCGAACTCGGTTCGCACCGCATGAGGTGGAACAGCAGGCTCAAGGACTGGGTGAACTCCAAGGATTCTCTCGATGAGGTCGGATCGATTCACACGATTCAGGGTTATGACTTGAACTATGCGGGGGTCATCATCGGTCGGGATCTCGTCTTCGATCCGACGCTCGGTCGGACAGCTTTCAATCGAGAGAGATATTTTGACGCTCGTGGGAGAGCCAACAATAACTTCCTGAATCGGAAATACTCGGACGATGATCTTCTCGTCTACGTTCGGAATATTTACTCGGTGCTTATGACTCGGGGGATCCTCGGAACATACGTATACATCGAGGATGAGCAGCTCCGTGCCCAGGTAAGCAGGGTGATAGGAGGCTCGCTGCGGCTCATTGACGGTTCGAACTCAATTTGATGCCCCGCGCTTGATCGGAGCGGAGCCGCAGGTGCGGAGCTACGCCCCATACCCTCCGCATTCATTGCAACGCAAGGGGGTACCCGGCTCTCGCGCGCCACGCCAGACTCGGCGATGTGAATCTCTATCGACTACCAGATGACGAACACGGCGTGGAACACGAACTCGAGGAGCCGGAGGTGCGGTCGGTTGAATCATTCGACCTGCAACGCTACCTGGGCGTGTGGTTCGAGGTCGGGCGGCTGCCGATGCGGCACGAGGATCGCGACTCGAGCGATGTCACCGCAGAGTACACGCTGAATGACGACGGCACCGTGCGGGTCGACAACCGCTGCCGGGACAAGGAGCAGGAGCCCGTGCAGGCGCTCGGCCAAGCCGAGATCGACGAAGAGCACTCCGGGCGGTTGCGCGTCACGTTCCTGCCCGAGATGCTCAGGTGGATTCCCTTTACCCACGCCGACTACTGGGTGCTCAAAGTCGCCGACGACTATGGTCACGCGCTCGTCGGGACACCTGACCACAAGTACCTCTGGCTGCTGTCGCGGGAGCCCCGCATCAGCGCTCGCACCGAGCTCGACTTTCTGGCCGAGGCGCGCAACCAGGGGTTCAACCTCGTGCACTGGATTCGCACGCCGCAGACCGGGTACCGCGTGACCGACGAGCAGCTGGCCGCAACAAGCGGCTAACCGTCGAGCAGCATCGCGTGGGTGGTCACCTCCCGCGCACCGAACCATATGTTCCGATCGTGCCTGAGTTACAGCGCCTCGCACACCTCAAGAAGTAGCCGGCTTTGCGTGAGGTGCCACTCGTCCGAGTCCGGCTCCGGCCACGTCGAGAGCTTCACGATCACCGAGTCGGTCGGCGGGTCGAGCCACAGGTGCTGACCGTGAATGCCGATGGCGCTCACATTGCCGCGCTCGTTGCCCATGTGCCACCACTGGTTCTTGTACGATCCGGTGCGGAACTCGCCGGGGAAGTAGTCCTGGTCCATCACTGCGGGGTCCCCGCCGGCCATGATGGCGTCGACCCACGCTCGCGACACCACCCGAACCGAGTCCGCGGCCCCAGCAGCATCGCGAGACGCATCAGCAACGCGAGACCCAACAGCATCGCGAGACGCATCAGCACCGCGACCTCCCCGCACGACGCCCCCATCGAGCATGAGCCGCCCGATCCGGGCAAGATCCCGCGCCGTGCACGACACCCCGCCGTTAGCGAAGCCGAAGCCCGCAGGGTCGACGGTGATCGTGGCGTCGCGATCCGCGCCCAACTTCGCCCACAGCCGTGACGAAAGCTCATCAACGTAGCGATTGCCGGTCACCTGCTCGATGACCCAGGCCAGCACGTCGGTGTTCGCTGAGCAGTACTGAAACACGCCGGTCGATCCGTCGCCTCGCAGCGTCTTCAGAAACTCGTAGTCGTTCGCGGGGTCGCCGTCACGCCGCGTGCGCCAACCGGCCGAACGGTCGTGCGTTTGCACCTGGGAGCGCGGGTCGACGTAGTTCTCGTCGTAGTCCACGTGAATCACCATGTCGAGCACCTGCTGCACGGTCGGCCCGTCGTAGACCGAGCCCGCAAGCTCGGGCACGTAGCGCGTCACGGGTGCCGCCGTGTGGACGCGTCCCTCGTCGACGAGGGAGCCCACCACGAGCGCGCACAGCGACTTCGACACGCTCATCACGAGGTGCCGATCGTGCCGCTCGAACCCCGCTCGGTACCACTCGGCTACGACCTGGTCGCCTCGAAGCACCAGAAACGCGTCGGTGTAGGTCGCTTCGAGCCTCGATTCGAGGTCGGGGATCGCCACACCCAGCGCCTCCAGCCGCGCGAGGGCACCCGGGGGCCGTGCGGCGTGCCGCGAGACGGTCGCGGTCGGCACGATCTCGCTCAGGTGCGAGAACGCCCAGCGGTTGTACGGCGGCTCCTGCCAGTTGTCGAGGGTGGCGCGATCCTCGCCCGAAGCCGGGTGCGAAGCCGCCGTCACGCGGTCGCCACCTGAGCGCGCACTTGTCGCTTCGCCAGCAGCACGTACAGCACGATCGACACGAGCATGCCCACGGGGACCGAGAGGTCGAGGTAGCCGGTGGCCACGCCCAGGGGGCCGGTCCAGATGTCGGTGGAGAGGAACAGCGCCGTCGCGACCGCGCCCGCCAGCATCGAGACGAGCCCCGGCAGTCCGAACCCGGCCGTGTACCAGAACCGCCCTCCGGGGCGCTCGTCGAACAAGTCGAAGCTGCTGTACTGGCGCTTGCGCAGGATGATGTCGGTCACGTACACCGCCATCGTCGGGGCCGAGATGATAAGCAAGAACTGCAGCATCAGGTTCACCGCGTCGATCAGCGTCGACGAGAGCACCAGCACGAGGGTGAACGCCGTGCCGAGCACCCCGATCAGCACGGCCGACGCCACGCGCTTAATCGGCACGCCGATGGACTGCAGGGCCATGCTCGCCGTGTAGGTGGTCATGCCGTTGAGCGCGACCGTGTTGACGATAATGCCGAGCACGAAGATCGGTCCGAGCCACTGCGGCAGCATGTCGAGTAGCGCGTACTCGATGCCGATGGCGAGATCATCCGGGTTCACGGCGCTCCCGAGCAGCGCACCGACCGATGTGAACACGAACCACGGGATCGCCCCGCCGAGTGCCGTCGCCCACACGATGGAGGAGGGCTTGGTCGACTTTGGCAGGTAGCGGGCCATGTCCGCGCTGTTCGAGTACGAGAGCGGGGTCGAGGCGAGGATCGCGAAACCAATCGTCAACGAGGACCACAGGGGCAGGCCGCCGAGCGGTTCGGGCTGCGCGAAGCTCCAGTCGATCTGCGGGGCGAGGAAGCCCACCACCACGATGAAAATGACCAGTAGGCCGATGGTGATGGGGGTGTAGGTGCGCAGGATCAGGCCGTGACCGTAGATCGCGACGAGCACGGTGATTGCTGCGACCACGAGGGTGACGAGCACGAGGGCCAGGGTGCTGTTCGTCATGCCCCAGCGCGCGAGCAGCTCGGCACCGAGGAACGATGAGGCGACCCAGTTGAGCGCGAGGAAGACGCCGGAGATGAACCAGCCGTAGAACGCGATCACGATCTTGTTGCCGCGGTACCCGTAGATTGCGCGCTGGATCACTGAGCCCGAGGTGCCGGCCGTCGGTCCGCTGGTCGCGACGATGCCCACGAAGATCCACAGCAGGCTCGACGCGAACACGACGAGCATCGCCTGCCAGATCTCGAGCCCGAGCACGAGGGTCAGCGTCGCGCCGATCGTGAAGTTCAGCACGCTCACATTCGGTGCCGCCCAGACGGCGAAGAGTTCTCGCGCCTTGCCGTGGCGCTCGTCGTCGCCGACGATGTCGATGCCGCGGGTTTCGACCCGACGCGCACTGTCGTCGTAGCCGCTTGTTTCGCTCATGGTGATTCCTCTCGGAGTTGGCCGGTGCTCCGTTGCTCGGCCGGGGCTGCGCTCCGCTATTGGTCAAAAGGCCAATAGTGTGTTTCCCGCTAATCAAATAACATGTCGGGCATGGTGTCAAGTACGAGCGCGACGAGCACGACCATCGCGAGCACGAGCGGTCGGCGCAAGCCGCCCGAGGAGCGGCGAGCCGAGATCGTGGCCGCCGCCGCGGCCATCGCCCTCGACGAGGGACTCGAGCGGGTGACCTTGCGCGCCGTGGCGGGCCGGCTCGGGGTGAGACCGGGGCTCATCTCGCACTACTTCTCGGCCGCCGAGGACCTCGTTGCTGCGGGGTTCGCGTACGCGATCTCCGACGAGCGCAACCGGCTCGTGCCGCTCGACGGCACTCCGCTCGAGCGCATCGCGAGGCTCGTGCTCCGTGTGCGAAGCGCGGGCGGCATTAAGCTTGCCAAACTCTGGTTGAACGCCCGCCACCTCGCCCGCTTCAGCGCCCCGGTCGCGCTCAGCATCGAGGAGCAGGAGGCCCTCGATCGGGCGCAGCTGCGCGAGCTGATCGCCGCGGGGGTGAGATCCGGCGATTTCGTTGCAGAACCGGGTGCCGCGACGGTCAGGATCCTCGTCGCCATCGACGGCTTCGGGGCGTACGTCAACAACCCGGCTTCGTTCGACGAACCCGCCTTTACCGAGTTCGTCGCCGATGTCGTCTCATGGGCCCTCGAGCTCGACGCCGACGTGTTACGCGAGGCGATGGCAGCTCAGGCGTAGCGGAATCGGCTCAGCAGGACAGGCTCGGCCGCCGGCAGCGCCGCATGGTCGCACGGGCCCAAGCAACTTGCGTATAGCGGGTCACCCGCGCAGCCGCTCGATCTCGCGGGCGACGTTCTCCCTGGCGCGCAGCTCCCAGAGGTGTCGGGCGGTGTCCGTGCGATAGATGCTCGATTGATCGAGATATGCGGCGAGGATCCGCGCCCGCGCACTCGCGAACTCCGCGTCGGCGACGTGCGCGTACTCGTCGCGTACGGAGGCCGCATACTCGTCGTACCGGTGCCGCGCGCTCGCAAAGATCGAGACGTCGGCGTCAAGCAGGTGCGCCGCCGCGCTCCCGTGCACCGCGCTCGCTGATGCGGGAACTGTCGCGAGCACCAGCTCGCCCACGGTGTCGGCAAGCCCCGACGTGATCCCCGCCTCGCCGAGCGCGTGCGCCGCGAACCTCGCCGACGCGAGCTCATCCTCGCCACGACCCGTGTAGACGGCATCGTGGAACCAGGCTGCCAGTAGCGTGGAGTGGTGGATGCGCTCGCCGCGCACCTCGAGCTGGTTCAGCGCGAGCAGCACGTCCTCGAGGTGGCGCTCATCGTGGTAAGCCCGGTGGGGTTCGTTCCAACGCTCGATCAATTCGCCGCCGAGGCGAAGCCAACCCGTAGGGTCAGGCGCGCCGTCCACACCGAGCGCCGACCCGAGCAGTTGCCACTCGGCTTCCAGGTACTGGCGGCGATACACCGGACGCAGGGCAGGCTTGTCGATCTGTTTCACCCGCAGACCCGAATTCTGCAACGCGCGCAGCACGCCCTTGCCGCTCACCTCGCGTGCGCCAAGCGACACCGCAACGTCGTACAGCGACGAGGGCAGGTCATAGTGATCAAGATCGAAACTCCTGCGAGGCACTCGCAGCCGGCCCGCGAAGGCGTGCAGCTCGGACAGGCTCTCGTCGGAAATGAGGTGGCTCCACAGCGTGCCGTGCGCGGGCCACACCGGTGGGTCGATCAGAATCGCCATGCGATCAGCGTAGTTGCAGAGGCATGCAGGTGACTGCTCGGCGGCTTACTCGGCGTAGTCGCGCGGAGTTTCGAAGCTCCACGAATCGGCTGCCTGCTCGATCGCGTTGCCCCAGGTCTCGACCTGCCACACGAACCGCGCCACAGCACAGGTGGGCATGTGACTGATGCCACCGTCAGACAGGTAGGAGGCGAGCTCGGTGATCCCCGGGTCGTGCGCGACGAGCAGCACACTGTCTACCTCAGATGCTGCGGCCGTAGCGAGCAGCGTCGAAGCCGACGCGAGGTAGAGCGCCGGTTCGAGCTCGACCTGCATGCCAAGCGCGGACGCGAACTCCTCCGCCGTTGCGCGGGCCCGCACCGCGGTGCTCGACAGCACGCGTTGCACCTGCTGTTCCGACGCCGCGAATCTCGTCGCCATGAGGGGTGCCGCCCGCCTCCCGCGCGCATTGAGCGGACGGTCGTGATCAGAAAGCTCGGGGTCGCTCCAATCCGACTTCGCATGTCGCACCAGGATCAGCTCCCGCATTCCGCACCCCGTCTCTTAGCGCGACGGCCCGAGCGCATCACTCGTCGGGTCCGATCTCACTTCCGCGAGTGTATCGGCGGGGACAGTCTGGCAGGTGACGACACGACGCGCAAGGCCCACAATTTTCTGGCGAATGTCGCCGAACATCGCCGTTCGTGCTCGGGCACCCGAGCGGTACGCCTGCCGCCTACTCCATGAGTGATGCCGCCACCGTCGCACCGAGCTCGGCGGCCTTCTCCACGTAGCTCTCATCGACCTCTCCCGTGAACACGAGTGGTTCGGCGACGAGCGTGAACCCGTAACCGGTGGTGATCGACTTCATCGCATTCTCGGCACCCGTGGTGTCGTAGCCGCCGTGAATCCAATACGAGAACGGCCGCTTCGCGGTGTGCTCATTGGTTTGGTAGAACGTCGTATCGAAGAAGTGCTTGAGCGCGCCCGAGATATAACCGAAGTTCGCCGTCGTGCCGAGCACATACCCGTCGGCAGCCAGCACGTCGTCGACAGTCGCCTCAAGCGCGGCGCGTTCGACCACCTCCACCCCTTCGATACCCTCGAAACGGGTGCCGCTCAGCACAGCGTCGGCGATCGCCCGCACCGGCAGCGTGGGGGAGTGGTGCACGATCAGCAGCCTGGCCATGCCGCCAGTGTACGCCAGGTGTGGGTGCCGGGAAGGCTGAAGGATTGCGTCTGGGAGACGGGAAGCTACCGAAGCCGCGGGCGCGGGCGCTAGGTGAGCCCGAGCTGTCCTCTCAGCGCGTTGCATGCCGACTCAATGGTTTGACGGGGGTTCATCTAGGCTGAACGCATGGGAGAGCAGTTGGGCGCAGCAATCATCACGGGAGCTTCGAGGGGAATCGGAGCGTCGATAGCCGAAGCACTCGCCGCACAGGGGGTGCCGGTCGGCGTCCTCGCGCGGCGCGAGGCCGCGCTCACCGACGTTGCGGAGCGAATCCGCTCCCGCGGAGGCGTCGCCGTTTATCGCAGCGCCGATGTCACCCGCTTCGAGGAGGTCGAAGCGGCGATCGGCGGGATGATCGAGGAGCTGCGGCGCGATCACGGGGCCGCGACGACGCTGCTGGTGAATAACGCGGGGCGCATCGACCGCGAAGTGCCGCTGTGGGAGGCTGACCCGGAGCAGTGGCGGGGTGTCATCGAGACGAACCTCGTGGGGTCGTTCCACAGCTCGCGCGCGGCCATTCCGCACATGCTCGGCGATGCTCCGGTGCGTGTCGCCGAGATCGTGTCGGGTGCCGGTGCCAAGGACTGGGGCAAGGCTTCCGCGTACATCTCGAGTAAGGCCGCGATGATCCGCAATGTCGGGCACCTGCATGAGGCCGGTTTCGAGCTCGGCCTGCGCAGCTTCGCTATCGCGCCGGGCACCGTGAAAACTGAACTGAGCACCTCCATGGAGCTGCACCGGGGACGCACCGAGTTCACACCGGTCGAGCTGACCACGGACCTGATCCTCGCCATTCACCGCGGTGAACTCGACGCGTGGTCGGGCAAATACCTGCGGGTCACGCACGACAGCCGCGAGTCGCTCCTCGCACACGAGCGAGAGCACGGAGGGGTGAGCGAGGGCGCGCGCAGGCTCGCGATTTCACCCTGGGGTGACGATGACCCGCAACTCGTCGAGTCGCTCGTGCCAAAGCTCGGCTGACCCGTAAGGGTGGGGCCTCAGCGGGCCGACACGGAGAGACGTTCGCCGGTTGCGAAGCGCGAGGTCGCGAGGCCAACTGAGCGCTACGCTCAAACCATGACGGAGAAACCAGGCGCGGACGTTGCGACACGATTCAAGCACGCGTTTCGCGAGCACCCGGCGGGCATTGCACTGATCACGGCCTCGACCGCGGAGGGGCCCGCCGGTCTCACGGCCTCGAGCGTGGCGTCCGTCGGCCTCGATCCGGTGGCCCTGACCTTCTCGGTCACGCGGGCGACGGGCAGCGCGGGTGCCCTGCTCTCCGCGGACACCATGCTCGTGCACCTGCTCGACAGCCGGCACGTCGAGATCGCGCAGGAGTTCGCTGTCTCCGGCGGGGAACGCTTCACCCCGCGGCAGGGGTGGCGCACCCTCGACACGGGCGAACCCTATCTTCCCGGTGTGCACGCTGCGTTGCGCTGCCGCGCCCTGCAGATCACCCCCGTGGGTGCCTCGTCGGCCGTGATCGCCGAAGTGATCGAGGTCATCGAGGGCGAGACCGCCGCACCGCTCGTCTACCTCGACCGGACCTTCCGGGTGCTGCCCGAAACCGAGTGAGACCGGCAACCCGCGGCGTCGGGATCGGCCAGGCTGTCATCGACTGCGCTTGAGGACCTCCGCGGGGTGTTCTCCGTACTCTGCAAGGTACAGCGCGGTGAACCGCGTCACGTTCGCAAACCCCCAATCCAGGGCGATGGATGCGAGGCTCCGCTCCGGCGTCGCACGCTGCAACTCGCTCCTGGCACCCGCCAGCCGCGCCTTGCGCAGGAACTCGCTCGGTGACTGATTCAGTGCGCGCTTGAACGCATACTGCAGCCCCCGGGTCGAGATGTGGGATGCGGCGGCCACATCGTCGATCGTGATCGGGAGGTGGGCGTTCGATTCCATAAAGGAGATCGCCCGCCGCACCGTGACCGGCGCGGCACGGGTCTGGGCAGGGCGATGCATCACGTCTTCGAATGACGTTGAGAACGCTGACAGCGCGGTCCAGAACGCGTGCCGTTCAAGACCCGCCGTGACGAGCGACGGGGTGCGCGCGGATCCGGCACGTTCGAGCGCGAGGGCGCTGCTCAGATAGCGCAGGGCGAGATCCCACTGCTGTGCCGCCTGCGGGCTGACCGCGTCGAAACGCTTGAGGCGTAGCCGAAAGCCGTCATCTCCGAGAATCTGTCGTGCAATGCGCTCGGCGCGCGCTCGTTCGAACACCATGGCCTGCACCGTGGCAGCGTCGCCCCATTGCGCGTTGACCCTGGGGCCGTCGCTGGCCCAAAGCGCCCCCGAGCCTAAGCGCCGGCCGCCGGCCTCCACCCCACCGGAGCGTGTGGTGACCTTGCACGTGAAGAACTGATCCTCGGGGGCGACCGTCGAGCGCACATTCGCCGCCAGCTCGTATCGAATGAGCGATACCGCGGAGGTCGCGATCGAGGTCCACTCGAAGCGGCAGTGCTGCTTGCTTATGCCGAGGAGCTCCGCGCTGGGCGCGAACTCGCGCCATGTCTCCGATACCGTATTCGGGTCCGTGGACTCAAACCTACGAACATCAATTTCTGCCTGCAATTGCCCCCACCTTGCGCTATGGCGTCACCGCCATTCGAGAATCTTAACGTGGGCAGACCGGGACCTTGCGCGCACGAAACCGTGCCAAAACGAACAATGACTGCGCAAACTGTCAGGAGGCGCGCACGGTGACGATCCCCGGGCGAACGCTCGACACCCACATGTCAGCATGAGCACATGGGAGCACTGATTCACGGAAGCAATCAATACGAGTTCGACGATCGCCTCCTCGCGCACCTGAAAACGGTGATCGGGCAGAAGCTCAAGAAGCAGGAGTGTTTCTTCCTGAGCTGGACCAAGTCACCCGACGAGGGGAGCGGCCGCATGTCGGTGTGGCTCTCGCCCTACTCGATGCTCGCGTTCCGTTTTTCCGGCAGTCGGCCGCCGCAGCTGAACCTCACCTGGATCAAGGTCCTCACCGCGCTCTCGCACACCCCTCGTGGGCTGCTCGTCATCTCCGAAGAAGATGCCGAGTCGTATGCGCGAAAGAACCCCGACCTGGTCTGAAACCCTGCCGCGCAAACGCGCGACCACGACCGAATTTCGGTGACATACACGCCGCTTCCAGGTGCATTGGTGATGCTTGCACTATCCGTCGAGAGATCCCGGCGTCAAGGCCTGGCCTCAGTTCTGACGTCGCTTCTAGGCTCGGACCGATCGGGCATCCGACCGGATGAGCCGACTCGGAGCAATCGTGAGGAGGCGCATGATGGACACGCTGCACCAGCCAAGGGCGTTCGGGGTGGAAGAGGAATACCTGCTTCTCGATGCGGTCTCCGGTGCGCCGAAGGACTGCGCGGCCGAGGTGATCCTCGCAATGCCGGAGCTCGATCAGCGGGGCGAACGCGAGTACTTCTCGAGCCAGCTCGAAACCTCGACCCCCGTGTGCCGCGACGCGAGCGAAGCGGAGGCGGTGCTTACCCAGTTCCGGGAGGCCGCCGCGGAGGCCGCCTCCGGGTGCGGGGCGGTGTTGGCGGGCACCGGACTGCCACCCGTCGGAAGTGAGACGATCGGCACGGTGACCCCGAAGGCGCGCTACCGACGCATCGAGCTCGAAATGCGCGGGGTCGCGCAGCGCCAGTACGCGACCGGCACGCACGTGCACGTCGAGGTTCCGACATCGGATGCCGGGGTCGAGGCGCTCGTGCGAGTCGGACGTTGGGCCCCGGTGCTCATGGCCTTGACCGTGAACTCGCCGTTCTGGTGCGGCGAGCAGACCGGGTTCGCGAGCTGGCGACACATCACCACCCGCACCTGGCCGCAAGCAGGCTACCCTCCGGAGTTCGCCGACGGCGACGAATACCAGCATGCGGTGCAGGCGTACGTGCGATCGGGCGTGATCCTCGACCCGGCCATGGTCTATTGGATCGCCAGGCTCTCGGACCGCTACCCGACGGTCGAGTTCCGCCTCGCAGATGCGCAGCTGCGCCCGAGCCACTCGGTTGCCTTCGCCGTGATCGTGCGGGCGCTCGTCGACCAGGCGGTGCACGACGCCGAAGACGGCAGGCCCAGGCCGCTGTACGCCCCCGACCTGATCAACGGCGCGATCTGGATGGCCGCCCGCAACGGACTCGGGTCCGAGCTCATCGACCCGGTGACTGAGCAGGCGGTGCCCGCGTTCGAGCTCGTGGAGCAGATGCTCTCAACGATCGACGGCGAGCTCGGCCGGTTCGGGGACCGCGACCGGGTGAAGGCGTATGTGCAAGACCTCAGGCGCGAGGGCGACGCGTCCACGCGGCAACTCGAAGCCTTCTACGACGAGGGCATGGCTGGGCTGCTGGCGCTGTATCGAGAGGCATCGGCGGTGACCGGGTAGCCCTCGACATCGGCGGGCGACTTGTCGGTGCGCCATCCTCGCCACACCGGCTGACGAAGCACACCGGTGCCCGTGAGGCCCTTCGACGTCACCTCGCCCACGAGCAGCGGCTGCGTCCAGTTCGCGTCTCGCCTCGCTTCAGCGGGCACCGGCGCGACCGGCTCGGCCACGCCGATCTGTTCGAGCCGTTCCCGGGCCTGCCTGCGCTGCGCGGCGGTGAAGCCCGTGCCGACTCGGCCCGCGTAGCGCCACGGCCCCGACACCGGTTCGCGGGGCGACGACACACTGCCCGATGCCGGCACCGCGAGAATCAGCGATGCGAGCCCGCTGGGGTCGCTGGAGCTTGCTCGCCAACCGATCACCACGACTTCCTGGGTCTCGATCAGCGGAAACTTCAACCAGTCGTCGCTGCGCTGACCGGAGCGATAGGTGCTCGTTCGCAGCTTCGCCACAACGCCCTCGAGGCCGAGGTCCCGGCTCATCGTCATGGCGTGCGTCCCGTCGAAGCTCGACGGCACTGCAACCGGCAGCCGCGTTCCCGAGTCGACCATCGACTCCAGGAGCGTACGCCGCATATCGTAGGGCAGGGATCGGCAGTCCACCCCGTTGATGCTCAGCACATCGAAGACCAGGTACGACACCGGTGCCCGCTTGCGTGCGCGTGCCACGTCCTGTGTGCTGAGCACCCCGAGCCGCTGCTGCAATCGTGCAAAACTCGGGGCACCGTGCTCGTCGAGCGCAACGAGCTCACCGTCGAGCACCGCGGACTCCACGTCCACGGCCTCAGCGAGACCGGAGAGCTCGGGATACTCCGAAGTGATGACCCGGCCAGAACGACTGCGCAACGTGCTCGTGCCGTGCTCGATCGTCGCGAGGGCGCGGATGCCGTCCCACTTCATCTCGACGGCCCAGAGCGACGAATCGAGCCTGTCGAGCTGCGGCGCGCGGCCGGTCTCGGCGAGCATCGGCGTGTACCCGGTGCTCGTTTGGCGCGCGGCGCTCGCCTTCGGCCCGCTCGGTCGCGCGGCCCGGGGTGCCATCAGGTGGATCATCCACCGGGGTGCGCCGCGATCCTCGCCCGCTCGAAACAGCGCGAATCGGCGATCGCCGTCGAGCCCGCCGCCCTCGCGGCCATGCAGGGTGACGATCACCTCGTCATCGCGCCACTTCTCCAACTCGTAGGTGCCGGAGTCCCAGATCGTCACCGTGCCGCCGCCGTACTCGCCCTTCGGAATCTCGCCCTCGAAGTGGCGATACGAAAGCGGATGATCCTCGGTGGGGACCGCGAGATGATTGGTGCGCGGGTCGGTCGGCGGACCCTTCGGCAGCGCCCAGCTCACCAGCACCCCATCGTGCTCGAGCCGAAAATCGTAGTGCAAGCGTCTGGCTTCGTGGCGCTGAATGACAAAGCGAAGGTCGCCGTCGCGATCAGCATCGGGGTCGTCCTCGCCCGATGCCGGCATCGGTTCGGTCGTCCTGCTCGCATCGCGCTTGGAGCGATACGTGGCGAGACGGTCGCCGGCTGCGCGCCCACTGGTGCCTGAGGGCTTCGAGGCTCGCTGCGGCCGCGAGGGATTCCGCGGGTGTCGCGTGCCGAGGATCGCCTCGAGCGGGTCACCGCGCCGTTCCACGCGCTGCAGCACCTCGTCGAAGCGGAGCTGCCGCAGGTGCGGAGAGGCGAGTTCCCGCCAGGTGCGGGGAGCCGCCACCCACGGTTCCACCCGGCCGCGCAGCGAGTACGGCGCGACCGTGGTCTTTGCGGCGTTGTTCTGGCTCCAGTCGATGAATACCTTGCCTGGGCGCAGCGACTTTTTCATCGAGCTCGTAATGGAATCGGGGTGCTGCGCCTCGAGCGCTCGAGCCAGCTCCTTCGCCACGGCCGAGGCATCGTCCGAGGTGAGCGAACCATCGAGGCCCGCGTACACGTGGATGCCTTTGCTGCCGCTCGTCGCCGGCATCGCGGTGAGGCCCATGTCGCGCAGCACTTCGCGCACGAGAAATGCGACGCGCGCGCAGTCGCGAAGGTCGACGCCGTCGCCAGGGTCCAGGTCGAACACGAGGCGATCCGGGCGCTGTGCTTTGCCGTCGGCGTCGAAGCGCCACTGGGGCACGTGAATCTCGAGCGAAGCGAGCTGCGCCAGCCAGGCCAGGGTCGCGGCGTCGTTCACGAGCGGGTAGGTGTTGACGTGATCCTTGTGCGTAATGTCGGCGGTCGCCACCCAGTCGGGCGCGCCCTCGCCAAGATCCTTCTGGAAGAAGACCATCCCATCGCCGTTGTCGCCCACGCCGTCTGGCCAACGCTTGCGGGTGGCGGCGCGCTGCTCCACGTACGGGAGCATGACCGGGGCGATCGCAATGTAGTAGTCCAGGACGTCGCGCTTGGTGGTGCCGGTACGCGGATACAGCACCTTGTCGAGGTTCGTCACGCGCAGGCGGCGGCCCGCGATCTGTATCGTCTGCGGAGCTTTTGGCATGCCTACATGATGAGGTGGCCCTCACGCAAGCGGTAGACCTTTGACAATGCGGCGAGGTCTACTGTACCCATGAGAGCAATTTGGAGCGGCGATATCAGCTTCGGGCTCGTGAACGTGCCCGTGAAGCTTTATAGCGCGGTCGAGGATCATGACGTCGACCTGCACCAGGTGCACGACGCCGATCGGGGTCGCATCCGGTACGAGCGGCGCTGCGAGGTCTGCGGTCAGGTAGTTCCCTACGCGCACATCGATCGCGCCTTCGCGAACGACGAGCAAACGATCGTGCTGACCAAGGACGACATGGATTCCATTCCGCAGGAGCGCAGCCGGGAGATCTCCGTGCTCGAGTTCGTGCCCAGCGAGCAGCTCGACCCGATGTTGTTCGAGCAGAGCTACTACCTTGCTCCGACCGGCAAGTCGCGGAAGGCGTATGTGCTGCTCCGCAAGACCCTCGAGCGCACCGAGCGAACCGCGGTCGTGCAGTTCGCGCTGCGACTGAAGACCAGGCTCGCGGCTCTGCGGGTGCGCGACGACGTGCTCATGCTGCAGACGCTGCGCTGGCCGGATGAGATCCGCAGCGCCGACTTCGCGGCACCCTCCGAGGAACCCCGGATTAGCGCGAAGGAGATGCAGCTGTCGGCCGCGCTCGTGAAGAGCTTCTCGAGCGATTTCACGCCCGAACAGTTCCATGACGATTACCAGGATCAGCTGCGCGAGCTCATTGACACGAAACTCAAACAGGGCGACGCGATCGACACCGACGCGACCTTTGGCACGACAGGAGACGGTGGATCCGGAGAACAGAGTGCCGAGGTGATCGACCTGATGGAGGCGCTGAAGCAGAGCGTCGCTCGCTCCAAGGCCACCAAGTCCTCGAGGGCGAAGGCTTCGGGTTCGGTGGCCTCCGCAACGTCGGCACGAGCGACGAAGTCTTCCAAACGCGGGAAGGCTGCAGGATCATCCGAACCGGCGAAGTCGACGAGACCGAAGAAAGCTGCGGCATCGTCGAAGTCCTCGAGGTCGTCGAAGTCTCGTAAGGCGACGGAGCAGAAGCAGGCCTCGGCGTGATTGAATCTGCGATGCGCGGGTCCGTAGAGCGGCTCGTGAGCGCCCTCGGGCGGCAGGCGCGCGAGCAGGGGTGCACGGTTGCGACCGCCGAATCTCTGACCGGCGGGCAGCTCGCTGCGGCACTCGCCGCGGCACCGGAGGCTCGGGAATGGTACCGAGGCGGCGTGGTCGCCTATCAGGCCGAGGTGAAGTACTCGCTGCTCGGTGCGCCGCACGGTCCGGTGGTGACCGCGGCGACCGCCGAGTCCATGGCCCGGGCGGTGTCGAAACTGTTCGACTCGGACTTCTCGGTTGGGGTGACGGGGGTCGGGGGACCCGAGCCCGACGAGGGAGAGCCGCCGGGGACCGTGTATCTCGCGGTCTACCAGCGCGCTGCCAGCTCCGAGGGTGGCGGAGTCTCAGAGCGATTCGAGTTCGACGGAGCACCCGTCGACGTCATGCAACAGACCATCTGCGCGGCGCTCGAGGCACTGCTCACGAGTGTCGAGCGGCGCGCCGGCGACAACGGAGGGAACGGACCGGCAGTCGCCTAGCGATTCGGCCCGCTCCCTGTTGCGACTACTCGACGAGCTTCCCCTTCGACTCGGTGAGCGACGCGTCTGCCTCCGCGTAGGCCAGCTCGCGGAACGATTCCGGTGCTTCGGCGGCGGGCTCGAAGGTCACGCCGTCGGTGAGCGACCACAGGAAGTTGCCGGTGAGTTCGTCGTTCTGCTCCGGATAGTCGGAGCGGTTGTGGCAGCCTCGGGTTTCGCGCCGTTCGAGGGCGCACTCGAGGGTGGCGCGCGCGGCCAGCATCGACCCGAGCAGGTCGAAGGCGTGCGCGAGATCGTCGAAGCCTGCGATATCTGGGTGCGCCGAGACCCGGTCCACCCGTTCCTGGAGCGCGTCGAGCTTGGTGAGCCCCTCGCGCAATCCCGACTCGCTGCGCACGACTCCCGCGTGCTCGGTCATCAGGTCACGCAACGCCCGCTGCAAGAGGCGCGGGCTTTCGTGCTGCGACGCATCGACCACACCGGAGGCACCCTGGCCGCCGCCGCGCTCACCGCCACGCAGCAGTCGCCGCATCTCCTCGCGGGCCTCCTCCACGACCGCTGCCGGACGCGTCACGTGCTCGAGCCCGGCGACATACGAGGCGGCGTCGGCACCGGTGATGCGCCCGTACACGAGCAGCTCGATGAGGGAGTTGCCGCCGAGCCGGTTCGCCCCGTGCAGCCCACTCGAGGCCTCTCCGATCGCATAGAGACCGTCGACGCCGGTGCCGTGATCCTCGGCCCGAACCCACACGCCACCCATCGAGTAGTGAGCTGTCGGGGCGATCTCGATGGGCTGCTCGGTGATGTCGAGCATCTGCAGGTCGATGAGGGTGCGGTACACGCGGGGGAGCTTCTCGAGAATCATTTCCCGCGGCAGGTGCGACACGTCGAGAAAGACGCCGCCGTTCGTGGTGCCGCGGCCCTCGACGATCTCGGTGTAGCTCGCGAGCGCCACCCGGTCGCGAGTCGACAGCTCCATGCGTTCGGGGTCGTACTTCGACATGAACCGCTCGCCGAGGGCGTTGCGCAGGATGCCGCCCTCGCCTCGCGCCGCCTCGCTCACCAGGGTCCCTGCGGCGTCGGCGGGCTCGAGAATCCCTGACGGGTGAAACTGCACGAGCTCCGCGTCGCGAACCCTCCCGCCCGCGAGGGCCGCGAGCCGGAACGAGTCGCCCGTGTTCTCGTCGCGCCTGGAGCTCGTGTTGCGCCAGATGCGCGTGTGGCCGCCCGCGGCGAGGATCACCGCGTCGGCGTGAATCACCACCGGGGTGCCGTCGACGATGTCGAAACCGTACGCCCCGAAGATGCGACCCTCATGCTCAAGCAGTCGGGTGATGTACACGGTGTCGACGATGGGCACCTCGAGCTCTTGTGCACGGCGCAGCAGGGTGCGCTGGATCTCGAGCCCCGTGTAGTCGCCCGCGTAGCAGGTGCGGCGGTAGGTGTGCGCGCCGAAGAAGCGCTGGCTGATGCGGCCGTCGGATTCGCGGGCGAAGGGCATGCCCCAGCGTTCGAGGTCTTCGATGCCCTGCGCGGCGTTCTTGGTGACCACTTCGACGATCGCTGGGTCGGCGAGGTAGTAGGACTCGCGCAGCGTGTCGGCGGCGTGCTGCTGCCAACTGTCCTCGGGGTCCATGGTGCCGAGCGCGGCGTTGATGCCGCCGGCGGCCAGGGTGGTGTGCGCGTCGTGCTTGCGCCGCTTGCCGACGGCGAGCACCTGTACGCCGCGTTCGGCGAGTTCGATCGATGCCCTGAGGCCGGCACCTCCCGTCCCGATGACGAGCACCGTGGTCGAGAGTAGTCGTTCATTGTTCTTGGTCGATGTGTTCACGCCTGCCACGCTAGAACCGCAGCTTCGATTACTCCAATGAATAGATTCGATACAGACAATGCGCGTAGGCTATTACGCATGAACCTTGAGCAGCTGCGCGGCTTCGTCGAGGTCGCTGCGATCGGTCATTTCACGCGAGCCGCCGAGCGGCTGCACCTGGCACAGCCGTCCCTGAGCCGACAAATCGCGACGCTCGAATCGGAGCTTGAGGTCGAGCTCTTTCACAGGATTCGTGGAGGTGTCACGCTCACCGCCGCGGGGGAGCGGCTGCTGCCCATCGCCCGCCGCATGCTCGCCGACGCCGAAGCCGCGCGAGACGAGATGTCCGAGCTCACCGGACTGCGCCGCGGGCGCGTACGGCTCGGTGCCACACCGACCCTCACGACGAGTCTCGTCGCTGAGGTGCTGGTTTCGTTCCGAGCACAGTATCCCGGCATCGACGTCGAAGTGTTCGAGCGAGGATCGCGCGACCTCATCACCGCGCTCCTGGAGGGCGCGCTCGACCTTGCGCTCATCGTCACGAGCGTCTCGTCGGGTGCGGCGCGAGCCGTGCTCGAACTGGAGCCGCTGTTGTCCGAGCGACTCGTCGCAGTGTCGGCCGCGCACGAGGACGACCCGTTCACCGGGCGGGCGGGATCCTCGTCCAAGCCGATCTCGCTCGCGCAGCTCGCGCGCGTGCCGCAGGTGCAGTTCGCTGAGAGCTACGACTTGCGCGCCTCGATGGATGCCGCCTACGCGGCAGCGGCGTTGCACCCCGTGGTCGCCGTCGCCGGGGCGGAGATGGACTCGGCACTGCGCTTCGCCGAGCGTGGCATCGGTGTGGCCGTCGTGCCTGCGATGGTGGCCGCGGATCGGCCGACCCTGCGCGCGACGCCGCTCGCGGCCGAAGACCTGGCACGCACCGTGAGTCTCGCTCGTCGCGCAGACATGGCACCCACCCACGCGGCGGGAGCGATGCAGGCGCTGATTCGTAACACCGCTGACCGCCTGGCCGCAGTGCAGCGGGGACTCGTGCAGCGCGTCTGAGCCGCAAGAGGCCCCGCCGCATCTCACACTCGGGCCTGCCCCAGTTCGCCCTCCGTGCTTTCGTAGACGTAGGCCATCTCGCCGTGCACGTGCTCGTCGATGCCCGCCTGCTCGACCTCGGCCGGCACCCGCAGGCCCGTGGCCGCCTTCACACCGAGGGCGATCAGCAGCGAGACTACGAACGAGTACGCCGCGACGGCGAGGACTGAGATGGTCTGCACGAGCAGCAGCCCCGCCCCGCCGCCGACGAGCAGTCCGTCGCCAAAGGCGAAGAAGCCGAGGTACAGCGAGCCGATCACCCCGGCCACGAGGTGCAGGCCTACCACGTCGAGCGAGTCATCGTATCCGAGGCGGTACTTCCAGTCGATCGCGAAGGCGCAGGCGAGACCCGCGATGAGCCCGAGCAGCAGCGCCCACACGGGTGAGAGGCTGAGCGCCGAAGGGGTGATCGCGACGAGGCCCGCGACGGCGCCAGAGGCGGCGCCGACGACGCCCGGCTTCTTGCGGCGCAGCACATCGACGAGGATCCACCCGACGATTCCGGCGGCCGGTGCCGCGAGGGTGTTCACTATGATCAGCCCGGCCTCGCCGGTCTCGGTCGACAGGCCCGCGTTGAACCCGATCCAGCCGAACCACAGCAGGGCCGCACCGATCGTCACAAGCGGAACGCTGTGCGGCTGGTGCGATCCCGGGCCGAACCCGAGTCGCTTGCCGGCGACGATCGCGAGGGCGAGCGCCGCTGCACCCGCGTTGATGTGAATTACGGTGCCGCCCGCGAG
>Ga0180217_1001223_pt1 | contig 30001 bp, 25 predicted proteins | sample eDN3rd37CBELigOP_FD_128521 | JGI IMG/M metagenome (GOLD analysis project Ga0180217, IMG submission 128521) | Enriched Organic Plus compost microbial communities from Emeryville, California, USA - eDNA 3rd pass 37_C BE-Lig OP (version 2) (version 2) ... | reverse complement strand
CTCTATATAAGGCTCGTTCATCGTGATGTTTCCTATGTTCAAACTTAAATCAAACTCCCCTGATCCGCCTGTACCTATTACCTCACATCCGTACAACGGCTGTTGTAATGGGTTGATAGAAGGGTTGGCATGCACCCGGAGGGTGAAGCTCGTTATCTGATAATAATCAGGATTGGTATCATCTTGCACTCTTACCCAGATAACATCTTCATGTGTACCATCATAAGCACTAATATCTGCCTCCGGAATTGCATTTACTGCATCTTCCGCGTCTTCTTCCGAAGTATAATAAGTTACTGTATAACCTAAATTACCATTATATACTAAATTGGTATAATGAGAAAAATCAAATACTCCGGTATCTCCTCCCCCACAAATAATCAAATCTGGTAGTGGATTGAGTTCGAAATCACAGTTTTTAAATGAGATTTCAAAGTGTGTCAATTTATAACAAGGGTTTTCTGTACTTTGCAATCTTACCCATATCGTAACAGGCTGGGTAGTGCTGTTAGCCAACTCGTATTGGTAAGGATCCGCTATGGCATTTTCCTGATTTTCTGCATCTTCTTCAGATAAATAATAAGTCGTATCTACATTAGGATTATTATTTACCCCTTCCATGGCATACACCAGATTAAAGAAAGTAACATCTCCTGCTGACCTGCATTCTCTTAAATTAGCCGGTGGGAAATTTTCTACTATCGAATTGTAAATCTCAATAGTTACCGGTTCAGGATTTTCATTACAACCGACACCTATAGGGACAATATCTACAGAGTAAGTACCGGACTCGGTCACTTCCAACGAAGGACCATTTTCTCCAGGAATAGGCAACCCATCTCTGAACCAGTGAAAAACATAATCATCCGGACTTAGTTGTGTATCTAACACATAAGGCTCATCACTACACAATGCAGACTCATCAACAATTAATTTGTCACCACCTAAATCAGGAGCTCCTAACTCAAAACTTCCCGCTTCTAAAAATACTGCTGAGTCCAAAATACTATCGGGAAAAGCCCCTGGACCTCTATCAGCAATAACCAGTTTCATCCTATACAACACACCCGGTTCTATGTCACTTGCAGAAGCCGTCATCAAAACGGTATGTCCTAGCAAGTTAACAGGAGCATTTCCCCCTGGCTGCCCGTTAGGAAGCCCATAAAATGTACTAAAATATTCTTCATTATAAGAACATGGATTTCCATCTCCACAGGTCTCATTATAGGTATATTGGCAATCCCTAATAGTGGTTACTGATATAGGTATATCCGTACCCGGCACTAACGCCATATTTATCACCTCTCCGGTTTCTGTATTCGTTAAAAAGAATGCAAAGGCATCTGAAAAACTACACTGATATCCACCATATTCATTGGAACCAAACACAAAATTAAAACTAATAGAATCTGTCGATGCCTGAAAGTCAAACTCAATATACGTTGCATCACTATACGTATCATTCGTTCCCAAAACATCGTTAATGTAATCTTGTAAATCGTCGTCTCCAGGCCAACCGCCCGTTCCCCAAGTATTATTAGCAATTGGACCCGGAGCTTGTTGTACATTTCCTGTCGCCAGAATTATTCCTCTTTCCATCGGAAAGGCAGGATCTGTATTCTCAAAATAACCGATACCATTTGCCCCCCCAAAGTTTGTTCCGGTACTCCAATTTATATTATCAACCGTTGCACACTCTGAATCAATCAATACATCTTCAACTAATTCTTCTACAGAATACGTATTCGTGGAAACAGTAATCGGTTGAGCTGCTGCATATCCACAGACAAACAAAAATATTAACTTTAAAAAATGTTTAAATTTCATCATATACTTTATATAATATCTAGCCCTTGACAAGGTCTATTCAAATGTTAATTTTACGTTTAAATTTCAAATATAAATAATCAAACGATATTTCTTTGTTAATTTTGAAAAAAAATAAAAAAAATGTTTACAGTCGCTATAAAACCCACTCAAAATCCGAGTGTTGTAAAGTTCGAATTCCCAGATTTCATCAGCTATGGGACGAATTATGAATTCAAAAACATTGACGAAGCAAAAAATTCGCCTCTGGCACAACGATTATTTTATCTTCCGTTCGTCAAAACGGTGTACATTTCCGGGAATTTTGTCGCTATCGAACGTTTTTCTATCGTTGAATGGCCCGATGTACAGCACGAAGTTAAGACAGAAATCGAGAATTTCATCAAAAACGGCGGAAAAGTTTTGATTGACACAGATGATGCAAACACGAAAAAATCGCCGGTGAGTGTTTATGCAGAATCAACACCGAATCCGGGTGTAATGAAATTTGTTGCGAACAAGTTACTCAGCAAAAATACGCTGGAGTACAAGAACATTGACGAAACTGTTTCCTCTGACATCGCTAAAGCCTTGTTTAATTTTCCTTTCGTTAAAGAAGTATTTATCGACGAAAACTATATTTCTATCACTAAATACGAAAGTTTTGACTGGAATGACATCGTGATGGAAGTCCGTTCCTTTATTAAGGAGTACATAGAAAATGGTGGAAGCATCGTTGATGAATCCAAAATACCGAACGAAATGCAGGAAGAAACCAAAGAAGCTCATTTCGAGTCATTGGACACTACCTCGCAGCAAATCGTTAATATTATTGAAGAATATATCAAACCAGCAGTGGCGGGCGATGGTGGAAATATCGCTTTTCAAGGTTTTAATCCGGAGACGAAACAGGTTAAAGTTATTTTACAAGGTGCGTGCAGCGGTTGCCCTTCTTCTACTTTTACGCTGAAAAACGGTATTGAAAATATGCTCCGTCAAATGTTGAATGACAACGGAATTGTGGTAGATGCCATGAACGGATAACACTACAACAAATTCCTTTTAACAGTTTGATAGTATATAATGGTATATTAATTTTATATATTAGCCACTCTAAATTTTTAAAGTAAAGAACAATTATTATGAAAAAATTAATTTTAACATTCGCCATACTTGGTTTTATCGCAACAGATGAGGCAACCGCCCAGGTAGTGATGCAAAGAGGCGGCGATATGCTTACTTTTTCCAAAAGAGATGATTCTCCAGAAGTTACTGCCGGCTCACAGTACATCAACGACCGTTTTTTGTCTGCACGCGTGAACGAAGGTACTGATTTATTCAGAATCCGTTTTAATCCATACCTCGGGATTATGGAATATGACAAAGACGGCGAAATTTACCACCTGACTAAAGACGTAAATACTGTTGTTGAATTTGTAGGCTCAAATTCGGTTACTTATAAACTCTATAAATATACCGACAACGATACCGAACATACGGAATATATGAAAGTAGTTTTTGAAGGAGAAAAAATTGCATTCCAAACACTGGAAAAAGTGATTTTGAAACCTGGAAAAACAGCCACAAACAGCTATGAATCATCTAGCCAACCGGAATACAAAAGAGATAGCGACAAACGTTTTATGACGATAAACGGTAAAACACAGGAATTCTCAACAAGAACAAACCGATTTATCAAAATGTTTGATAAAAGCATTCAGAGCAACCTTAAAGATTATATCAAAGACAACCGCATTGATTTAGACAAAGATGCTGATTTGGTTAAATTAGGCAGACATCTGGACGGGCTTTTGTAAAAAGTTTTTTATCTATAAACCACATAGGTTTTTTTGAACCACAAAGACACAAAGCACACAGAGAGATTTCTTCGTGTTCTCTGTGCCTTTGTGGTTAGTTGTCTTTACCGTTAATCTTCAGTTTGTCTTTAAGATATTTCCCGGTTACTGATTTTCTGTTTTTCACAATATCTTCCGGAGTTCCGACAGCAATGATTTCGCCGCCCCGTTTACCGCCTTCGGGACCGATGTCAATAATATGGTCGGCACATTTGATTAATTCCAGGTTATGTTCTATCACGATAACCGAATGACCGTTTTCAATCAATGCCTCAAACGACATCAATAGTTTTTTGATGTCATGAAAATGTAATCCTGTGGTAGGTTCATCAAAAATAAACAATACTTTTTCTTTATTACTCCCTTTGCCTAGAAAAGTAGCCAGTTTCACACGCTGAGCCTCTCCTCCCGACAAAGTTGATGAGCTTTGCCCCAGTTTGATATACCCCAAACCAACATCCTGCAAAGGTTTTATCTTTTGAGAAATTTTAGTTTGCTGATGCTCTTCAAAGAAATTCATAGCTTCATCAATGGTCATATTCAGAATATCATCGATGTTTTTACCTGCGTATTCTATTTCCAGAATTTCTTTTTTGAAGCGTTTACCCTGACAAGCTTCACAAGGCAAATGTACATCTGCCATAAACTGCATTCCGATGGTTACCTCGCCTTCGCCTTTGCAAACATCACAACGACCGCCGTCCACATTAAAAGAAAAATGTTTCGGTTTGTAATTCCGGATTTTGCTCAATTTCTGCGAGGCATACAAATCGCGTATGTCATCGTAAGCCTTGATATAAGTAATCGGATTGGACCGCGAACTCTTACCGATAGGGTTTTGGTCAACGTATTCCACATTCTGAATCACGGATAAATCACCCCCAAAAGAAGTCAACTGTCCTATTTTTTCATTGGAAACACCAGTAAAATGTTTTTGTAATGCCGGATAAAGTATTTTTTTTACCAACGTACTTTTACCACTACCCGACACGCCGGTAATCACAGTCAGGCATTCCAGCGGAAAATCGACATCTACATTTTTAAGATTATTTTCTCTCGCTCCTTTAACAGAAATTTTATGCTTGCTTTTTCGCCGGTTTGTTGGTACTTCTATTTTTAGTTTTTCATTCAGGTACTGAGCGGTCAGAGAATCTGATTTCAGTATTTCACTATACGTTCCCTGAGCTACCAATTCGCCCCCCAGATAACCAGCTTCAGGACCGATATCGATGATTTCGTCTGCAGCTTTCATCACATCTTCGTCGTGTTCCACAACAATAACGGTGTTACCCAAATCCCGTAAATTCTTCAGCACTTCGATGAGTTTTTCGGAATCTTTCGGATGCAGACCGATACTTGGTTCGTCCAGAATATACATCGATCCCACCAAACTACTCCCTAACGACGTTGCCAGATTAATCCGTTGCGATTCGCCGCCCGACAAAGTAGCCGACCGTCGGTTGAGCGTAAGATAACTCAATCCAACATCAGCCAGAAATTGTAAGCGATTATTGATTTCCAACAAAAGTCTTTTTGCTACTTTTTGCTCAAAATCGGTGAGTTGAATATTTTTAAAAAACAATGCCAGTTCGTCCAAAGGCAAATCGACCAAATCGGTAATTGCCTGCTGATTTATTTTGATATATTCGGCCTCTTTACGTAATCTTTTTCCGCCACAACTACGGCATTTCGTCTTACCGCGATAACGCGACAACATTACTCTATTCTGGATTTTATAACTTTTTTCTTCCAGCTCAGCAAAAAAATCATTGAGTCCGGTAAAATATTTATTTCCTTTCCAAATGAGTTGTTTTTGCTCGTCGCTCAGTTCAAAATAAGGCTTATGTACAGGAAAATCAAACTTGTGCGAATTATTTACCAACTGATCTCTAAACCAGCTCATAGATTCGCCTCGCCAGGGAAAAATTGCATTTTCATACACCGACAAAGCGGTATTTGGCACGACCAAATCTTCATCAATACCAATCACATTGCCGTAACCATCGCAAACCGGGCAAGCTCCGTACGGATTATTAAAGCTGAATAAATGGATATTCGGTTCCGGAAAATCTATACCATCACGGGAAAAATGATTGCTGAAATCGTATTGTTTTCCGGTGGTATGATTTTGAATCACACAATTTCCTTTACCTTCATAAAAAGCGATTTGAACCGCATCTGCCAGGCGATTGTAAAAATCCTCATCATGACGCACCACAATTCGGTCAATCACGATAAATACAAACTCTGGCTTGTCTGTTTTCCAACCTTTTTGTTCCAGATATTCATCGATGCGGTAGGTATTTTCATTTACTTGCATACGAGAAAAACCCTGTTCCAAAAGCAAAGTACACAACTGTTCTATGTTTTTTGCCGACGCATCAGCCAAAGGCGACAACAACAACCAGCGGCTACCTTCGTCCTGCTTTTTGACAAAATCAATCACATCGGTAACGGTATCTTTTCGTACTTCTTCGCCCGACACCGGAGAAAAAGTCCGCCCGATACGTGCGTAAAGCAATTTCAGGTAATCGTATATTTCTGTAGAAGTCCCTACCGTTGAGCGGGCATTGCTCGTATTGACCTTTTGTTCGATAGCCACCGCCGGAGCAATCCCTTTGATGTATTCGACTTTAGGCTTATCAATCCGGCCGAGAAACTGCCGGGCATACGCCGACAAACTTTCCACATACCTTCGCTGTCCTTCGGCATACAAAGTATCAAACGCCAAGCTGGATTTTCCCGAACCCGACAATCCGGTAATTACTACCAATTTGTTGCGTGGGATAACCACATCAATATGTTTGAGATTGTGCAGATGCGCCCCTTTGATGATGATGTTTTTTTTGGGGTCAATATGGTCTAAGGTCATAGTGGTATATTAACTTCTAATGTTTTTAATCAACCAATTCGTTCATCAGTTGATCCGCAGAGACTTCTTTTTGTTCGCCTGACTGCAGATTTTTTAAGGTAAAAAGGTTTTTTTCTATTTCTGCTGTTCCTGCCAGTACCACAAAAGGAATTTCCTTTTTGTCGGCATATTGGAACTGCTTGCCCATTTTTGCACTATCCGGATATAAATCCGCACGAACACCCTTGCGACGCAAGGCAGTAATCATCGGCAAAGCATAAGCGGTTTCTTTTTCGCCCAGATTCAGAAAAAGTACATTCGGACTAACGGAAACAGTTTCAGGAAAAACATTAAGTTCTTCCATCACTAAATATATTCGGTCTAAACCAAATGATATGCCTACTCCACTAACGTTATTCAACCCGAATATTCCGGTAAGGTCATCGTAGCGACCTCCACCGCCAATAGAGCCCATTTTAACCTGTTCGGGTGCAGCCACTTCAAAAATACAACCGGTGTAATAGTTGAGTCCACGTGCCAAAGTGACTTCCAAATCTAAATGTGCAGTTTGCAAACCGGTTTTTTCTATATGATTGGAAACGAAAGATAATTCTTCAATACCTTGCATACCTTCCTGCGATTCTTGCAATAATTGCTTCAACACGTCGAGTTTTTCCTGAAAATTACCAGTCAAATCAAAAAGCGGTTGCAGCTTGGTAATAGCAGATTCGGCAATTCCTTTTTCCAACATTTCTTTCCGCACACCATCGGCACCGATTTTGTCTAATTTATCCAACGCTACTGTAAAATCAATCAGCTTATCTTTAGCACCAATAACCTCAGCAATTCCCGATAAAACTTTACGGTTATTGATTTTAATGGTAACGCCATTCACGCCCAAATCAGAAAAAACAGCATCGTACAATTGCACCAATTCCACCTCTTGCCACAGTGATTTTGAACCAACCACATCGGCATCACATTGCCAGAATTCTCTGAAACGCCCTTTCTGAGGACGGTCGGCACGCCAAACCGGTTGCATCTGGTAACGCTTGAACGGAAAATCAATTTCGTTTTGGTGCTGCACCACATAACGGGCAAAAGGCACTGTTAAATCATAACGCAATGCTTTATCGGACAACGAATTAGAAAACTTCGCATAATTATCTTCTTCCAAAGCCTGCAAGTCAGCTTTTTTGACTTTTTCGCCTGAGTTTAATATTTTAAAAATCAACCGGTCGCCTTCTTCGCCGTATTTACCCAATAAAGTGTCTGCATTTTCAAACGAAGGTGTTTCAATCGGCTGAAAACCAAATCGCTCAAAATGTTTCCGAATCACACTCATCATATACTGTCGTTTCGCTACTTCATTCGGAGAAAAATCTCTGGTACCTTTCGGAATACTTGGTTTCTTTGCCATTTTTATCTCGGTTATTATTTTTTACAAATATCTTATTTTAATTTTTCAGAATAAAATATTTTTACGGCTATGTAACAATCTGCCCATTTTCTCTACTAAACATATATGTTACGTCTGATTATAGAAAACACAAAGATAGCTCTTTCCGCCATTCGGGGACAATTACTGCGAACGATACTCACAGTATTTATCATCGCGTCGGGGATTTGGGCTTTGGTCGGGATTTTGTCGGCTGTAAGTGCTTTGGAACATTCGTTGATGAGCAATTTTGCCTCAATGGGAGCCAATACCTTCAACATGGACCGATTTGACTATTCCATGGAATGGGACGCCGACAATACCAAAATCAATCCGGTTATCAGCTATCAACAAGCAGTGGCTTATCAGCAACAACTGGATTTACCTTATACCCAAACTTCCATATCTTTTACGGCGGCATCGAGTGTGGAAGTGAAATCAGAAAACCGGAAAACTGACCCGGAGGCAACCGTTTTGGGCGTCGATGATTTTTTCTTTGAAAACAGCGGACTGGAATTAGAAAAAGGTCGGGTTTTTAATAATTTTGATATACAGAATAATTCTTCAACCTGTGTTTTGGGTTCAGATTTTGCCAAAGGACTTTTCAAAGACATCGACCCTATCGGGCAAACGATTTCGGTTCGGGGCAAGAAATTTGAAGTCATCGGGCTACTGAAAGAAAAAGGCTCTTTGTTTGGCAACAATCAAGATTTTCGGGTTTTTATTCCCATACAAATTGCCCGCGGGTTATTTTCTCAGGCAAATATCAATTATCAGATAAAAACGCTGGTTAAAAATCCGCAAATGCTGAATACAGCTATTGACCAGGCAACACTGACTATGCGTAGAATCAGAGGTTTGAACCCTGCACAAGACAATAATTTTGGTATCAGCCGAAGTGACGACCTCATCAATAGTTTACGAAATCAAACCATGACTTTGACGATTATTGCATGGGTAATCGGGGTTATTACCATTTTTGGTTCGTCTATTGCATTGATGAATATTATGCTGGTTTCGGTTACCGAACGTACCAAAGAAATCGGTATCAGAAAATCTCTCGGAGCGACCAAAAACACTATCCGCTGGCAGTTTTTCACAGAAACTTTAATCATCAGCCAACTGGGTGGTTTACTCGGAATGCTACTCGGGATTTTAACCGGATATATCTTTACGAAATTTGCCGGATTTGAGTTTGTTATTCCGTGGGTAGCCATCATCGCAGCGGTAATCACTTGTTTTGTTGTGGCTATTGTTTCCGGATTATATCCTGCCGTTAAAGCGTCAAAATTAGACCCGGTAGAGGCTTTGCGATATGAATAAGCCTTTGGAAATCCTCTACAAGGACGAATATTTGGTTGCCATCAACAAACCACACGGTTTGCTGGTTCATCAATCTTCTATTGCCCGAAATGCCGACGAATTTGCCGTACAGTTACTTCGCGACCAAATCGGACAACGCGTTTACCCGGCACATCGGTTAGACAGAAAAACATCAGGGGTTTTGTTATTCGCCTTGGATAAAACAACCAATCAATCGCTGACACAGCAATTTACCGACAAAACTATTACGAAAAAATATTGGGCAATCGTGCGTGGATTCGCACCCGACGAGCTAACGATTGATTATGCTTTGCGAAAAGACAACGGCGTTCTGCAAGATGCTGTTACCAAAATTAAAACGGTGCAACGTGCTGAAATTGATCTGCCTTTTGGAAAACATTCCACTTCCCGTTACAGCCTTGTTGAAGCCGAGCCAATAACAGGAAGAATGCACCAAATTCGTAAGCACATGGCTCATATTCTTTATCCTATTATTGGCGACCGTCCGCATGGGTGTAATAAGCAAAATAAATTATGGCTGGAAAAATTCGGTATGAAAACAATGCTTTTGCACGCTCATTCACTGACATTTACACACCCGAAAAGTTTGGAAGAAATAACACTTTCTGCTCAGCCTTCAGAAATTTTCAAAGAAGTTACCCGGCTTTTGAATATAGAATTATAAAAAAAGAAGACGCCCAAAAAGGCGTCTTCTTCGTTCAATAACTTAAAATCATTTAAAAATGAAAAAACTACTACTATTATCTCGGTACTAAATTAAGGATTATTTTCTCACAACACATATATCTCGTTGATTTTTTTCATATTTATATAGAGCCTGTTTAAAATTTAACGCTGTTATAACCAAAAGGAATCATAAACAAATTGTTAGATAAATTTTAAACAGACCCTAGAAATTTCAGACAAAAAAAGCCCGATTTTCATCGGGCATCTATCAGTAATCGTATAAGATTAATGTGTTTCGGTTCCGTCTGCCCCGTGAGCATGTCCGTGAGCCAATTCTTCTTCCGTTGCCGGACGTGTTGATAAAATTTCGATATCGAAGTTCAATGTTTTTCCTGCCATTGGGTGGTTTAGGTCAGCAACAACTGCAGTATCGGTCACTTCTGCCACCGTTGCACGAAATTGATTTCCGTTATTGTCAGACAAAGGCAAAACCGCTCCAACTGGCGGAATTCCTGACTCCTGAAACATATCTAAAGGCAATTGTGCCAAAGCATTCGGGTCTTTTTCTCCATACGCATTTTCAGGAGAAAGTACAAAAGATTTTTTTTCTCCTTCGGCTAATCCGTCAATATTTTCTTCGAATTTCGGAATCATCATTCCTGCTCCGTGCAAAAACGTCAATGGATTTTCGTTGGTGGTTTCTTCTACAAATACTTTTTCTCCGTTTTCTTCAACCGTGTGAAGTTTGTAGTTCAATGTAACTACGTGATTTTTTGTTATTGTCATTTTGCTGTCTTTAAATAGGATTTTTATCCTGATTGGCAACAAAGGTAAAGGTTTAAAATTAAATGACTCAAGGATTTAAAGGTTTATGTTTTTTTTAATGTTTTCGGAAATCGCTAAAAAAACGCCTGACTTTCGCCAGACGTTTTCTTACTCTTTATTTTCAGTTAAGTAAGCATTCCGCCGTCAACATTGATTACCTGTCCGGTAATATATGCCGACATATCCGACGCTAAAAACACACATGCGTTCGCTACATCTTCCGGTGTGCCACCGCGTTTCAACGGAATAGCATCTGTCCAGCCTTTTATTACTTCTTCGCCTAATTTTGCGGTCATTTCAGTTTCGATAAAACCAGGTGCGATTACGTTGCAACGGATATTGCGAGAACCCAATTCGAGCGCTACTGATTTGGAAAAACCGATAACTCCGGCTTTGGACGCCGCATAATTAGCCTGTCCGGCATTTCCTTTCACACCGACAACCGAACTCATGTTGATAATCGAGCCTTTTCTGTTTTTCAGCATAGTGCGTTGTACTGCTTTTGTCATATTAAAAACAGATTTCAGATTTACTTCAATCACTTTATCGAAATCTTCTTCGCCCATTCTCATCAAAAGATTGTCTTTCGTAATTCCTGCATTGTTGATTAAAACATCAATATTTCCGAAATATTCCAGCACGTGATCAACAAATTTCTGTGCCTGTTCGAAATCTGCTGCATCAGATTGATAGCCTTTGGCTTTGACACCTAACTGCTGTAAATCATTTTCCAGCTGAGTCGCCGCCTCAACTGACGAGCTGTATGTGAACGCTACATTTGCTCCGTGCTGAGCAAACAACAAAGCTATTCCCTTACCGATTCCTCGTGTAGCTCCGGTAATAATTGCCGTTTTTCCTTCTAAAATTTTCATCTATATCTTATCTGTTTAATTATATTCTTTCACAAATATAACAATAAAGTTGAAAGTCTATAATTTTTACAATTAAGATTATATGCGTGTTTCTAGTAGGGCAGAATTATTTCTTTTTGTTATGTATGCACTTCAAAAAATCCATTTTTCGATTATTTACTTTCTTTTATTTTTTCTTCCCCACCAAACCAAGAAACCAGTAATTGGTAGTGAAGCACAGACTAAACTACTAATAAAAGCAATTATTTTACCCCAAATACCTAAAACCGCCCCAATGTGGATATCATAATTTGCTGCTAAAGCTTTTTGTCCTAAATTTTTATCGTTGTAATTATGGTTGTACAGCATTTCTCCTGTATTTTCATCAAAAATAACCTCGTGATTAATGTGATATGAATAGCTTAATTGTTTTACAAATACGGAGAAATAAGGATGTTCATGCTCATCTATATGTTCATGACCAAAATCAAGGGCATATCCATAAGCTTCAGGGTATAATTCTTCTACTTTTTTTGACATTTTTTCAAGTCTATCATCTACTCTTTCCTGTGCATTATATTCAACGTGATATTTAGAAAAGTCAGGATATTCTGTTTTAAACCCTGAAAACACGAAGTAAATTAATGCTTGCATAAAGAAAAAGCTATAAAACAACCCTGTAATAGCAGCAATAATAGCAATAAATGAAGAATAAAAACCTAAAATACTATGCAAGTCATAATTTTTTCGTTTCCAATTTTTTATATTTTTCCACTGGAACCAAAATCGTTGTTTACGTGATTTTTTGTTTTTTGGCCACCAAAGAATAATTCCTGTGATGAGCATAATTACAAAAATCAAAGTCGGTATTCCGGTAATATACTTTCCCCAGTCAGATTGAAATAACAAACTCCAATGAACAAATTTTATAATATTGAAAAAGCTATTTTTCTCATCAAAACTTCCAACAATTTCTCCTGTAAAAGGATTGATATATACGGATTGATAAATCACAAATTCATCAAAATAATTCCAAGTATCCGGATTGCGTTCGTAATAATAAAATACGTAGTTCATATTTTTATTCATAGGAACGTTTACCCAATGTACTGGGTAATCAACCTTAGCATATTCATTTACTTTTTGCTCAAGTACTTTTAAAGGCAGTGTTTTTTTATTATCTATATCTATTTCCTTATTGTATATTACCTCTTTTCGGACAAGGTTAGTAATTTCTACTTGAAAGGCATAAACAGCTCCGGTAATTGACACAATAAATATAATCAAACCTATAGACAAGCCTAACCATAAATGAAGTTTTGCTGTCCATTTCTTAAATTTGTTTTTCTTTTTTTTTCTGTTGGATTTAGTCATATTACATGAAGTGATAAAGGTTGAATACCCTTCCCTTACGAGTATTCAACCTTTAAATTATTTAACTAATTAATTAAGCTTATAGGTAACAGACCCGATTACACTGAGTGGTCTTTGTGGGTTGGCAGTAGTGAAACCTATCCAGTACTGTTCATCTGTTAGGTTATTAGCTCTAATAGCAAAACGCCATTGTTTTGTATCGTAATAAGCATTCGCATTTAATACAAAATAGGACGGGAGCGAAAATACGCCAAATTCAGATGAATTATATATTTTATTTTCATTTGCATAATTTCCTCCTAATCCTAAACCAATTCCTTTTAATGTGTTTTGGAATTCATAACCAATATAAAAGTTTGCTAATAACGGAGAGCCCGCGGTATTTGGTCTTAAATTTTTCACATCAGATGCAGCTTCAATATACTTACTTTCATTGTAACTAAAACCTGCTACTATTGTCAAACCATCAACCGGATAAGCTTTTACATCAATTTCAACACCTTTACTTTCCAATTCACCCGATTGTTCTGAAATAGCAATTCCGTCAATATATCCTCTAGTAAGTAATGTGTTTTCTACTTTAATTTGATAGGCACTTAAGGTTGCTGACAATCTGCCGTTGAATAGATCTGTTTTAATCCCAGCTTCAATCTGATTAGCTTGTTCAGGATCTCCTAGTTCTTGTGTGAGTTGGTCATCTACGGTGATATATCCTAAGTTAGTAAAGCTATTTTGATAATTAGCGAACAGTGAAAGTTCTTGAGGTATTACTTGATACACAGCTCCAAATTTTGGGGAGAAAAACAATTGTGAATACCCTTCGACATTACCACTCCAACTTACCGCATCATCAGCTTCCATTTGATCAGCTCTCAAAGAGGCCAATAAGTTAAAACGAGGTGTAACATTTAATACATTGGCGATGTAGGCACTATAAGTCTGGATCACTCCTACACTTGGATAATGCCATCCATTTTCTTGCATAGCTAAATCAACTGTTGACTTATTAAAGGTATTTCCATCAAAGGGCAAGGATGAACCGACAGGGTGAGCGGCAACACCGGTTACATTATAAAAATGGATATCATCATCTTTTCTTAAATAATCCAATCCTACTAACAATTTATTCTCCATATTTCCAATTTTAAAATTAAAATTGAAGTTTTGTTGAATCTCTAAGGTTTTACTCTTACTATTATCAGTAGACTGACTACTCAACAGTAATGAATTGCCTACAGCATCCGGATCTTGTAATAAACTTGCATTACTAATTAGGTAAATGTATGGCCCGTAACCATGTGAAAAACTATATGAAGTCGAGACACTAGTTGTGGAAATAATATTATCGGAAAACTTATAATTTACAGTTCCAAAAAAATTGGTAGAGATACTTTTTGTAGTCAATCCCTTACCCCAATAGGATTGATTATAATCAGCTCCTAAATCGCGAATATCTTTTCCATCTAAGCCTAAAGCTATAGGATTGTCATAAAGAAAAAACATTTGTTCGCCTACTGAAGTGCTGTTAAAATGTTCGAATTCAACATCTATCCTAAGTTTATCATTCGGAATAAAACTCAATACCGGTGAAAAGGCAAATTGACGATTGAATATATTAGGTTGAAATGATTTTTCGTTAACATAAGCTGTATTCATTCTGAATAGCAACTTATTATCATCTCTAAGCGGTAAATTAATATCGAAATGCCCTCTTCTATAATCATTACTACCTCCTGATAGGGTTACACTTCCCTTATAAAAATCAAATGGTTTTTTAGTTACCCTATTTATGACCCCTCCATAAGTAGTTAGAATTCCACCAAACAAAGTTGCAGATGGACCTTTTATTATTTCTACTTTTTCGATATTAAAGGCATCCAATTCTGTAGAAACTATTCCTGACAAACCGTTTCTCAATGAATTATTGGTTGAAAAACCTCTTAGATTAACGAAAGCACCTCCATCTCCTGCTCGCCCGGTAGATTTCCACATCATCTGTAAACCCGGTACATTATTAAAAGCATCTTCTAACGTAAAAATCATCTGATTCTCCATCAAGCCTGCATTAATCACATTATACACTTGAGGATCTTCAATATTTTTCAAAGGCATCTTACTTGAATGCTTACTATCGTTATTTTGTATATGGATGATAATTTCATCTAATTGGGTCTGTAAACTATCTGGTTCTTTTTCCTGTGCAAAAGACGTAGTTACAGTTGCTAACATTAGAGTCCCTAATATTAAATATTTACTTTTCATTTCCACTAAATTTATTTAGATTAATTAAACGCAAAAGTATTGTATTTCATCAGATCGACCAAAATTTTTGTTAATTTTTTTTAGGTTTTTTCGCACTTATTAAGATCCTGTAACACAATTAAAACAAAAAAGCCGTTCGGATATCCAAACGGCTTATATTCTGTGGGCGATGAGGGATTCGAACCCCCGACCCTCTGGGTGTAAACCAGATGCTCTGAACCAACTGAGCTAATCGCCCGACTATGTTTTAATCGGTTTTCTATGAAATTAAATTTGTGTACTTTTATTTTGTGGGCGATGAGGGATTCGAACCCCCGACCCTCTGGGTGTAAACCAGATGCTCTGAACCAACTGAGCTAATCGCCCTTCTGCATTAATGCGAGTGCAAATATAGAATGTTTTTTTTGATATGCAAATAAAAAAATAAAATTTATTTCAAAATCTCGGCGACGACAAAAGTGCTTCCTCCGATATAAATCATATCATTTTTTGTAGCTAATTTCATTGCTTCTTCATATCCGGCTGAAACACAAGAACAAACCTCTCCTGCAAAGCCGTAATTACGCATTTTCTCGCTCAGTACAAAAGCATCTAAACCTCTGGCGACGTTCGGTCGCACGAAAAGATAATAAGCTGTTTTTGGCAGATAATCTACAATCGTATTGAGGTCTTTATCGTCCACAACACCAAGCACAATGTATAATTTATCAAAATCCTGCTGAGCAACCTGCTGCATTGTTTGTTGCAAACCGTGAGCATTATGTGCTGTATCCGCTACCACCAGTGGCGATTCATTTAATACCTGCCACCTGCCAAGCAATTTGGTGTTTTTTACCACATTTACTAAACCTTCCTTTATTGATTTTTCATTAATGTTTATCTGCTGGGCGAGTATTTTCAAGGCTGTCCGAACTGTCCGGATATTTTGCTGTTGATAGTTCCCTTTTAAATCCGTTTGATATAAGTCTGTTTGATTATCATCTTCAGCAAAATAAATCGATGCCTCATTTTTTTGAGCGATTTGCACAAACACTTTTTCTGTTTCCGTATGTTTCTCACCAATAATTACCGGTATCTTAGGTTTGATAATTCCTGCTTTTTCGCCAGCAATTTCTGCCAAAGTATTGCCCAAAACTGCCGTATGGTCTAATCCTATATTGGTAATGACCGACAATAATGGTGTGATTACATTTGTGGAATCCAACCGTCCGCCCATGCCTACTTCAATAACAGCTATATCTGTTTGCTGGTGGGCAAAATAATCAAACGCCATCACAACGGTCAATTCAAAAAAACTGATGGTGTTTTCTTCAATATATTGCTGATGTTTCTCAACAAAATCAATAACTGCCTGTTCCGAAATTTCTTCCCCGTTAATTTTTATCCGCTCTCTGAAGTCCTTGAGATGTGGCGAAGTATAAAGTCCTACTCGATAACCTTGTTCTTGCAAGACAGAAGCTATCATCGAAGAAACCGAGCCTTTACCATTGGTTCCCGCCACATGGACAGACTTAAACTGATGATGAGGATTCCCGATATGCGACAGAAAATTTTGTGTAGGCAATAAAGATTTATTCAATGCTTTTGCTCCTATTTTCTGATACATCGGCAACCGGGCAAAAAGCCATTCGACCGTATTTTGATAATTCATTTATCCGCCTACTTTGAAGTTGATAACCACAAAACCTATCTGTGACGCCGGTGCATTATTATCCGGTTTCCACCTGAACGATTTGGCGGTTTTGATAGCAGGTTCTACCAAACAAGGTGCTGTGTTGGTCGTTCCTTTCAGGCTCCGTTCAGCATTGGTAACCATTCCTTGCCTGTTTACCGTAACCTGGACAACAACCGTTCCTGTTTCATTACAATCTGGTTTATAAGGTCTGTTAGAAACCAATGAACGTCCTTGTAATCCCCAGCTGGTGCCTCCACCTACACTTGTGCCCTGACCGCTACCATAGTAACTATTGGAATATTTACTACCGTCTTTACTTCCTTTGTTACCATCGACATTATCATCTCCGGCACCGCCGGCATTACCGGAAAGAATATTATTCAAGGCGTTGCTGGTCGAAGAACTTACTGTCTGGCGGGTTTGTTGCTGGGTGTTTTTGTTTGGTTTATCCGCACTTTTAACCGTTGTAGCTTGTTGCGTGTTCTGTGTAACAACTCTTTGTTCTGCCGGTTTTGATGCGGAAGAAGCAACTGCAGTTCGGGTTTCCGGTTGGTTTTCTACAACCTGAGCAACCTGTTGGTTTTGGTTACCTCGTCCTTTAGTAGAATCTCCAAAGCGAATCAGAATTTCGCCACCATTTTGCATAAATGGTTCTGTGCTACTGCTGAATTTAAACAAAAATATAACCAACAGCAGGATAGTAAATATCGAGCTGGTAATTAAAAATGATTTTCTTTCTGAATCAGTTCTCAGCATAATTAGTCTTTTGGTTCTACCGCCAACACTACGTTATAATCGTTCCGATAAGCAATATCCATAATGGTTACCGCTTCTTCTATCGGCACGCCTTTAGCCACATGCAAAACAACATTTTTGTTTTCTTTATCTGCCAAAACCTGATGAAGCAGTCCTTCTATTTCTTCAACCGGGACTTTATTTTGGTCAACGAAAAAGTCCAAATTCTCGTTGATGCTGACAGCTACTGTTTCCACTTGGTCTGTTTTACCTTCTGATGAAGGCAGCACCAAATCCAAAGCATTGGTCTGGCTCATCGTTGTGAGTAGCACAATGAAGAAAATCAGCAAAAGAAATATGATGTCGGTCATGGACGACATATTAAATTCTGCTGTAACCTTATTATTACTTTTAATCTTCATTAGGCAGGTTCGTTTAGTAAATCAAAAAACATGGCGGCTTCGTTCTCCAGTTTCTGTCCGAATCGGCTGATTTTACCTACCAGCACATTATAACCTACATAGGCGATAATTCCGACAATCAGTCCGAAAACCGTAGTCATCATTGCGGTATAAACACCTTCGGCAAGCACACCCATATTAATCTTGGCTCCGCCTTGCTCTGCCATTTCGTGAAACGCCATAACCATTCCGACAACCGTTCCCAGAAATCCTGTCATTGGCCCCGCTCCGGATAAAGTTGCCAGAATATTCAGGTTTTTTTCCAGCTTATAAACTTCTTGATTCCCTTGGTTTTCCATTGCCATATTAATATCTTCAATCGGTTTACCGATACGGCTGATTCCTTTTTCAATCATTCTCGCTGCTGAAGAATTGGAAGATTTACAGAACATTTTTGCCTCATCGATTTTCCCTTGAGATAACAAAATTTTGACCTGATTTATAAAATCATTGTCTGACTTTGTTGTCTTTTTTATCACTAACCACCTTTCTATATACAGATATATGGCGATAAATAGCATAATAAAAATAATGACCATTAGAATCTGCCCTATTATCCCTCCGCTAAAAATGATGTCTATCAACTTGGTTTCTGATTCTACTGGGGTTCCATTCATTGCGCTAACAGCCTGATTTAAAGAATCGTTAACAACTTGAGCCGTGTCTTGCATACGTTATAATTTGTTGGTTAGTTTTATCTAATTTTTCCTGCAATTATTATACCAATTGTTTCAAAGCATTTTCAAAAGCCGTGGCAGAAACATTGATTTTTTCCGGATTAGCGGCATATACATCTGCAATAGCTTTTTTAATGGTATCAGATGTATCTTCAAATACTTTGGTATCGTTCATCGGTACTCTCGATTCCATGAAATAAGCAAAAACACGTGCCATTCCGCAATTGGAAATAAAATCCGGAATCAAGCTGATTTTTGCATCTACATATTCCATAATCGGTCCGAAGAAGATTTCTTTGTCTGCAAACGGTACATTAGCTCCGCACGTAATCACTTCCAATCCGGTATTAATCATCGCATCGACCTGTTCTTTGGTAATCAAACGCGATGCGGCACACGGTGCGAAAACCTCAGCACCAATTGACCAGATTTTCTCATTGATTTCTGCAAAAGGAATCATATTTTCGGCTACCAATGTATTTCCATTTTTATTTAGGAATAGGTTTTTAATTTCTTCAAATGAATATCCGTTCGGGTTTAAAATTCCGCCGTCACGGTCAATGATTCCGACCACTTTCGCTCCCATTTGAGCAAAATAATACGCTGCTGCCGAACCTACATTTCCGAATCCCTGCACAATTACTTTTTTGCCTACAATCGAGCCTTTGGAAACTTCGTAGAAATGACGAGCTGCTTCAGCCACACCAAATCCGGTAATCAAATCAGCTACTTTTATTTTTTTAGACGCATCGGGTGTATATTTGGTATCCAAAACCTCCAGCAAAACTCCCTGACGCAACTGCCCGATTCGGTTAATTTTCTCTGCCTCGGTCGGCTTGAAATGCCCGTTAAAAACACCTTCCTGCGGATGCCACAAACCACAATCTTCGGTCATTGGGATAACTTCGTGGATTTCGTCCACATTCAAATCACCGCCTGTTCCATAATAATTTTTCAATAACGGAAAAACCGCCTGATACCAACGACGCAAAACACCTTCTTTTCTCGGGTCGTTCGGGTCAAAGTTAATTCCGGATTTTGCTCCGCCAATTGCCGGTCCGGCTACGGTAAATTTCACTTCCATGGTTTTTGCCAATGAAAGCACTTCATTCATATCCAACCCTTTACGCATACGTGTTCCACCTCCGGCAGCTCCGCCACGCAAAGAATTAATTACTGTCCAGCCTTCGGCTTCTGTTTCAGGGTCTGACCAATGGAACACAACTTCCGGTTTTTTATCTTCGAATTTCTTTAATAAATCTTTCATTTTATTTGGTTATTTTTTATGCTTATTAATTTAAGACACAAATATAATCGAATCAAACAGAATTATACAATATTGATTGATTAAACTTTGAGAGTTAAATAGTTTTTAGTATTTTAGTTTGCTAAAATCAAGTAGCAAATATTATGACTCCTCAGAATAATCCAGAACAATCTCAATACAAGATGTACGATATTGATGAGATAAAAAAGCGTTATCAGGGTTTTTCTGACATCAAAATTAAACGAATCGCTCGAAACGAATCGAAACAACTAAGACCAGAGATACGAGAAATTTTAAAAGATGAAATCCAAAAACGGAAGCTTAACAAAAATCTGCTCACGTGGATATATGCAGAAAATGACACACTAACTGATTTTGAAAAACAATCCTTATTCAGAAAAATAGAGACCCTTAAATGTCCGAATTGCAACAAAAAAAGAAACAAATTAATCGCACAGGAATTCAATACAATTGTATCCGTAATTCTATGGTGTAAAAACACCACTCAAAATAAAATACTATGTCACTATTGCAGTAAAAACCTAAAACTTAAGTCATTTTTGATTACTATACTAACCGGATGGTGGTCAAGAACAGGTTTTTTGTTAACCCCTTACACTTTGGCAAAAGACATTATCAACCTATTTTATCAGAGAAAAATAAATATCCGAATAATCTCAGAATTTATTGAGTATAATAATGGAATATTTCGGTTATATGGAACAGATGACGAAACCGTTTTTAATCTGATTTCTAGATATAATGACAATGATCTTGAAACAAAAGACAACTCCAAAGAAAAACAATGAAATTATACAAACCTTTATTTTCGATAATTATTATTCTAACACAACTGATATTGTCATTAACAGATTATTACAACTACATAAAATGGGAAAAGGACAATCTCAATTCGCTGATTTGTCGTCCGTTTCACGGAGATAGCTTGTTCTGTTTTGTTTTAATCATCGGAGTATATGAAATGTTAACCAAACCGGGCTGGTTCAAAAAAATTATCAGAATTTTATTGATTATCACTCTATTAGGCACACAATTTTCTTATCTCATTCCAATTAATGATTTTTATTTTGGTGTTTACAATACTACGTGGTTTTCTGCAATTATTGCTTTAATATTGATTACAGTAAAGTTCTTAAAAGCAATTATAAAAACAAAAAAAGAAACTATCCGAAGATAATTTCTTTTTAACTAAGAGCGGAAGACGAGGGTCGAACTCGCGACATTCAGCTTGGAAGGCTGACGCTCTACCAACTGAGCTACTTCCGCTTATTCTTAATTTGTGGGTGCAAATATATACACAAAATTGAAACCTGCAAAATATTCTATAAAAAAATTTAGCTTTTCATTCGTTTTGCCTCTGTTTTAAAATTATATCTATTATCTTTGTAATTTAAAATTATTCTACATTAATCAGTTAATAGCTTAATATTCAAATCATGACACTAAATAAAAAAGACATTTTGGAAGCTTTGGAAACCATAACCGTTGCCGGCGAAGGTAAAAATATGGTAGAAAGCGGAGCTATACAGAATGTTGTTATTCTCGGCGACGAAGTAGTGGTGGACGTGAAACTCAACAATCCTGCACTACACGTAAGAAAAAGAGTTGAAGTAGATATACTTAAAACCATTCACGAAAAGGTTTACGAAAAAGCCAAAATAAAAGTAAACATCAAGGTAGAAGCTCCTGAAAAAAACGAAATCAAAGGTCAGCCGATTCCGGGCATACAAAATATCATTGCCGTTTCTTCCGGAAAAGGGGGAGTAGGAAAATCAACCGTAACAGCTAATCTGGCGGTTACTTTAGCCGAAATGGGATTCAAAGTCGGTGTACTGGACGCAGATATTTACGGTCCGTCCATGCCGATTATGTTTGACGTAGAACGTTCCAAGCCCGTTTCCGTTCAGGTAAATGGCCGTTCAAAAATGAAACCGATTACCAGCTACGGAATTGAATTATTATCAATCGGATTCTTTACTGCACCCGACCAGGCGGTAATATGGCGTGGGCCAATGGCTTCCAAAGCCTTAAACCAGATGATTTTTGATGCCGACTGGGGAGAGCTGGATTTCTTGCTGATTGATCTACCACCGGGTACAGGCGATATTCATTTGTCTATCATGCAGGCATTACCGGTAACCGGTGCGGTTGTCGTCAGCACTCCGCAGGCTGTCGCATTGGCTGATGCCAAAAAAGGTGTGTCGATGTTTACTTCCGAAAGTATCAATGTACCTGTTTTGGGAATCATTGAAAATATGGCATATTTTACTCCGGCTGAATTACCAGACAATAAATATTACATCTTCGGACAGGAAGGAGCTAAAAACCTGGCAACCGATTTACAGGTCCCGTTTCTCGGAGAAGTGCCATTGGTGCAAAGTATCCGCGAGGCAGGAGATTACGGTCGTCCGGCAGCATTACAGGGAAATTCGCCCGTAGCTAACGCTTTCGTGGAAATTGCCCGAAACATAGCGGAAGAAGTAGTTCAAAGAAATGAAAACCTCCCTCCTACCGAGGCGATAAAAATAACGACTATGGCGGGTTGTTCTGCCGTAAAAAAATAAAATGATGATGACAACTTCAGAAAATATACGTAAAAATGTAGAAAAAGCATTAGACGAAATCAGACCTTTTTTGATTTCAGACGGTGGAGATATTAACCTGATCGCGATTGAAGACGACAAAAAAGTGATTGTAGAACTCATCGGAAACTGCTCAGCTTGCAGTGTCAATCAAATGACACTGAGAGCAGGCGTGGAAACCACAATCAAAAAATATGCACCTGAAATAGAAACAGTTGAAAACATTTCTTCATTAAATACCATACACAAAACAGATAACATCCATTAAACTATATGATTTCTACAGATATAATTATCATAGGTGCCGGGCCGACGGGATTATTTGCTGTTTTTGAGGCCGGATTACTAAAAATGCGGTGCCACCTGATTGACGGTTTACCTCAACCGGGCGGACAGCTGACCGAACTTTACCCCAAAAAACCTATTTTTGACATACCAGGTTATCCATCGGTTGGTGCAGCCGAATTGGTGGATAATTTAATGGAACAAATCAAACAATTTGAACCAGGTTTTACGCTAAACGAAGTGGCTGAAAGCATTGACAAACTGGAAGACGGTACTTTTATCGTAACGACCAACAAAGGCACCAGACACCATGGAAAAGCAGTCGCTATTGCCGGAGGACTGGGTAGTTTTGAACCCCGCAAACCGGTATTAGATAATCTGGATTTTTATGAGGATAAAGGTGTGGAATATTTTGTCAAAAATCCGGAGCAATTCCGAGACAAAAATGTAGTGATTGCCGGTGGTGGCGACTCTGCTCTGGACTGGACGATTTATCTGGCTGATATTGCCAAAAATCTTACGCTTGTTCACAGACGAAACGAGTTCAGAGGTGCTTTGGATTCAGTAGAAAAAGTACAGGAACTGAAAAAGCAAGGCAAAATCAATCTGATAACCCCTGCCGAAGTAGAACAGCTACACGGAGAAAGCCGGCTGGAAGCGATTTCACTAAAAATTGACGGAGGAGAAACCCAAAAAATAGATACCGATTACCTCATTCCATTATTCGGATTAACGCCTAAGCTCGGACCTATTGCCAACTGGGGATTAGAAATTGAGAAAAACGCCATCAAAGTAAACAACGCCTTGGATTACCAAACAAATATAGAAGGCATTTATGCGATTGGCGACATCAATATTTATCCGGGAAAATTAAAATTGATTTTATGTGGTTTTCACGAAGCTACATTGATGTGCCAAAGTGTTTACAACCGCTTGAATCCGGGTAAGAAATATGTGCTGAAATATACCACCGTTTCCGGCATAGACGGATTTGACGGTACACGTAAAGAAGCTGAAAAAGCCGTTGTTAAAGCGATTGATTAGCAATCTGCACAACATTAAAAACCGCCTCGATTTAATATCGAGGCGGTTTTTAAATTCGTATTGTTTTACCTACTTGCTTTTATTGATAATAGATGCTAATTTTTCTACATTCCACTCAGTGCCGGTACTTATTGAATGATTACAATTTGTCGATTCTTGATTTTCAACAAACTCATCTTTAGGACAAGCTTTGCAACCTATAATTCTCCCCCATTCATCTTGTTCAAAACCACATTTATCACAGTTTACACCCTCGCATTTATGCGTGAAGAACCGCGATGAGTCTGCAATTACTATATAAAGGCTGTCGTTATCTTTAACCAAATTAGCAACTAAAGCCATGAGTTCATCAGTATTGTTTTCTTTACCAACAATGTTCAAGAAGGCTTCTTCCTCGTTTTGTTCTGGATTATAAAAATGACCTAACTGGATATCTTCTACTTTGGTATAAAATCCATCAGCAATCAAGTTCTTCTTTAAATCATCTGTGTCAAACAAAGGTTGAACCTCATCATTAACCATTGTGGCTACAGCTACTCTGTCTAAACTTTCTTTATGTTTACATGCTACGAAACTTAGACCCAACAGCAAAATTGACATAATTTTCAATGCGTAGTTTTTATTTTTTTTCATATGCTAAATAGGATATATTGATGGAATAATACTTTTTTCTATCTGTAAATATACATAAAAATGAATAACGGAAATATAAGAGGTAGGGTTTATAGTAAGATTTTTAGTACACGACAAAAAACACAAATATTTCATTTACAAACTATTGTTAATCTACCACAGATGCACAGATGATTTTTTTGATTAAAATGGATTAAAACTCCACCGATTTGATTGAATGCTTTGCATTCAATATCCGTGAAATTAATATCTGAACAAGATTTATTTTTGAAATTTATATCTGTGCATCTGTGGCTAATAATTAAATCTTTATCTTTCTGGTATTTATAAATTTTGTCGTGTACTAGGTAGTAAGACTACTAAAGAAAAAAGACTGCCTTATTGACAGTCTCTATTTAATAAACTCTATGAATCTAATGACCGAGATGTAACGTTCGAAAACATTTAATACACATTAAGCTTGGGATAAATCCGGAAGTGTTTTTTTCTTTTATGCACAAAAGAAAAATATATCTTTCTGTTATTTCGTTATAATTCTTATACATTTGAATTTTCGGAAGAGTTGGTCAATGCTAAAGCAAATTTGTTTCTGGGTGCTTTTTTTTATATTTTCTGTGGGGTATTCACAGGAAATCAACTCTTTATATAGTTCAAAAACCATTGTTACCGACTCTGTTTCTTATGTTTTTAAGCTAGAAGAAAATGCTTTAAATTCATCTTTCTTTGAAGTAACAAACACTGACGGTGTGATTCTGGACTCAAATCTTTACCATATTGATTTTCAACAGGCTCAGATAGAATTCATTCAACCCCAGCAAGACAGTTTGGTTGTTAATTACCTGAAATACCCGGAAACACTAACCAAAACTCATCAGATTTACAGCAGTAATCTGATTGTTCCGAACGAAGAAGGAAAACACCTTTTCCAGATTCCGGTTCAGAAAGAAAGCAACTGGATTCCGTTTGACGGACTCAATACCAACGGAAGCATTTCCCGGTCGATAACCGTCGGGAACAATCAAAACCTGGTTACCCAATCCAACCTCGATTTGCAGATAATCGGTAAATTATCCGAAAAAGTAAACCTCAAAGCCTCGATACAAGACAGCAACAATCCTTTGCAATACGGCGGATATTCACAGCGAATTGATGAATTTGACCAGATTTTCATTGAACTTTACGGCAACAAATGGCGAGTCAAAGCCGGGGATTTATTTATCGAAAACAGGTTTTCCAGATTTCTTAATTTCAACAAAAAAGTACAGGGATTATATGCCCAGACTTCTTTCGGGGAAAACGACCAAACTCAGGTTGAACTGGGTGCTGCCATTGCCAGGGGACAATATGCCAAAAGTGAATTTATCGGGCAGGAAGGTAATCAGGGACCTTATAAATTGCGAGGGCAAAACAATGAACTGTACATTCTCATTATTGCTGGCTCCGAGCGTGTTTTCGTTAACGGAAGGTTGCTCTCGCAAGGAGAAAACAATGATTACGTGATTGATTATAATTCCGGGGAAATCCGGTTCAACCCAACTTTCCCGATTACAGCAGATATGCGTATCGCTATCGAATACCAGTACACCGACCGGAATTTTACCCGGTTTATGACCTATGGCGGTATCCGGCACCAGCAAGGCAAATGGGATTTTGGCGGATATGTATATCTGGAATCAGATATGAAAAACCAGCCTTTACAACAAAATCTGAATGAAGAACAAGTTGAAATCCTCAAACAAGCGGGGAATGACCCGACAAAAATGGTAGCTCCGTCTGCTTATCAGGACAGCTATTCGGATAATAAGATTTTATACAAAAAAATCACTACTGAGTTGTATGAATATTTCGAGTATTCCAATAATCCACAAGACACACTTTATCAGGTAGCGTTCAGTTTTGTCGGAATGAATCAAGGAAATTATCGTTTGGCAAGCAATGCTGCTATCGGAAAGATTTACGAATTTGCTATCCCACAAAATGGCATTCCACAAGGAGATTACGAGCCCGTTATTCAGCTGGTCGCCCCGGTAAAAACATTGATTACAACCGTTCAGGCAGCCTACACCAACGAAGAAAAAACCAAAATCGAAGCCGAAGTTGCTTTGAGCAATCATGACCAAAATCTGTTTTCTTCGATTGATGACCAGAACAATAAAGGTTGGGCAGGAAATGTCAAAGCACGTCAAAGACTTCTTGATACCAATTGGAAAATAGACGCTTTTGCAGATTTACAATTTGTACATCAAAATTTTAAAACAATTGAACGGTTGTATAATATTGAATTCAACAGAGATTGGAATATCGGACTGATACAAGGCAATCAAAGTATGATTTCGGCAGGAATCAATGCGTTAAAATCGCCACAACAAACGCTGACCTATCGTTTTGACCGACTCGAATTCAGTCAATCCTATCTGGGACAAAAACATATTTTAGAAGGAAAATTTCAGCATAAACAATGGTCATTCGCTACTCAAAACAGTTTACTAAAAGCTGATTCAGAAATGGAATTTACTGATATTTTACGAAGTAGCGGGCAAATTGATTACCGCAACAAAAAATACTGGGCAGGAAATCATTGGGAAGGCGAAAATTATGAAGTTAAAGACCGCATTACCAAGGCATTTAATATACAAAGTCAACGTTATTTTCAAAATACTGTTTTTGCCGGAATCGGCGATACCGCCGGAAGATATATCGAAACCGGCTATGTTTATCGGGTAAACGACAGCTTGCAGGATAATCGTTTGAAAAAATTTACTACAGCAAACAGTTTTTATGTAAAAACACAGGCTTTCAAAACCGAGAAATCGCAGTTGCAGGTATATGCCAATTACCGAATGCTGGAATATAAAAACGATAGTCTGCCAAATGAGAATACGCTGAATTCAAAAATTACTTACAACGACCGTTTTTTCAACAATCTCGTGCAATGGCAGACCATTTACGAAAATACTTCGGGAGCTTTGCCACAGCAAGAATTTACCTATATCGAAGTAGAGCCGGGCATGGGAACGCACATGTGGAATGATTACAACGGAAACGGCATACAGGAGCTGGAAGAATTTGAACCTGCACCTTACCCGGATTTGGCGATTTACATACGCCTGATGCTGCCCAACCAGCTTTTTATCCGGACGCACCAAAACCGGCTAACTCAGCTTGTTTCATTGAATTTTCAACAATGGCAAAACAAGGAAGGCTGGCAGAAAACATTGAGTCATTTCCATAATCAAACCACTTGGATACTGGATAAAAACAGAGAAAAAGGTGGTAAAAAAATTCCGTTACTTCCGTGGACGAGTTCAGATGAAGACGTTTTGGCAGAAAACAGCCATTTCCGGAATACATTGAGCTTTAACCGTGGAAAAAGAAGGTTTGAAAGTAGCTATTCCTACATTGTTAATAACACTAAAAATTTGCTGAATTTCGGACGTATCGAAAATCATATCCTTACACATCAGCTGGATTTTAATCACTTAGTCAAAAAAATATGGAATTACAATCTGGCTATACAGTTTGATGATGTCACGTCCAATTCAGAAAACTATGATGCAAAAAATTACCACCTGAAAAATATTAAACTGGCACCGAAAATTTCCTATCTGTTTTCGACTTCTGCCCGTTGGGATTTCTTTTACGAATACCGGAAAAAAGAAAACCAACTCCAGGGTTTTGAAACGCTGGAACAGCATCGGTTGGGGACTTCATTTTCGTTCAACGGCAAAAAGAATTTTATCATCAACGGTGAATTTTCTTTTTACCAGAACACTTTTGAAGGCAATGCTTTTTCTCCGGTAGCCTATCAGATGCTGGAAGGTTTGCAGCCAGGAAGAAACCTGACATGGCGGTTGTTATTCCAGCGAAACCTGACCAAATATCTCGACATGAACATCAGTTATGACGGGCGTAGCGGCGAATCGGCTCAAACTATTCACACCGGGAGTATCCAGCTGAGGGCGTTTTTCTAACAGTTTCAATTCAAAGTTTAACAAACAAGCTGTTTTAATTTTACTATATTTGTCTATATAAAAAAACAAAACCCAATATCTCATGAAGAAAATATTTTTTTCACTTGCCGCTTTAGGGTTAGTTTCTGTCGCATGTTCAGACACGAAGAAAGAAACTCCTGCTGAAGGCAATCAGACAGAGCAACCGGCAACGGAAACAAGTAATACTCTAGACAATGCAAAAACAACTGCTGAAGTAAAGCTTAACCCTCCACACGGACAACCAGGTCACAGATGTGATATTAAAGTCGGAGAACCTTTGGATAGTGCTCCGGCACAAAACAACAGCAGTATGCCTGCACAACCGGCGAATAACAGCAATAGCACCGGGCAAGGCTTTTTGAACAGCAACAACAACGCAGCTCCTGCTCAACCAGCCGCACAACAACAAGCCCAGACTACAGCTCCGGGCATGAAAGGAAAACCAAATCCGGCCCACGGACAGCCCGGTCACAGATGTGATATTAAAGTCGGCGAGCCTTTGCCATAAACAACACTTTGATAAAATAACACCACAAAGACACAAAGGTCACAAAGAAAACTCTGTGTTCTCTGTGCCTTTGTGGTTTATTTATTTAACCGTTAAGCTGTTTATATGCTAATATTACCCAATTGACTAATTCGCTAATTATCTAAAATTCAAAGTGACCTTTGTGTCTTTGTGGTTCAAATTCCCGGAAACTCTTTTCATTTCACAATTCATTGAAGTGAAAAAACAATTATAAATATTTCCCTGAATAAAAAAAAAGCGTAAATTTGCACGCTGTTTAGTTCAACCTCTGGCGAAAGACGTGTATGTTGCTCTGACGTAATTATTTAATACTAATAAAATGTCATTAGATTTAGTAAAATTTGTACAGGACGAATTCGTAACTAAGAAAGATTTCCCTGAATTCAAAGCAGGAGATACGATTACTGTGTATTACGAAATTAAAGAGGGTGAAAAAACCAGAACTCAGTTCTTTAAAGGTGTAGTAATCCAAAAAAGAGGAAGTGGATTGACCGAAACTTTCACTATCCGTAAAATGTCTGGAAACGTAGGTGTTGAGCGTATTTTTCCAGTGAACTTACCCGCTTTACAAAAAGTAGAGGTTAACCAAAGAGGTAAAGTGCGTAGAGCTCGTATCTTCTACTTCAGAGGTCTTACTGGTAAAAAAGCAAAAATCAAAGAGGCTCGTCGTAAATAATCAACGAGAAACTAAAATAAAAACCAGCCGATGTGCTGGTTTTTTTTTGTGTCATTTTGTAGTTTGATAAAGAAAAAAAAAAAAAAAAAGGTTACAAACCCCCTTTAAAAAATAAAAAAACTCCTGTTTCTACCAACACACCCTTACCCTT
>Ga0180217_1001222_pt1 | contig 30041 bp, 24 predicted proteins | sample eDN3rd37CBELigOP_FD_128521 | JGI IMG/M metagenome (GOLD analysis project Ga0180217, IMG submission 128521) | Enriched Organic Plus compost microbial communities from Emeryville, California, USA - eDNA 3rd pass 37_C BE-Lig OP (version 2) (version 2) ... | reverse complement strand
ATATCCAATTAATGCTGTGCTGAATCCAAAGTAAATATTGCTAGCTATCGTTAACTGATTTCTTTGAGTTTCTCTCCAATATTTATAGTTATAAAACTCTTTCAGTATTTCGTTTTTATCTCTTTGTTGTTCGCTCATGGTTTTTAGTTTACTATCAAAGTTACTTTGTTTATCCTACCAAAACAGCATCGTCTCCGCTTGGTCTTTCGTCATTAGGTAATAAATTGATTAAGTCGATAACAATTGGGTGTAAATCTTCTGTAGTTGGGTTCTCTCCAATTTGTCGTAAACCTTCGTTTAATAACTGTCTTGCTCGATGGCTGTCTTTCCAATTATACGTTCCAAAGTTTTGATGGTGATGTCTGTCAAACCCAATTAGTTGATAAATTAATGTTAATCGGATAAACAAAGCTTCCATTTCTTCTGATAAAGATTTACCTAACTTAACATCTTGCGACTTTATCACTTCATCTAATTGACTCCGTAATTGATTTACGCTTTGCGTTGTTTTGTCATTTCCAAAGTCTTTATTAACGTTTTCTAATTCGTAAAACTGTTCTTTTAGTTTTGTTTCCAACTTCGACCATTCATCGCTTAAACTGTCTATTGACTTTAAACTTTTTCTTAGATTAGCCAGAACTTCCTGCTTATTATCTTCTTCATTTCTGTTGTTCTCGAATCTTTGTTCTAATTCGAGGATTTCATTTTCTATTCGTTGTATGGTTTCAGAATCGTGTTCTTCTTCTTTTAATTCCTCAATACTTCCTTTTGCTTTGCGGATTTCATTAGCAAGCCAATTGGTTTCAATAGAAGAAATTGTTCTTTCAACTGAAGCTTCGTAAGAAAAATCTAAGTATGGAAAATAGGCAGTAACCGTGATTTTTTCAGACCTATCTATGTTTACTGTTAAATCTACATCACTATTTTCGGGTAATAATGCGGGTAATTCAGCCCCACTGATGATAATATCGGTAACATGATTATTATAAATTGCTCTTGTTCCGTCTGCTTCATGTTCTCCTTCATAAACAGGAATTTTGATAAAATCAGATTCCATTCCGGGACGGATTTGCTTTTGAGTTTTCAATCCGTTTCGTGTTCCAATAGCAGGAATTGATGTATTCTTTGTTAATCCGTTTAGTGTTTCAAATACAATTTTCCCTGATTCACGTTTTTTAATTTCAATTCCGATATTGAAAGCCAAAGTAGCACTTCCTATTTTAGAGCCTTGAATTACTGTAAATTCTTTTGGTTCGCTTTCTAAAATATTTCCTTTGTCATCAAATAAAATAACTTCAAAACCATTGGTTTTGCCTTCAACCAATTGGGTTTCGATAACTTCCCCGATTTCGTTGATTTCAACTTTTCCGCTTGACCACGCTTTGTCGCTTCTTGTAATCTCTGCAAAAACTTTTTCGGGAATTTCGCCTTCCGTTTTATCTGCTAAAATTTTCAGCGTAACAAATTCTTCCAATTCCACGGTTGATGCTTCGTGACCGATTTCGATTTGAATTTTGGATTTGTCTCTCGTTTGTTCTTTGATTTCTTCTGATATATCGACCGTAGAAGCGTATAAAGCTGCACCTTTAGAAACCACCGTCATTGGGTCAACGCTTGTGTCTGGTTTACAGATTTGCTGTTCCAACATTTTTCTCAAGACAGGGGAATAAGTCGGACCACCTACTAAAATCAGCGAATCCAAAGACGAACCTTTTAGATTATTACGTTCTAAAAGTTTCTTACAAATATCAATAGCTTTTTGGAAGATAGGAGATAAAGCTCTTTCCATATCCAATTGAGTAACGGTAATGTCTAACTCAAATTCTTCACCGTCATCATCTTCACCAGGAATATCACCCAAATCAGACAGAATATTGTGCGTATCGTTGAATGATAATTTGATTTTGGTTTCTTCCGCATAAAACTTCATTGCATTACGCAAAATTTGTTTTTTATTATCATCAGCTAAGATAGAATCAATTGCATAATTTTCTTGTAGATAAGGCATAATGATTTCATCTACAATAGCTAAGTCGAGATTTTTTCCACCTAAATAATTATCACCTTCTGTATCGGCTACTTTCATAATTCCGTCTTCTACTTTGAGTAAAGCTGCATCAAAAGTTCCTCCACCAAAATCATATACTAACCAAAAGCCGTCTTTCTTTTTGCTGTCCAAACCATAAGCCATTGCAGCTGCAACTGGCTCTTGCAACAACTCAATATGATTAAACCCTGCTAATTTAGCGGACTCACGTGTAGCTTCTTTTTGATTGTTTCCAAAAGCCGCAGGGACGGTTATAACAACTGCATTTATATTTTCATCTTTGACAAAGGATTTTAAAGTTTTTAAAACTTCGGCAGATAATTCTTCAGAGTTTAAATCTTTACCTAAGTTGGAACTGAAATATTTCTTATCCGTTCCCATTGTTCGTTTGAACTCGATATAAGAATTGGAATTACTATCATCCCAATTTTTCATAGCATTTAATTTATCTCGCTTTAATGCATTAAAAGCACTATCGCCAACCTGGATAGCTTGCTTTTTATTGATGTAAACACAAGAGGGCATTGTGTCTTTGAGCGTGTCTGTTTTTTTTATAACAGCTTCGCCGTTCTCCATTCTTGATATTGCAGAATTGGTTGTACCTAAGTCGATACCGTAGTCTATTTTTGTTCTTGCCATAGTTTTTGTTTTTTATTCTCCTACACTTACTTCAATTTGTGCAGATTGAATCATTTGTCCTTTAAAGTTTACTTGTGGTTTTATAATTCTTGTGATAATCTGTTTGCCTGTTTCCAAATCTTCATTTGGAATAAAGTTGGCTATGACTTTCATTCCTTCGTTGTATTCTTTTCCTAACATTTCTACCAATTCATAACCATTGGAAGCGAAATTGTCTTGAATTCTTTTTACAGAAGCCGAAAGTTGTTTTAATCCTTTTGTATTAGCCTCCATTTGCTGTAAATTCTTTTGAATACGGATAATTTCATCGGCTACTTTCAAAGCCAGAGAATGGTCGATTTCATGATTAGAATTGGTTGGAGCAATTTGTATTTCCTCTTGTTTTAATTTCAACTGAGATTCCAAAACTTCCACCAATTTACTATCCAACTTAATGCTTTCTTCTTCTAAAGATTTTTTGGTGTTTTTGATTTGAGTTTCTACATCGGTTTTGCTGTTGGCAATGCGTTTGCCTAAAAGCCAATATATAATTCCTCCCAAAAGCAAGGTTGCCAAAGTAGCAATTATCCAATATAGTCTATTTTGGTTTACATCCTTGTCTAATTTTGAAATACTGTCTTTTGCAGTTGTTTCCGTCTGTTGGATTTTTGTGCCTAAATCTTCCGCAATTGTCTGAATATTTTGTACGTTTTGACTTGTTGCAGTTTTCAGACTATCAATCCGTTTGTTTTGATTTACTGTTTGTGTAGAAAGGCTGTCCAAATAGGACTGTTGTTGTGCAATCTCTTTCTGATGATTGTTTAACCGTTGTTTTAATACAGTTATTTCTTGCTGTTGTTTCTGTAACAACAAACTGTCTTGTTTTTGTGCAAAAAGTGTTGTTGCACAAAGGACAATGGGGATAAGGATTGTTTTTTTCATATTATTTGATTTTCGATTTTATCCAAGCGATTAATAACGTAGGTCCAAAAAGGACTGCTAACACCACTAAAACTTCGAAGAAACTTTCACCCCAAATCAGACCGCATATCAATAAAAACAAAGCGATTCCACCAACCCAATATACCCAAGATGCACATCCACTATTATTACTTGAACTACTACTTGTTGTCCGTTTGTATGTGTTTGTTGTTGACTTGTGTGTGCTTGTAGGTTTGGTTAAAATAGGTGATGACGTAACGATTGTTTTCCAATAACAGATATATTTAATTTGATTTTTTTGAGAATAGTCCAATTTTTCAAGAAGAAAGTCAACTAAGGATTTGTATTCGCTTATTTTTGTTTGTTTATCTGAAATTTTAATTTTCTCAATATTTCTTAACGGAATTGTTTCTTTTATAAGCTCTACGACTTTTCCCCAATTAATTGACCTTTTGGCAGCTTCGTCAACAGCAGAATAATTGATAGACCTTGTTTCATAAAAGTTTTTGATAGCTTCATCAAGAATTGATGTTTCTTCATCATAAATTCCCAATTCTTTTTTTGCCCTTTTAACTATTTCATTATAGTTCTTTTCATACGCTTCTTTAACAGACTTTAAAAGCTCAATCGCTTGGTTAAGCTCTCGGTCTTTCATCTCTTCAAGCGTATTGATGCTTTCTTTTATGCGATTTTTTGTAGCTTCATTTGTAGCTATACTTTGGGCTACCTCCACCAGTTTCATCGCTTCTTCAAGATAATCGTTGTTTTTTCCTTGTTTTTGACTTTCATTGAAATAGTCAATAGAGCATTTCAATAACTCTTTAGCTACATTATCAGCCCACATTTTGTATTGCAAATTACTCGTTCCCAAAATGGATTTTAAAAGTGTTAATTCATTATTGGTATTTAAATGCAAATCAACCCCAAAATGATAAGCATTGCTCTTGTTTTTGGAACGATTCTTCTTAGATTTCTCAACCTCCGACTCAATTTTATGAATCGGTTCTTCGGTAAATTTCTTGGAAAGGTATTTCTGAGTAGTTTCGGAACAATTGCCGAACAAATCCATTGTTTCGGCAGTTGAGAACTTTTTATTGAATTGCGTTAACAATTCATCAATCAATAGTTCAATTTGCCTATTAGTATCAATGGAAAAAGTTTCGTCAGCAACGGTATGTACAAAATCTTTGAAATTATCGGATTCAATCAGTTTGATTTTGGTAGTAATTCCTTGTTTAATTTTTTCTTTGGAATTTTCCAACAAATAAAGCGTACCAATGTTATTGAAAGCCGAAAAGTTTTTAGGATTTACTTCTTTTTCATCGGTTAACTTTTCCCAGATTTCAATTGCTTTTTCTTTATTTCCACTTATCAAATGTTGAATGGCGGTGTTGTCAACTGGATTCAGATTAATAAACCAAAATAGGGAATGAGCTACTTTATTCTGATTTTGTTCAATATCAGAAAAAGCCTTATCAATAATTTCAGTTTCACGAGAAATGTTTTTTAAAAAATTAAAATCAAATTCTGAAGTTACTTCTTTACCCACTCGGGCAAATGCAGTAATCTTCGCTTTTCTCCCTTGAATTTCTCTTGCAGATGCGTTTGCAGGAATGCCAATTATCCTATACGGATTGTTTATTATTAAGTTCATTTAAAGTTTCTGCGGTATAGTATTGTAGTTTTGATAATAATGTAATCTTATTGTTTCATATAAAAACAATAAATACAGCGTAGGCAATTCCTCTTACTTGTGTCCGTTGCCCGACCAAAGGCATAACTACGAAGCAAAAAGGAACGCCCACGCTTACCGCAGGCGTTTCCACTCTTACTTCCCCGTAGTTATTGAAAATTGGTCGTATTTCGGACACGGGAAATTTTTAAAGCGAAACGCTATATTTATATGTATTTCTTTATATAATCTTATATTTAACTCTTATTTATTACGACAAATATATACAATATTTATCATTTTTTACAGCTACTTCAAAACTTTACTCAATCTTATCATCGTTTCACTAACCCTTTTATTGGATAGCTTTGCATAACTCTCTTGCGTGACTTTAATACTCGAGTGCCCGAGTAACTCAGATACAACCTCCATCGGTACATTATTAAAAAGTAGTACAGTGCTAGCAAAGGTTTTACGTGCAGTATGATGCGTCAACCTCTTTTCAATTCCTGCGATATCTGCAATTTCTTTTAAGTAAGCATTAAATTTTTGGTTAGACAATTTAGGAAAAATAAAAGCATCATTGGTCTTGTACTTTTTGATAATAGTCATTGCTTTTGGAAGGAGTGGGACAGAGACGTCTTTGCTTGTTTTCTCTCGTGTGAGCGAAATCCATTGCTTGCCGTCAAATCCTTTAATGATATGATGGAAACACAAATTTGCCATTTCGTTGTAAGCCAAACCTGTGTAACAACAAAAGATAAACAAGTCTTTGACTAATATTAATCTAGGTGCACTTAGTTTTAGTTTTTCCAGCTTTTTCAACTCTTCTGGCGTAAGAAAAACAATTTCCTTTTTCTGTATTTTAAACTTGTAGCTCATAAATGGGTTGTACTCTAACTCTTTTTGCTCCACAGCATACGTGAGCATTTTCTTGAATCGCTGCAACAGTTTATTTGTCGTTGCATGAGCAAGCTTTCTCTCCGTTTTCAGATAAAACTCATATTCCTTGACAAATTGCGGGTCAATATGGAGCAGTTTTGGGTCGTTACCTTTTAGTTTGGTTGTTACATATTCTTTGAGATTCAAAAAAGCATTCTCGTGTTTTTTCCAAGTAGCCATTTTGATATCAATACCAATGAGTTTGTGCATTCGATTGAGATAAGTCTCGAAATACTCCAACAAATACCGACTGCTTTTTTGCCCATTACCTTTATAACTGTTATAAATATCATTGATGTCAAATACTTCGTCTTCTAGAGATAAGTTGTTGTAGATTTGGATAAACCGTTGACTGATTCGATTGAGCTGAGTGTTGATACTCTTTAACTCTGTGGATTTTGAAATCACTAATTGAGAAGCGCTGTTCCAGTCGTTTTCATTAATAAAATAACCGGTGCTGAATTCTTTACGTTTTCTTCCTAATGTAATCCTACACTGTAAAGGAGCTAATCCTCGTGAATTTGTTTTTGCCTTTCGTAAGTAAAAAAGCACTTTTAAGCTGTCGTTTTGCATCATTAAAACATTTAAGTTAAACAATGCGTAACAATGGGTCACCTCAGTAAAATAAGGCATTGAACCGTGTTGTTTTGCTTAGTTTTGACAAAAATAACCAATGGGTCACCAAGCTTTTTACAATGGGTCACCGAAAAGGACACCTCGAAAGTGGTTTTTTGGGCAAATATGCTCAATTTTGGTTGTCATCTGGCTTTCCTCTATTTCAACAAAACCGCTGATTATCTGCATTTTACCCAAAAACAAAAAATCCTAACCATTGCTGATTAGGATTTTTGCTCCCCCTCTTGGGCTCGAACCAAGGACCCTCTGATTAACAGTCAGATGCTCTAACCAACTGAGCTAAGGAGGAAGTTGTTGTTTAAATCGGTTGCAAACTTAAATGCTTTTTTTAATATCTGCAAACAATTTTTTTATTTTTTTCTTCTTGTTGAAAGAACTTGTTTTTGTTATTGCGAGTGCAAATGTAGCACATTTTTTTACTACTGCAAATTTTTCAATGAAATTTTATTTAAAAATTGCTTTGTAAATATCATTTCCGTTGGCAAATAACAGCAAAGCAATCAGAATGAAAAAACCAACCGTTTGGGCATATTCCATAAACTTGTCACTTGGCTTTCTGCCGGTAACGATTTCATACAGCAAAAACATCACGTGTCCACCGTCCAGTGCCGGAATCGGTAACAGGTTCATCACACCAAGCATGATAGACAACAATGCAGTAATATTCCAAAAAGCCTCCCAGCTCCATGTTTGCGGGAAAACATCGTAAATTGCTTTGAATCCACCCACACTTTTGTATGCTCCGGTATCCGGATTAACAATTTTCTTTAATTGCTGTCCGTAATCCACCAGCCTTTCGATACCTTTATTTATCCCCACAGGAACAGACTCAAGCAGGGAGTAGCTTTCATGAGAAATTTCATACAGCCCCAAACGCTCGGCGTCTTTTTCTCTCAATCCTCTCGGATAAGCAAACCCTAATTTCCCTTCTTCATTGATAACAAGCGGCACTTTCAATTCTTCGTCGTCACGTTTTACGACAGCCGTTACTGTCTGGTTTTTATGTTTCTCAAGAATCGGCACAATTTGGTCTGCATATTCTATTCGGGTATCATTAAGTGCGGTTATAAAATCCCCCGGCTGTAGAGCATCTTTGTTATGAGAATCTTCGGGAACTGCTGACACAATAAGCGGAATTCGAGGAGCAACCGGGAAAATATCTTGCTCTCTTTCTGTAGCAAGTTTATCTAATATATTAACAGGCAAATCTATTTCAACATCTGTCCCGTCACGGTTAACAACCAAATGCTGAGCCATCATAATTTTATAAGGCAACTCATTGGCTCGCTCTATTTTTTTCCCGTCCGCCAGAACAATTTTATCTCCGGTTTGTAGCCCTGCCTCTTGCAAAACTTCCGATTGCACCCACACACCATCTTTTAAACTTTCATTGGCAATATATTTATCCCCATAATAGCTTACCATTCCGATGTAAATCACAAATGCCAGAATAAAATTCACAGTCACACCGCCAAGCATAATAATTAATCGTTGCCATGCAGGTTTCGAGCGGAATTCCCACGGTTGCGGTTCCTGCTTCATCTGTTCGGTGTCCATGCTTTCGTCAATCATTCCGGCGATTTTCACATAGCCGCCCAATGGCAACCAACCAATACCATACACGGTTTCGCCGATTTTTTTCTTGAACAAAGAAAACTTAACATCAAAAAACAGGTAAAATTTCTCTACCCGGGTTTTGAATATTTTTGCGGGAATAAAATGTCCCAGCTCGTGCAAAACAATGAGCAGCGACAAACTCAGTAAAAATTGAGATATTTTGATAACGAATTCCATATTTTCTTACTTAAAAACCGCACAAAAATACGGTTTTAATTAGAAGTTTACACCTTTAGTCTTATTTTATCATTTTTTTAGGGCTGATTTTTCCGCAAACAGACAAATCTAGGTATAAACAAATATGCGAATTCACATATTGGCAAATTCGCATATTTCAATCTCTATTTTGTTGTGTACCGTGTGTTTATTGATGATTTACATCATTACGGTGCTCAAGAATATTCAGGTTTTCATCAACGAAATACGCACTACCGAATCCGTTTACGTAGCTTCCTTTGGTTGGCTCGAGTTTTATTACGATAAAATCTTTCATCTCAGAAATGATATCTACCACTTTTCCGTGACGCTCTTTTAATGATGCAACAACTGTTTTCCACAAATCAGAATCTCTTTCCACTTTCGACGTAGTTGTTTCCATAGTTAATCTTTCTCTTGCATACACTTGTTTTGTTGCCGATTCATCTTCGATAAACATCATAGATGCGTATCCGTTCAACAAGTTTTTGGTGTGTTTTGCCATAAAAGAAACCAACACGTAAAAATCTTTACCTTCTTGCACATAAGGAGCGTAGCTGGAAGTCGGCACACCTTCACTGTTCGTTGTTGCCAATATAACCGATTTTACCGAATTAACTAATTCTTTCACTTTTGGTGCCAGAGGTTTGGCTTTTTTCTGTGCAGTTGCTGCATTTGTATGTGAATCCATATTTGATATAAATTTAATTGGGTACAAATTTAGTTATTTGGATTAAATAAAGATAATTATTTCCGAATAATCTTGATAAAAAGATGAGAATAAATTTATTACGTCCGAAAAGTTGCAGATTAAAATTATTGCTGTACATTTGCACCGAAATCAGAAAACCTGATTCTACATAATAATCATTTAAATAATATTAGCATGTATTTGACTAAAGAGAAAAAAGAAGAAATCTTCGCACAATACGGCGGAGAATCGAAAAACACAGGTTCTGCCGAAGGGCAAATCGCGTTGTTCACTTACCGAATCAACCACCTGACTGAGCACTTGAAAAGAAACCGTAAAGATTTCAACACCGAGCGTTCATTGGTATTATTGGTAGGTAAAAGACGTAGATTACTTGATTATCTTAAAAATAAAGAAATCAACAGATACCGTGAGATTATCAAACAATTGAACATCAGAAAATAATTTTCAGAGGTGCTTTTTGCACCTCTTTTTGTTTTTTATAACTTGAAAAAAAAATGTTTAAATTATAAAAAAATTGTTTTTATTGTCATTCCGACAAAGGAGGAATCTCTCTAAAAATCAATAGTTTAAACAAATACTTAAAAAAGCTGTTTTTCATTGGGCCACAACTACACAACAACAACGCAACTGTCCATTATTAATTAAAAACATTTTTTAAGGTATGATACCGAATGTATTTCAAGAAACCATCGATTTAGGAAATGGGAGAACCATCGAAATCGAAACCGGAAAGTTAGCCAAACAAGCTGATGGTTCCGTAGTAATCAAAACAGGAAATTGCGTATTGTTGGCAACAGCAGTATCTGCAAGATCTGCCAACCCAGGTGTCGATTTTTTACCACTTACGGTAGATTTTCGGGAAAAATTTTCGGCAGCCGGGAGGTTTCCTGGCGGATTTTTTAAAAGAGAAGCTCGACCGAGTGACTCCGAAATTTTAACCATGCGTTTGGTGGATCGCGTATTACGACCGTTATTCCCGGATGATTACCATGCCGAAACGCAAATCATGATACAGCTTTTGTCTTATGACGAAGAAGTAATGCCCGATTCATTGGCAGGATTAGCCGCTTCGGCAGCCCTGGCAGTATCTGATATTCCTTTCTACAACTACATTTCAGAAGTACGTGTAGCAAGAGTAAACGGTGAATTTATCATCAACCCTACCAAAACACAATTGGCCGAAGCCGACATTGACATGATGGTTGGTGCATCCAAAGACTCTGTGGCAATGGTTGAAGGAGAAATGAAAGAAATCTCTGAAAAAGAAATGGTTGAGGCAATTAAATTTGCCCATGAGGCCATCAAAAAGCAAATCGAAGCTCAGGAAAACTTGCGGGCAAAACTTAATTTGTCTTACCGCGAATATGAGTCGGAAAAAGCGGACGAAACTATCAAAACAAAGGTATTTGATTTCGCTTACGACAAAACTTTCGCTATTGCAGCTGAAGCCAGTGCAAAACATGAAAGAAGCGAAAAATTTGCTACATTAGAGGAGGAAGTAAAAGCCCTTTTCACTGAAGAAGAGTTGGAAGAAAACGGCGATTTGGTACATAAATATTTCCATGACGTTCAGAAAGAGGCAGTAAGAAACCTGATTCTTGACAAAGGAATTCGTTTGGACGGAAGAACCACTACCGAAATCAGACCGATTTGGTGTGAAGTGAATTATTTACCATCTACGCATGGTTCGTCAATCTTTACTCGTGGAGAAACACAGGCGTTGGCATCGGTTACCTTAGGTACATCACGCGATGTAAATGTGATTGACCTTCCGAGTGAACAAGGCGAAGAAAAATTCTATTTGCACTATAACTTCCCTCCGTTTTCAACCGGAGAAGCGAGACCACTAAGAGGTGTCTCCCGTCGTGAAATCGGACACGGAAACTTAGCACAAAGAGCCTTAAAAGGCATGATTCCTGCAGATTGCCCATACACCATCCGATTGATGTCGGACGTATTGGAATCCAACGGTTCATCATCAATGGCAACCGTTTGTGCTGGAACAATGGCATTGATGGATGCTGGTATCCAAATGAAAAAACCTGTGTCGGGTATCGCCATGGGATTGATTTCTGATGCTGCATCAGGAAAATTTGCGGTTTTGTCTGACATTTTGGGCGACGAAGACCACTTGGGCGACATGGACTTTAAAGTAACTGGTACCGCTGACGGAATTACCGCTTGTCAGATGGACATCAAAATCGAAGGATTGTCGTATGATATATTAGAGCAAGCCTTGGAACAAGCCAGAGAAGGAAGATTGCATATTTTGGATAAATTGACCGAGACTATCGCACAACCAAACGAAGAGGTGAAAGCCCATGCACCAAAAATTATCAAAATCACAATTCCGAAAGATTTTATTGGAGCAATCATTGGACCAGGTGGTAAAAACATCCAAGCACTACAAGAAACTACTGGCACTACCATCGTGATTAACGAAGAGGGTGACACCGGAATCGTGGAAATCCTCGGAACTTCTCAGGAAGGTATCGACACAGCCATTCAAAGTATTCAAAACAGCACTTTTGAACCGGTTGTGGGCGAAACTTATAAAGTAACTGTAACAAAAATGCTTGACTTTGGAGCAGTGATTGAATTCGTTCCGGGTAAAGATTCGTTGTTACATGTTTCTGAGTTTGACTGGAAACGCATCGAAAACCCTTCTGATGTTCTTAAAGTAGGCGATGTTCTTGATGTAAAATACATGGGTATTGACCCGAAAACAAGAAAGCCGAAAGTTTCTCGAAAAGCCTTAATGCCGAGACCACCAAGACCCGAGCATAAAGACAAACCAAGAAACAACGAGAATAATAAATAATTCTTAAAACCGCTTCAAATTGAAGCGGTTTTTTTACGACTTCTTTTTAAAACAAGTGACTTTAACTGTTAAATAATACTATTTTTCTTGTTTTAGCTATATTTTTGTTACATTTAGCTTTCATTTACCTCAAAAAGCGAAATATTATGCAAAAAATTACGTTGTTTTTAATAGCAGTTTTTCTACTTGCAATTCCCTCGCAAGGTCAACAAACAACCTATGAGCTCGAATGGGCAACTTATTTGCCTACTCCAGCTACAGTTGGTAATAGGTGCACCATTCTTCCTACAGACAAAAACGGAAATACGCTTTTTTATTTTTATGAAAATGGCAATGTACCCAACCCTACTGATTTTGATGCGTGGCTAACAGATGATGCTTACTATGGAGCAGGCTATGACTCTGGTCGTTTTTGGATACAGATAGACGCCAATCAAAACCATGTATATGGCTCTTATTCGGAGGGGATTTTTCCCCCTCACATAAACCTGATACGCGATAGTGGAGAAACTTTTTGGGTGTCTGAGCATGCAGTTGAAACAGAAATAGGTACAAGCGGTGCACACCAAGAGTTTTATAGTGGTAATACACACACTGCGGTAGTTGTTTTACCCGACGGTACAGAGTTTGAAACAACGACAGATGCGTATGACGGCATTATCATAAAGTATGACAGTAACCATCAAAAAGAGTGGGGTACTTACCTTAGTGGCGATAACCAACATACATTTATCAACCACAGTTGGGTATATAACAATACGTTGTATTTTTCTGGGGCTTCGGGTGCTACTTCGGGCTTAACCACGCCTAACGCCGCTTTGCCCAATCCTTTGTTAACAAATGATGCTGTATTAGACTACTTCATCGGTGCTATGGACATGGATGGTAATTTGCTTTGGCTTACTTATACGCATCAAAAACATGTTTCACCTATCATTGATAGCAATGGTAACATATATGGCGCCACCCATCTAAAAATAAATGTATTCAATAACCAAGGTGAGTTTATGGTAGATTATGACCGTCCGGCAGATGTTGAAAAAATGTACATTAGCCCAGACGATAAGATTTATTTTTTGGGACAAACGTCGCTTAGTGAGGGCATTGCCACAGCTGGTGCTTTCAAAACCACTAAAACAGCCGATACAGAGGCGTTTGTGCTTTGTTACGATTTAAATTTTAATAAACTGTGGGGTACTTATCTCGGACAAATAGAAACAGATAATTATTATTATTACGAGAACCCAACACGAACACTTGAGCATATTACCTTTGATGAAAACAACCATATTACTGTAGGTTTTCCGACCACAACCTCGGGCATGGCAGAAGAAACTGCACATCAAACAGGCATTGCCGGAGAAAGTGATTTTTTTATCATTAATTTAGATACTACCGGAAACAGAGTGTGGAGTACTTATTTTGGCGGAGAAGAAAAAGAAACATATATCAACACCATCGGTTATGACCAAGACAATAATTTGTACATAGGAGGTCGTACACACAGCCAAACGGGTATCGCTACGGCAGGCGCTTTGATAGAAGATGCACAAGTACCCGTTAATGGTCAGTACGGAGGTCCTTTTTTGGCTAAATTCGTTCCAAGAAAAAGCTCGTCTGCTAATGATTTTGAAAAGAAATTGTTTAATATCTATCCCAACCCAACAACGGATGTGTTAAATATTACTTCAACATCAACAGACAATATCACAGGAATAATTATTTACGATATCACAGGCAAAATGTTACACGAACAAGCTTTTGAAACATCAAACAATCAGCAACAAATCGATGTTTCGCAATTGGCCAAAGGCATATACATGATAGAAATAAGCACGAGTAAAAACACACAGGCTGTTAAGTTTTTAAAAAAATAACGTCTCTGCTAATAAATAATCCTTAAAACCGCTTCAAATTGAAGCGGTTTTTGTTTTTGTTAACAAGTTAGCTGTTATTTTTGCCATCAAAACAATAAAATGATAAAAAAATTACTTTGGCTATTTTTGCTTTTACCTTTTTGTGCACAAGCACAGATTTCAGGACGGTTGTTGGACAGCGAAACGCTAGAGCCGATTCCGTATGCACAAATCACGATTGCTAACCCGAAAGTACAGACCTACTCTACCGAAAACGGTCAGTTTAATTTTACGCAATTGGATTACGACAAAAATTATACTCTATCCATTGATGCTTTAGGCTATTTCAACAAAGAGATTAACACGTCTGAACTGAGCAATAATTCGGATATTTTATTGGATCTCAACGAAGAAGTTTTACCGGAATTATACATCATTCCCGAAAATGCCAAAACAAAAATCAGAACATATGGACAAACAAAAGAAGGGTCAGGAAAAATGCAAGGAGGATTTAGCGGTTGGCACCTTGAAGATATTAAACACACATCAGAGCAATTAGATATAACTGACAACACCGGCATTACAATCAATAATAAAGGCTTGAGCAAAGTACTGTCTGCACATCTACATATAACAGGAAACAGTTATAAAAAAGCATCTGTAAAAATCCAACTTTATGATATTGAAAATGACAAACCTATTGTTCATTCTCCAATCATCTTTAATATAATTGACAAGCAAACAGGTTGGTTTAAAATAAACCTTGAAGATAAGAATATTTATATTGACTCAAACATAAAGAAGGTAGCTCTGTTATTTGATCTTGTTGCTATCGAATCATACAACAAAAAAGAGCCCGCATCATTAGACATAAACATTATATTCCCTTCCTTTAATACAATGGCAATTGGAAAAGATGATAATGGCAAATTAATAAAAGCTCCTTTCAGCTTTCCGCTTTATCTTACAGTAGAAACTTACAGCTGGTAGATTTTTTCGGTTATGTAAATTAAATTTCGGTTAATTCTTACCTATCAAACGGGCAACATATTTCCCGATGACATCAAATTCGAGATTAACTCTCGTACCTGTTTGATAGGTTTTAAACAAAGTGTTTTCCAATGTATATGGAATTATCGCTACACTGAAAGTATTTTTGCCGGAATTAACCACAGTAAGACTTGTACCATCAACGGTTATCGAACCTTTTTCGATGGTTACATTTCCTTTGTCGGCATCATATTCAAAAGTAAAAACCGTACTGCCATTTTGTGACTGAATGTTTGTGCAAACGGCGGTTTGGTCCACGTGTCCCTGTACAATATGCCCGTCCAGCCTTTCTGTTAGCAGCATTCCTCTTTCGAGATTAACCTCCTGCCCGGCTTCCCAGTCACCAATCGTTGTTTTTTCTATAGTTTCCGCAATGGCAGTAACCTTATACATATCGCCTTCAATTGCTACAACAGTCAGACAAACACCATTATGAGCAACGCTTTGGTCAATTTTTAACTCTGAAGTAAAAGCAGATTTTATCCACAAGTGTAAATTACCTTGCTCAGCCGATATTTTAACTATTTTCCCAAAAGACTCTACGATACCTGTAAACATTTTCCGAATATTTTTTTAACTTTGTTCAAAAGTAGCAAATAATCAGACAGGTGCAATGGTAAAAACAGGAGAAAATATTATAGTCGGGATTTCTGTAGGGGATATGAACGGGATTGGCCCTGAAATCATATTAAAAACCTTTGAAGATGCCCGCATGCTTGAGCTTTGTACACCGGTATTGTTTGCCAACAGCAGGGTTTTTACCTTTATCAAAAAGTATTTAAAAAGTAAAACCAATTTCATCTATACCGACCAGCCGGATAAAATCCAATACGGGAAATTCAACATTTTTAATGTCTGGAACGAGCCAGTAGATATCAATTTCGGAAAAACAGACCCAATTGTAGGAGGCTACGCCATTGAGTCGTTTGTTTCGGCGACCCGGGCACTCAAAGAAGGCTTGATAGACGTTTTGGTTACCGCCCCTATCGACAAGCACAATGTGCAATCGGAAAAATTCAACTTTCCCGGACACACCGATTACCTCAATCAGGAACTGAACGGCGAAGCGTTAATGCTGATGGTCAACGGAAATTTGCGGGTTGGATTGCTTACCGAGCATTTACCACTGAGCGAAGTAACCGCACACATCACACCGCAAAAAATCACAGAAAAAGTAAAAATCATACACCAAAGTCTGGTGCAGGATTTCAATATTTTAAAACCGCGAATTGCTGTTCTCGGACTTAATCCACATAACGGAGACCACGGCGTAATCGGCAATCAGGACGATGAAATCATTAAACCAACAGTGGAAAAATTATTTGACGAAGGTTATCTCGTTTCCGGTCCATTTCCGGCAGATGGTTTTTTTGGTTCGGCACTTTATGAAAATTTTGACGCTATTCTTGCTTGTTACCACGACCAGGGATTAGTGCCTTTCAAAACGTTGTCTTTCGGAAAAGGCGTGAATTTCACTGCCGGATTAGACAAAATCAGAACATCGCCCGACCACGGAACCGCATTTGACATTGCTGGCAAAGGAATCGCTGATTTCAGCTCGTTCAGGGAGGCAATATATATGGCTATTGACATTTATCAAAACCGTTTTGCTTACGAAGAAAGCAATAAAAACCCTTTAAAAATAAACATTAACAGCCGAAAAGAATAAAAAACCGTATTTTTTGTATATAATAACAAAAGTTTTTTATCTTTGCACGCTCAAATAGATGATTATGTCCGGTTTAAAAAATTATTTAATCCCGTTTTTGGGGCTAAAGCTCGGCAAACATCAATTTGAATATCAGATTGATAAAGAGTTCTTAGAATTATTTGATTACAACGAATTTCAAGCATTGAATGTGCAATGTATGGTTGAACTCAACAAGAAGGAAACTATGCTGGAACTCAGTGTTTTTCACAAAGGAACCGTTTTGGTAAATTGTGATTTGACCAACGAAGAGTTTGAACAGCCGATAGAAGGCACATTGAAAATGATTGTGAAATTCGGCGAGGAATACAACGACGACCACGATGAAATTCTCATATTGCCCTACGAAGAACACCAATTGTCCGTAGCACAATATATTTATGAATCGATATTGCTGTCTGTTCCGTCAAAAAGAATACACCCCGGTGTACTGGACGGCACGTTGGAATCAAAAGCACTGGAATATCTCGATTATCAACCTGAAGAAGATATCGAAGAAGAACAATCTGACAACGAAGAAGAATCAGAGACAGACCCAAGATGGGATAAATTAAAACAACTATTAACGGATAAATAATACAAGTTATGGCACATCCTAAAAGAAAGATTTCTAAAACAAGAAGAGATAAGAGAAGAACACATTACAAAGCAGTAGCACCAACCATCGCTACATGTCCAACAACTGGAGAGGCTCATTTATTTCACAGAGCACACTGGCACGAAGGAAAATTGTACTACAGAGGACAAGTAGTTATTGACAAAGCTGAGGCTGAGACCGAAGCATAGGTCTATATTGCGAGTAAAAAAGCTAACTCTCGACGGAGTCATTTGTCGAGAGTTTTTTTATATGAAATAGTTCAAAAAACACGAAAATTGGTCTAAAAAACAATCATTTGCTTTTTTTTTCGTAATTTTCGGGTCTGAATACAAACTAACGATAACAAGATAGTTCTTATGACAAGAGTAACTGCAGCAATTACTGCTGTCGGAAAATACGTTCCGGAATATGTTTTATCCAATCAAATTCTGGAAACAATGGTTGATACCAACGACGAATGGATTACAACCAGAACAGGTATCAAAGAACGTCGGATTCTGAAAAAAGAAGAAGGAGAAGGCACTTCGTATATGGCAATCAAAGCCGCTCAGGACTTAATCGCCAAGAAAAACCTCAATCCGGAGGAAATTGATTTGCTTATTCTTGCTTCAGCAACACCAGATATGCCCGTAGCGTCAACAGGTGTTTTTGTAGCTACAAAAATCGGAGCGGTAAACGCTTTTGCATACGACCTGCAAGCTGCCTGCTCAAGTTTTTTGTATGCCATGTCAACAGCAGCTTCTTATATCGAATCCGGTCGCTACAAAAAAGTATTGGTCATCGGTGCAGACAAAATGTCCTCTATCATTGATTATGAAGACAGAGCCACTTGTATCATTTTCGGAGACGGTGCCGGAGCTGTATTATTTGAGCCCAACGAAGAAGGTCTTGGTCTTCAGGACGAATATCTCAGAAGCGACGGTGCCGGCAGAGATTTTCTGAAAATTGAAGCCGGAGGTTCCATATTACCTACTTCAGAAGAAACCGTAAAAAACAAACAGCATTTTGTTCATCAGGACGGAAAAACGGTATTCAAACACGCTGTTGCAGGTATGGCTGACGTTGCCGAAAAAATTATGGTCAGAAATCAACTGACCAAAGAAAATGTCAACTGGCTTGTGCCTCATCAGGCAAACAAGAGAATCATCGATGCGACTGCCCACAGAATGGGGCTTGATGACGACAAAGTGCTTATCAATATTCACAAATACGGCAACACTACTTCAGCGACCTTGCCGCTTTTGCTCAACGATTACGAAAAACAAATCAAAAAAGGAGATAATCTAATTTTTGCCTCATTCGGAGGTGGGTTCACATGGGGCGCCATCTATCTAAAGTGGGCATACAATAGTTAATCAAAATCAACAAAATTTCTAAACTATGGATATTAAAGAAATTCAAAGCTTAATCAAATTTGTAGCCAAATCAGGTGCTACAGAAGTGAAACTGGAAATGGACGATTTCAAAATCACCATCAAAACCGGAACCGAAGGAGGAACAGAAACCGCCTATATTCAACAAATTCCGGTTGGAAATCCGGCTGTTGCACAACCTGTCGCTCCGGCTGCTACGCCAGTTGCTGAAACACCTGCTGCACCTGCTCAGGAAAATGCAGACAATGACAAATACATCACCGTGAAATCACCTATCATTGGTACATTCTACAGAAAACCATCACCGGACAAAGCTCCGTTCGTGGAAGTAGGTAGTGATATCAAACAAGGAGATGTGCTGTGCGTTATCGAAGCAATGAAACTATTTAACGAAATCGAATCTGAAGTGTCAGGTAAAATCGTAAAAGTTCTTGTTGACGACTCTTCACCAGTAGAGTTCGACCAACCGTTGTTTTTAGTTGACCCTTCTTAATTTGATTATTTGAAGATGTGCAGGTTTTGATAACAATTACCACACTTCAAAAATTTTCAGATTTTCAAATTGTTTAATTTTCAAATTAAAGAGATGTTTAATAAAATACTAATTGCCAATCGGGGAGAAATCGCTTTGCGGATTATCCGCACTTGTAAAGAAATGGGGATAAAAACCGTGGCTGTTTACTCTAAAGTTGATGCAGACAGTTTGCATGTAAAATTTGCAGACGAAGCCGTTTGTATCGGCCCGGCATCAAGTAGCGAATCCTACCTGAAAATACCGAATATCATTGCGGCGGCAGAAATTACCAACGCTGATGCTATTCACCCAGGCTATGGTTTCCTGTCTGAAAATGCCAAATTCTCAAAAATCTGTGCTGAGCACGGCATCAAATTTATCGGAGCTTCGCCTGAAATGATTGAACAAATGGGCGATAAAGCCACCGCCAAAGAAACGATGAAAGCTGCCGGAGTACCAACAGTTCCCGGTTCTGACGGGTTATTGAAATCTTTGGAGCACGCCAAAAAAACAGCCGGAGAAATCGGTTATCCGGTAATGATGAAAGCTACTGCCGGTGGTGGCGGTCGCGGAATGCGTGAAATCTGGAAAGAAGAAGACCTTGACAAAGCATGGGAAAGTGCCCGCCAGGAAGCTGCTGCGGCATTTGGCAACGACGGAATGTACATGGAAAAACTTATCGTTGACCCGAGACATATCGAAATCCAGGTGGTTGGAGATGCTTACGGAAAAGCCTGTCATTTGTCTGAAAGAGATTGTTCTATCCAGCGTCGTCACCAGAAACTGACTGAGGAAACCCCGTCACCGTTTATGACTACGGCTTTACGTAAAAAAATGGGAGAAGCCGCTGTGAAAGCTGCAGAATATATCAAATACGAAGGTGCAGGTACTATCGAATTTCTAGTAGATAAAGACCGTAATTTCTATTTTATGGAAATGAACACCCGTATTCAGGTAGAGCACCCGATTACTGAGCAAGTAATTGATTACGACCTCATCAGAGAGCAAATATTAGTTGCTGCCGGCACACCGATTTCCGGAAAGAACTACACCCCGAAACTACACTCTATCGAATGCCGTATTAACGCGGAAGACCCTTATAACGGATTTAGACCGTCGCCGGGCAAAATCACGACTTTACATGCTCCAGGAGGACATGGAATTCGTCTGGACACCCATGTGTATTCAGGCTATACCATTCCGGCAAACTACGATTCGATGATTGCCAAACTGATTACCACAGCTCAAACCCGCGAAGAGGCCATCAATAAGATGAAAAGAGCCTTAGACGAGTTTGTGATTGAAGGAATCAAAACAACCATTCCGTTCCACAGACAGCTGATGGACGACCCGAATTATGTGGCAGGAAATTATACCACCGCATTTATGGAAACTTTTGAAATGAAAGATGAAGAATAGAAAAAGCCGGACTGATTGTCTGGCTTTTTTGTTGGGTACCGGGGGTTGGGTGTCTGGTTTTCTGCCTGTTGAAATCAGCCCGCCGATCGTTAATTATAAAAATAAATACCTTATTTCGTTGTGTACCTGCATAATTGTACTATCTTTGGCACAATTATTAATTTATTATTTTTTATTTAAATGAGAACAGGTACAGTAAAGTTCTTTAATGAAACCAAAGGTTTTGGTTTTATTACCGACGGAGAAACAGGAGAAGATATCTTTGTACACATTAGCGGTGTCAAAGGTCGTGTAATCAAAGACGGAGACCAGGTTTCTTACGAGGAAGCTGACGGAAAAAAAGGAAAAATCGCTACAGAAGTTATTATCGTTGAATAATCATATCAGTATTAGAATTTCCGAAAAACACCTCAACACTAATGAGGTGTTTTTTTTGTTTGGGAAAAAAAGCTACATTTGTCGCTCAATAAATTTAATTATGTCTTTGAAAAAAGCTTTGTTTTGGACGTTTGTCGTATTGCTGATAGATCAAATCAGTAAAATATATATTAAAACCAATTTTCTTTTAGGAGAAGAAATTCACGTTTTTGACTGGTTCAGAATACGATTTATCGAAAACGAAGGTATGGCGTGGGGCGTAAAGTTGCCGGGAGATTACGGCAAACTGGCTCTGACCCTGTTCCGGATTGTTGCCGTAGGCGGAATCCTGTACTGGCTTAACGACACCGTCAAAAAGAACAGCCCGAAACTGCTCACTTTTGCCATAGCACTTGTTTTGGCAGGGGCTTTGGGCAATATCATCGATTCTGTTTTTTACGGTGTTATTTTCAGCGAAAGCACACCTTATCACTTGGCCGAGGCTTTCTCGGACAACGCTTATGGTAGCTGGTTTCACGGTAAAGTGGTTGACATGTTGTACTTCCCGATTTGGCAAGGCAAACTACCAGAGTGGCTACCGATTTGGGGCGGTCAGGATTTTCTCTTTTTTAACGCCATATTCAACCTGGCAGATTCTGCCATTACTGTGGGTGTTGCCATAATGATTTTGTTTAATAAGCGGTTGTTTAAGTAAGCTCGCCAAAAAGCCACAAAATCTAAATCAACTCTATCTAATTCTAATTGGCATTAGCTATAATGGATTTTTGTTTTTAAATTGGACAAAAATCTGATGTATGTATAGAGTTGTTTTATTCTTTATTTTGTGTTTGCCTCTAATTAGTTTTTCCCAAAACGCAATCATTGACAGTTTGATACAACGCAATCAAATAATCAATGATGATACGGAAAAAATAAATAACTGGAACAAAATTTCAGACTTATATAAGACACAAGACCCTAATCAAACGCAACACTATGCCCAAAAGGCTCTTCTTTTAGCAGAAAAACTGAATTTTGATAAGGGCAAGGCGATTGCTTATATGAATCTCGGCAATGCTTCGGTTGTTTTGGGAGATTATGTTTCAGCCTTAGAATTTTTTACCAACGCCAAAAACATCTATGAAGATTTAAACCTTATTTCTGAAGATTTTGATAATGGTTTGGCAAGGGCTTATGGAAGCATCGGAGTCGTTTTCTCGGAGCAGGGAAGCTATACCAAGTCTTTGGAATATCATTTGAAAGCCCTGAAAATTTATGAAGCGACAAACAGAGACGACATGCTGGCAAAAGTCTATAACAATACAGGTATTGTATATAAGGCAAGAAGAGAAAACTTCAAAGCATTAAATTACTTCCAGAAAGCAAAAGAGATTCAGGAAAAACTCAATGATGGTACCATCGGGATTACTACAACCAACATTGGCAACATCTATTTAGACCTTAACGATTACGAACAGGCATTTTTATATTATGATGAAGCCAAGTCTTATTTCAATAAATACCCGAATTATAGAGGCGAAGGAGAACTTTATAATAATTTAGGTGTATATTACAATCGCACGAATAATCCGGATAAAGCCCTTGAAAGTTGGGCTGAAGCGACCGATAAATTCAACCAAATTGATGATAAATTCGGTTTATCAGACACATATTATTATTTAGGTAATTTTCATTTTGAAAACAACAATTACAACGAGGCGTTGTTATATACCCAAAAAGCAAACGTTTTGGCAGAAGAAGTTGGTATTCTTACTATGAAAGTACTCAGCGAAAAATTACTCAGCGAAATTTATGAAAAACAGAACAATGTGGAAAAAGCACTGTTACACTATAAAAAATACGCCATTTCCAAAGACAGCCTGACGAATTATGAAAATATTAGAAAAAGTGTACAATCAGAAATGACTTTCGAATTTGAGAAAAGAGAATCCCTACACAAAAAAGAGCAGGAAAAGAAAGAAATATTGCTAAAAGAACAAGCAAAAAGACACACGCTACAACTGTTTTTCGGACTATTGACCATTATACTGATTGTAGGCATCGGATTTTTGTACTACAACAGAAATCAGTTGAAAAAAACACTTACCTTACAAAAAGACCTTGCCGATTACGAGCAGAAAGCACTGCATTTGCAGATGAATCCACATTTTGTATTTAATTGTTTAGGGTCGATATCAAGCTTTATTGTTCAGAACGGAAATGATGCAGCGGTAAAATATTTAGCTAAGTTCTCCAAATTAATGAGACTCACGTTAGATTATTCTAAAGAAACATTAATTTCTGTCGATAAGGAAATAGAAGGGCTTCAAAACTATCTTGAGCTTGAACAACTTAGATTTAATAACGCATTTGACTTTTCTATTACAAAAGCAGATAATATTGAAGACGATATAGCACTTCCTCCTCTTTTGATACAACCATTTGTTGAAAATGCAATCATTCACGGACTTATTCCGAAAAAGGAAGGGAATCTCAAGGTTCTGATTGACTTTTCTCTGACTGAAAATAACCTGATATGTACTATTACAGATAACGGAATTGGTATAAATGTTTCAAAAAAGAGAAAGAAAAATTCTGTTCAGGTACATAAATCTCTGGCAATAGAAATTATAAAAAAACGGTTGGAGATGATGGACAGTGCAAAACAAAAAACCGTCTTTTCCATTGAAGAACAAGAAAAAGACGGTATTACATCGGGCACAAAAGTATTACTTGAATTACCTATTCAATATCTAAAAACATAAAAAGATGATTACAGCAATATTAGTAGATGACGACGCAAATCTCAGAAAAGGCATGAAAAAACTTATTCAGCGGTATGCCCCGGAAATTAATATTTTGGGAGAAGCAGAAAGTGTTGAGGAAGCTATCGAGGTTTTTAACAAAGTGAACCCCCAAGTAATGTTTTTGGATATTAGATTAAATGACGGAACAGGGTTTGATATCCTGGAAAAACTTACAGCAACAAGCGGAAAAGTAGAATCTCAGGTCGTCTTTATCACCGCTCATGAAGAATACGCTATCAGAGCATTCAGGTTTAGTGCCTTGGATTTTTTGCTAAAACCGGTAGATCCGGACGAACTGATAAAAGTTCTCGAAAAAATAAAAAGTACCATAAGAAAAATGGATACTTTCGGACACATTGATTTACTGCTGGAAAATATCCGTAATAAAGTAGATAATTTCAAAAGAATTGCCTTGTCCACCATAGACGGAATTCATCTTTTTGACATCAGCGACATTATCCGCTGTGAATCGACAGATAATTACACTACGTTCTATATCCAAAATTCAAAGCCTGTTTTAATCTCTAAAACACTCAAAGAATATGAGGAGCTACTGGCGAAACATGGGTTTGAACGCATACACCAGTCTCATTTAATCAATTTAGCCTATTTAAAATCCTATATCAAAAAAGATGGTGGATATGTTATCATGACAGACAATACACATTTACCAGTTTCTCAACGGAAAAAGGATAGATTACAGGAAATTATACGTAACTTATAAAAGAAAAACACCTTTATTCTCAGCCAAAACAAGCAAATTCTAATTAGCCTATTACAGAAAAACGAATGATGATTAATTTTATAGAAACAAAAAAATATAAATATCATGAAAAAATTATTACAAATCACAGCAGTTTATTTTGCTTTAGTAGCATTTAACCATGCTACCGCTCAGAATGTAACCATTCCTGATAATAACTTTAAAAACAGACTACTCATCGCTAATACAGCAAATGGTATTGCTAAAGATGAAAACGGCACCAACATACAAATCGATAGCAATAACGATGGTGAGATTCAGGAAAGCGAAGCTCTAAATGTCTACGAGTTATATGTAAATCAAGCTCTTATAAGTGACCTTACAGGTATAGAAGCGTTTACAAACCTCACTCTGTTGTATTGTTACTCAAACAACCTAACGGCAATTGATGTGTCTAACAATACCAATCTTGTCGATCTAGTTTGTAGCTCTAACAATATAACGGCAATTGATGTATCAAGCAATACCAATCTTGTTAATCTAAATTGTATGTCTAATGACCTCACCACTATAGACTTGTCAAACAATGTGAATTTGTATAGTGTGATTATCGACAGCAACGACATCTCTTCTCTCGATTTTTCAAACAACCCTAGCATCGGCAATTTTAGAGTGTTAAACAACCCTAATCTCTCATCGATAAACCTCTACAATGGCACATTACTAGATGTAGGGCTAGACCAAGGCACTTGGAACGAAATGTTTGGGTTTCTCCCAGATAATGTTTACATCTGTGCCGACGAAGACGAAGTACCGTTAATCGAACCTATCTTAAATAATTGGGGCGCCACAGGTCAGGTAATCACCTCTACTTGTAGCTTTTTACCTGCAGGCGATTACAACACCATCACAGGGATTGTGCGTAGCGATTGGAACAATAATGGTTGTGAAGAGGGTGAAGAGGTGAATTTTGGAAGAGTAAAGCTCGAAAAAGATAGTGACTACATTTATTCTTACACCAACTTTGATGGTGAGTATCACTTTTTTACCAATGACGGAACATTTAACCTGAGCTTTGATGATATTAATCCAGATTGGTTCACAGTAACTCCGGAAGATTATTCTATTGTTTTTGATGCTGTTGATGGGAGTATTTCAGAACAAGACTTCTGTATTACACCTAACGGCAACCACCCAGATTTGGAAATTCTAATTACACCGCTTGGTGGTGCCATTCCAGGGTTTACATCGGTATATAAAATCGTGTACAGAAACATCGGAAACCAACTAATGTCTGGAGAATATGGAATAAGTCTTTTCTTTGACGACAATCTCATGGATTTCGTTTCTGCAGATGTCACTCCAGAATCAACCGGTATAGGGGCCCTAAGCTGGTCATACGAAAACCTCAAACCATTTGAATCGAGGGAGATAATTGTAGATATGACTATCAACGCACCCACAGACCCCGATTTTCCTGTAGAAATTGACGACGAACTGACCTTTACTGTAAACATATTGCCCGTATTAGGAGATGAAAACCCTCTTGACAATACATTTATTTACAACCAAACAGTTGTGGGAAGCTATGATCCTAATGACATTACTTGTTTAGAAGGAAAAGAAGTCGGCACAAATTATATCGGAGAAGAGCTGCATTACCTTGTTAGATTCGAAAACACAGGCACAGATGTAGCACACAATATCGTCGTTGTTATGAACATTAATGAAGATTACTACAACCCGGATTCATTAGATATATTACGTAGTTCGCATGATGTTGACGTTCGTTTGCATGGCAACACAGCCGAAATGTATTTCAATAATATTATGTTGGAAACATCTGGGCACGGAAATATTTTATTGGCACTGGAAACCAAAGATACACTTGAAGAAAACGATTTTGTTATCAGCAAAGTCGATATTTATTTCGATTTCAATTACCCGATAACAACCAATGATGCCCAAACTACTTTTTTGGCCAGCCTAAGCATAGTAGAAAATACGGAAAATATCAATCTTAATATCTATCCGAATCCTGCAAAAGATAAATTCACAATAAGTGCCAAGTCAAAAATCCATCAAATAGAAATATTCGACATGACCGGAAAACTGATAAAAATAAGCACTGTGAATGATAACGAATCCGTTCAGGATATTAACTACCTCAGTAACGGTGTTTATCTGATGAAGGTAAAAACAGACGATGGAAATATAACGGCCCGATTGGTTAAAGAATAAATGTTCTTATTCCGATTTCAGCCAAAGACTTCCCGAAAATACCATTTTGATTATGATTTTCGGGAAGTCTTTTGTTTTTTATATCCACTGATAATATTTTCCTTGCAATGGTTTGACCAACCCCTTCATTTCAAGGTTAAAAAGCAAAACCATCAGTTGATGAACAGGTATTTCGGTATCTATGGAAATCACGTCGAGCAATTCTTTGTCCTTTTTGCCAAGATAATCCGAAATGATTTGTTCTTCATCACTCAATTCCACAAAAAGCTGAGGCTGAAGAGATTTAGGTTTAAAATCTGTAGGATTTACCCAACCCATCAGCTGAACGATATCTTCATGTGAAGTTATCAAATGAGCCTGATTGGTTTTAATTAAATGGTTACACCCGGCACTATACGGGTCGGTAATTCGACCGGGAACCGCCATTACTTCACGGTTGTAGTCATTCGCCAAACGAGCGGTAGATAACGAACCGCCCCGAACGGCACTTTCCACAACCACCGTTCCGGCAGATAATCCGGCAACGATGCGATTCCGCCGGACAAAATTTTCTTTATTAACCGCATCAGAACTCCAGAATTCGGTCAGGAATCCACCATTTTCAATGATTTTTTGGTTGTATTTTTTGTGCATCGCCGGATAGGTTTGCTGTAAACCGTGACCCAAAACAGCAATCGTTTTCAGGTCGTTATCAACAGCGGCAAGGTGTGCGTGGATATCTGCCCCGAAAGCATATCCGCTAACAATAGTCGGTTCATAGCTTTGGATATTTTTAATAGTTTCTTTGATAAACGAAATGCCATTTTGCGTGATATTCCGCGTGCCGACAACGCTGAGCATGTTTTTATAAACGGAAAAATCAATTCCTTTGTAAAACAAAAACAACGGAGCATCAACACATTGTTTCAACAAATATGGATAATTATCATCAAAAATCGTCAGGATTTCTATTTGATTATTTTCTGTGAATTTCAACTCATTTTCTACCAAATCAAAGCGGTTGAAAGATTTTATTTTTTTAACCAGCACATCGCTGATGCCTTCCACCGACTTTAATTCTTTCGCATTCACTTCAAAAATTTTTTGAGGCGAATCAAAATGACGGAGTAGTTTTTTGGCAATAACACTTCCTACGCGGTCAATACGCGAGAGTGCCATCAGGTAATATAATTCTTCTTTTTTCATGCAAATTTTGTTGTCGGATAAAGATAGAAAAATACTTATAAACAACCTTCTTCAATATGTTGAAAAATTATCAATGAATAGTATTTGAATGTGTATGATTAATTAATATATTTGTATTATGAGATTAGAAAAGTACATATCCGATTTATTATACAGACACCAATGCGTGGTTGTTCCTGGGTTCGGGGCATTCATCGCGGAAGAAGTAAGTGCAGCTTATAATCCAAAAAGTCAGACTTTTATTCCGCCAAGGAAATTGGTTTATCTCAATACGTTATTAAAAAATAATGACGGTTTGCTGGCTCAATATATTGCCAGAGAAAAGCAAATTACCTACTCAACTGCAGTTGATTTCATTAGTGAAAATGTTACTATGTGGAATAGTGCAATTGAGCAAAAAAAACCGGTTGAACTGAGCGGTTTAGGCACAATATTAAAAAATGAAGAAGGTGTCATTGGTTTCGAGGCTTATGGTATTCAGAATTATCTGACTACTTCATTCGGATTGAGCAATGTAATGGTATCTAAACTTCAGCAAGCAGAAAAAGAAACCAAAATAATTCCTATTCAATCCCGCAAATCCGGATACAGAAAATATGCACAAGCTGCTGCTGCGTTACTTATCGGTGCAGGGGCATGGTTCGGTTACAACAATTACCAGGAATATACTTATTTTGAATCACAGAAAAATGCAGTAACGCAGGCTGTGAACGACAAAGTGCAGCAACAGTTACAACAGGCTACCTTTTTTATCGAACCTCCTCAGGTAAAATTTGAAACCAATGAAACCAAAATCAATCATTATCTGATTGCAGGAGCTTTCAGAACAGAAAAAAGAGCCAGTGTACTTGTTGAAGAACTCAAAGAAAAAGGCTTTGAAAACGCCCGGTTTTTATCTAAAACCAAGTATAATCTCTACCCGGTAACTTATGGTTCTTATACCGACGAAACCGAAGCAAGAGAAAAGCTGAGAGAAATACAAAAAACAGACAATAAAGAAGCTTGGATTTTGACACAGGAAAGCAAATAAACAATATTCTTAATAACATACACTACCCCGAAAATTTCTCTTCGGGGTATTTTTATATGTAGATTATTTATTTATTGAATGTGTTAGGTCTATAAAACGAGATTGTCCAGCTATAGTATTTATACGGAAAAAAGCATAGATTATTCATTCTTCGCAGATGGATTGAATCATATCTTTTAAAGAGGCTAGAGTGTAGAAAAGCCAACCTAAGGGCAAAATATATATATATAACGTGAATTCGGTTTAAACTAAAAGTTCTCTGTCATTCTGATAGAGCGACGAGGACTTGAGATCTTTACTCGAACAGAAAGAGCAATCTCAATAATCATATATGCCCCTTTTTGCTTTTCTATACACGAAATTAGGTTATATTAGGTATTGAATAGAGATTATACATAATATTCAATAAAACGCCATAAATCAACGATATTTTGAATTCAACGTGACATTTGTCATGGTGTAAGCAGCCTTATAGATACGGATAATAGATTAACTTCGTTCTGTTCGCAAGCTTGAGTCCCACGGAAATCGAAGATTCGACGAAGTCAATGGCAAACGTCGTGTTTAAAGACTTTTACAAAATTTAAAATATGTAAATTACCTGAAGACCTCTATAAACAAATTTGAGTTTAAACTTGTCTAAATTTCTGATTACGGTATAAACAAAAAAGTCCTTTACATTTCTGTAAAGGACTTTTAAAACAAGGCGGCGACCCGAGTCCCGATAGTCATCGGGACGAACTGCGCCGCTCGTATAAAAAAAAAGCCTGTCTTGAAAAAGACAGGCTTCACTAAAACAAGGCGGCGGATCGACCAAAGGGACACGCCGCACCTATAACGAAAAAAGAGGATTACTATTTTAGTAATCCTCTCTAAAAACAAGGCGGCGACATACTCTCCCGCATGGTATTGCAGTACCATCTGCGCAATCGGGCTTAACTTCTCTGTTCGGAATGGGAAGAGGTGAGCCCCGATGCTATAACCACCTTAAATCT
>Ga0180217_1001221_pt1 | contig 30046 bp, 12 predicted proteins | sample eDN3rd37CBELigOP_FD_128521 | JGI IMG/M metagenome (GOLD analysis project Ga0180217, IMG submission 128521) | Enriched Organic Plus compost microbial communities from Emeryville, California, USA - eDNA 3rd pass 37_C BE-Lig OP (version 2) (version 2) ... | reverse complement strand
GTCTCGATGCCCGGTGCGCGCGTCTTTTCATTTGAGCCCCTCTATTCCAGTTCTTCGGTGTAAGCTTTCCTATGGAAGCTTGCTGAGGTTGCTTCCGCTCCTCTGGGTGCCAGTCCGTGCGTCCTGCACTTCTTACGGTCCAGCTATAGAGCGATAGAGCGACTCTCGCACGAAGACGCTTAATTGTATTTAACCGGATTAGGTTAAACTGTCCGGAATCGGGGGAGAAACACACATCATATCCAATTAGACAACGGGAGCTGAGTTTAACCGCTCGAGTAACTTTGCTAATCCACCCAGACCATCGATTCAACTCTATCAACAACAACAATATCGACTCTTGACCTGATACACTCATACATATAACTAATAGAACCTCGCGAACCTCAAGAAACTCAGGAAACTCGAGTGCTTCGAAACTCTATCGCTACTCTCACATCAGCCTCAACTCTCTCGCACTCTCTCGCACATCAACACGTCGGCTGCTTTCTCAATCGCAAACACATTTACCCGCATGCGCTCCTCACTCTGCACATACTCTCGCTCACTCACCCCTCGCATAGAAGGGAATCACTAGACGAAGAGGTGAGACGACAACCGAGACAGGGGATGTGTGGACGGGCCACCTTCGGACCACCCTGAAAGTTGGTGTGGGACTTTCGTCTGCTAGAAAAACGTCAACTCCAGCGCTTCATGGCGAGGCTCTTCCTGGACGCGTCAAGCTGCGACGTGACCTTCAAACGTGAGGGATGTCGAGTTCAGGCGCCACCGGCGCATGAATTCAGGTGTGCATCTCGCGTGACCTGAGGCCTGTTGCTGGGATAACTACCCCTTCGCTTCGAGATAAGTCTGTTGGCGCCATAACGTCACTGGATACCCTCTAGATGCCTCGAGCGTGTGGCGTGTGTGCGTCTCGAATGTGGCAGATTTGGTCAGGTCTTACTGCGCTCGCCACTTGCCTACCTCTCATAGGCGATCTCCAATACGATCAAGATTCTACCTTCCCTCTGACATCCCTACCCATTCCCATATGAGAGGAGTGGGAATGTGTCTTATCGAGACTCGCGATAAGCTTCCCCTGGGAGCACGAGCCCATCTATCGGCTAGGAACCCGCCAAAGATCATCCTTCTGGAGCGAGACATGGTTCCGTTCGGCGGTTTCCAAACATGCCCCGAACAAACGTGACCATGCTTTCGTCGAGAAATAAGCCATCAGGAAGGTTTCAACCTTCAGCGACGGACTCATGCTAAGACTAGAACTACACAGCCTACGTACTCATCCAGAGTCAACATTTCCAAGGTATGCACGAGTGTTCTGTCATTTGGTTCGTAAACTTCTCACCCGTCTCAAGAGACTCGGAGTTGGAAACGATGCAGTTGGCCCGCATAATTAATCCTCTCATATTCCCAACTACGGGGCTGGCGAACACATGAAGAAACCTCACGTACAGAAGCAGGATTCATCACAATCCCGTCCCACTCCATTGTTCGCATTCTGCGTTATGCCGAGTGCTCAAGCTGGGTTTTGCCTCTTCTGGTTAACAATTCATCGAGCAATAGTTCGCGATATACAGTGCCGACTTTGGGTCATATGTTTGGCCCCTTGTTGCGTACATATACGATGAACCGTACTGGTCGGAGAGAGAGAGACTGTCCCCGGTTCGGAAGCCGCGCCAAGGCCGCGTATCTCTTCTCCGCTGGCTTCTATGAGCTGCAGTGTGAATGATGCATCAGTTCGGGTAGGCTAACCAAGATCGTAATCAGTCACGAGCGTGCCATAAATCAGCCAAGCCACACTTGGGCGATCTCCATACCACCCTTCAGGCATGTAGAGAACGACGGAGGTAAGTGAGCACTATGATTTGGATTACACTTCGATCAGTGCATACAGTTGCGCTCACCTTGAGTTCTTCACTGAAGTCGCGACCGTAATGACTCTCCTGGCACGTGCTTGCAAGAACATGACCTTCTGGTGGCGCAATCTTCTCCCAACAATGCTGGTTATCGACGGGTCGTGTCGCTGATAGACTCGAGCCGATCCTCAGGACTGCTGGTAGTCGGAATAGCTATCATTTCCGCAATAGGAGCTCGGAGTGGGTACTCACGGTGCGCCCCTTGTGTAAACTGCCCCGCCCCTCCCCATCACTATCTCGTCTGGTCGTACACCCAGGCTGGCAGGCCTGTGAAATGTTCCCTCTCTGCAACCAGGAAACCTGAGGCTAACCTTTGAGGCGTTCGAATTCGATACGTGTACGGGAGATCGCAATGGCAGGTGGGGTTCCACATTGCGCAGTAGATATACAACACAGAACTCGCCATTTCCACTCGAAGAACTCGTAGCATACACTGGATATCTCAGTCGAATGGCCTGTTCCACGTCAAGGGATGCAGTTTAGGTAGGATGCAATATGGACATGCTCCTAGTTCACATGTGTCAATCGACTTACCACAGGTTCTTATCACCAACGCACCGTGTTGCATGCCTGCCCAGGTCCTCCACTCTCGTCTCCTAGACGCGAGGTCAGTTGATCCACACAACGAACGGGAACCTTTGGAGACATGTTTTCTCGCCATGGCACCCCTGTGTGTGTTTTATTTTAGTATTATTCTATAGAACGCGCCTCAGAGTGTGAATTTACCCTACTCGTTACACGCAACATCATCGATTAACCTACGTTCTGTGTATTTTTCCAATTCGTGGGAGCCCAGATTTTTCCCCAACAGCATACACTGCGTCGATTGGTGGAGTTGCTGAGGTGTAGTTCTGTTGAAAATCCCCTCAAAGGACGCATACTGTGATTCTACCCCACAATCCACCGTCTAGGATGAACAAAACTGCTCCTCCTGCCTACGATTCCACGGGGTACTACAGCAACCCCCAGTACGCGGCACCCCAGCAGGCGCCGTACTACGCGCCACAGGGCTATGCCCCACAGGGCCAGCCCGCAGCGGTGCCTCAGTATGCCTACGCGCAGCCTGCTGTGGCAGCTCAGCAGGTGGCACCCGCTCCTGCGCCTGACAGCTACGCCCAGGCCTCCAGCAACCACCAGCCTGACCTCGAAAACCCCAAGTCGAACTGTCGCAACCCTATCTGTGCGTTCGTCTTCGTCGCGCAGATGATTGCTGTGCTCGCGATCGGTATTTACTTCATTCGCCAGGATCACCAGGTCAGCTTCTCTGTCTCTGCTAAGACCGGCAAGTTGATCGCTGCCATGGTAGTTGGTGTCGGTGTCGCTGCCGCGGCTGGTTTGGCTTTCTTGGAATACGCTCGTCGCGCTGAGGGTAAGGTCGTCTTTATGGGTTTCGTCAGCACCATGATTTATTTCATTGCGGGTTCCGTTATCTGCTTTGCATATGGCTCCGCCGTCGGTGGTGCTCTCTTCCTCGTCGTCATCTTGCTCAACTGGCTCTGGTACTACTGCGTTCGTAGTCGTGTCAGGCTCACCGAGGCAATCATTCACAGCAGTACCCAGGGTCTCCGTGAGTACTGGGGCGTCTACGTTGTTGCCTTCACTATGGTCATCGTGACCGCCGCTTGGATGGTCTTCTGGGCCTTTGCTGTGATTTACACGCTCGGTGACACCCAGGCTCAGGAGAATGAGGACGGTAAGAACCGCAACGGTGCCATCGGAGCTGGTATGTGCGGTTTCGTGCTTTCGCTCTACTGGTGCGCTCAAGTCTTCATGAACATCTCACACACCACCACTGCGGGTTCAATCGGTATGTGGTGGTATAACCCTGGTGCTCGTGATGGTGTCACCAAGAACGCTTTCTACCGTGCTTCGGTCTGGTCCTTGGGTTCCATTGCATTCGGTTCCTTCATCGTCGCCGCACTTGAGACCCTTCGCTTTATTATCCGCTCGATGGCTCGTCGATCCCGCGGTAGCGAGGCTATCCTTGCCTGCATTCTGCTCTGCATCCTCGGCTGCATTGAGCGCTGGGTTGAGTACTTCAACGTCTACGCCTACACCCTCGTCGGTTTGTATGGCTACGACTACCTCGAGGCCGCTCGCCAGACCAGCGAGCTCTTCAAGTCTCGCGGTTTCGATCTCATTATCAACGACAACCTGTCCGGCCTCGTTATTTTCTGCGGTACCCTGATCTCTGGTGCTGCTGCAGCTCTGGTCGGTGGTGTTGCTTTCTACATGGGTGACAAGGACAACTTCGGTCACACCACCGGTAGTGCCGTCGCTTTCTTCTTCCTCTTGTTCTTTGTTGGTATCTGCACTGGTTCCATTCTCATGGCACAGCTCTCGTCGGCCATTTGCACTACCTTTGTCATCTGGGCACAGGATCCTGCCGAGATGGAGCGCAACCGTTCAGGCTGGTACGGCAAGTTGCGCGATGCACGCAACAACTATGAGAGCGAAGAGAGCAAGCGAGAGAACGAGTAAGCATGCCTTTTGGTTGTAAGTCCACGCACGCGCATATGCACACGCACACGCACACGCAGCGTCGACAACGCCAACAACCCGATGATGATGACGCCATTCTTTACTTCAAGTCATCGTTTCCTCCACGTCCCCTCTCAGTTCGTAATCTGCTCTTTATGTTGATTCGTTTTCCTTAGCTTATGGGCCAAACTACCTCTTGTTCTTGTTGTGAGATGTTGGTCACCGCATTAGTGGACTCAAAGCCTGTGGAATTGTTCCTTAGTATTTTCATTAATGTTTCGCCTGTGTTTCCTTATCATTAGAACATGCTAGACTATGTATCGGCGTGTGCTCTCAACCGTGTGTACATCAATTGATGCCACGCTTCAGGAATGGAGACGTCGGTTGAGACATTTCCCTTGCTTATTGATGCGTATGTAGGGCAAGTGCAGCATCAGTCGGCCTTTGTATTGAGATTCTGATCAGGTTTCATCAAGTCAAAGCCATTTCTTGCTTCATGCATCTAATCAGCATACGGATACGCGCGGTTACGAAACAAATACTTTCATCCAAAGCCCATAGGTGTCGCGAAAGTTTCCAACAAGACTTGGTCGGTACGTGGTCAAAACCCGAGAATGGAGGTTCTTTTATGTGTGTAATCGAGGTCATGATGATTCACATCGCAGTACATTCAATGCCTTGGAGCACGAGAGACAACGTGGGATTTCATAACGAAGTCAGGCTCTACATCGATCCATACGCCGACCATATCCGCTCAACTGACTGACCAACCGATGGCCGAAGGACAGTTTGAGTAAGTAAATGGATTAGAATACAATCAACATTCAACTTTATGCGAACAAATCAGACTTATAATATGAGAGTAAAACTACTGTACATCAACTCATTATTGTCCAACAGTAAACGGATTCTCGCTGACTGCGGTCTTTTGGCGGATTTCGTCATCCGTGAGAAGTGAGTTGAGCATTTCAATCGACGCTCGATCGCCGCGATTCGCAGCAATTGTGAGCCAGTAGCGTGCTTTTGGAATGATTGTGGCCATGTTACCATCTCCACCCAGCGCTCGCATACCTAGTTGATACGCGGCGTATGTGCTTCCGGCCTCGACGGCCTTCTCGTACCAGGCATCGGCTGCTGCGCGATTCTTCTCAACACCGTATCCAGCATCAAGGAACATTGCAGTGCCAATCATGGAATCAATGTGCCCACGCTGAGCACCGTTCAATGCAGTGGTATACGCCAACTCTCGCAACTGCGCCTTGCGCGCAGGATCAGAAGTGCGTTCCGCCACGCTCTCATAAAACTTAAAGAGTCGTGAAATCGCATTGTCGTCGTACTTCGCCGCAAGCTTCAGGTATTTGATAACGTAATCAACGCGAGACTCGACGGCACCACCCCGTTCGGCAGGCTTTTCATGATGCAAGATGTATAAATCTGCCAAAGCAGAGTAGGCTGGAGGGTAATTCATGTTCGCTGCCTTGAGCAAGAGAGTCTCAACCTGCTTGAACGCTCGCATATCATCAATCAGCTTAAGTCCAGCCTCATAGAGCGCCTTGGGGTCGCTCTCGTCGACATCGGGCATCTCGACTTTGGGTGCGAGGTAGACGTCATCCACAGAAAACGCTTCAATGGGCTGAGTGTTCATATCATACACCGGTTTGTTGGCGAAAAATCGGTCGAGAAGGTCGTGCCACGGCACCCTAATTAGCAAAAGAATCAAAACTACTATTACAGAAGTTATAATAGTAGTTTTGCTCTTCATATTTACGCTCAGTTGGGAGATATAATCAACTTGGAAACATGCACTCAAAGGAAAGTTTCAGATGGCCAAGGAAGGGTGGATGGAATTTTTGTCGCGAGGTAATTACTGCAGGTAGAGATACGAAAGTACGATACTCGCAAGGAATGACATCGAGGCTAGTACGTGCGACGGCTTAATGGAGATACTGCCCGAGTGCACAATGGGGCTTGTGCAGGTTGTTGGTGGCATCGACAGGCACCTAGATGAGGTCCAATCAGGGATTTCCACAGAGCGACCGTGACAGTCGTTGAACTCGTCAAAGCCTGGGATTATGTTTACAAATGTGTCTTCCAAGTGCTGAAGTGTGGAAACTGTTGAGGCATCGCTTGCAACGGGGGCTCCGCCTGGCGGATCTCGAATACCACGTAACCCACCATTCGAAGAGATTGTTGCCAGCAGTGCGGGTTGGTCGTTCATCGCCAAGAGCGTGGATCGAAGTTTGACAAGTCCTTCAGGAGTAATTGAGTCGCGTCGAACGAGGAAAACATCTTCCGGTGCAGTCAAGGTGTTCTGCACAGCATCCAATTCCGTGATCGTACCGAGTTTTGACCTAGGAATAAGGTCGCACCAGTCGGGTCGAGCCATTGGATAGCCTGCTGCGTTGCTCAGACCAGCCGGCGTGGTGGGGCCATGACCACACACCTGGTCGTATGTAGTATTGCGAACAAAGGCAACTTCACAGGCACGCTCAGCTAAGCCACGTAGCGCGCCAATCTCGCCGGCGTAGCGATTGCTCTGATCACAAGGCGTGGAGGCATCACATAGATCGCAGATGCCAGTCCCATTGATCGAAGTGGGGGGCGCACAGGATGCTGAGAAAAATGATCGCAGGGGCATCTCCAGTGAGCCATGGCAGGCGTCGATCATGCGGTTGGCTGAGGGAACGGTGACGTCTGGGATGAGACCCATGGCTCGACCGTAGTAGGCTGGTAGTAACGTGCCAGTGGCAGATGAGAAGGATCCGTGGCATGAGCGCAAGCCTCGCAGATCGGCAAAGGACGGCGTTGTGTCACTTGAGAACGGACCAGCAACATCCTCATGGGTTGGGTCCGTAATACGATAGTATGCAACAGTCGACACACTGGGTAGAGGCTCAGTGTTATTGGAAACTGGAATTGAGTAAGCATCGTCATCCATCACAGCTGAGGAGAGCTGCGGCTCTCCTGTCACCGCAAGAACGACGTGCCCAAATCGTAGCGACGCAAGAAGAGCCGTGCCCGCATCCACGAGAACAACGTCGACCAACCCTTGGTGAAGATCAATGACCGAGGCCGCGGGCAGTCCAGTTGGGAACGAAGAAGCGGATGATACAGCAGAGCCAGATGAAACAAGCGTAGGGGAAGAGTTTCCTATTTCATTCACAGTCGCACGCAGCGTGACCAAGGATGTCGCAGTCGCAAAGAATTTGCTGAGCAAGAAAGCTTCGCTCGAGTTAAGCGCGCGGCCTGTAGAGAGACGGATTGGATCCGCCTCCGTACCGATCAAAGTACTGGGGCAAACTCCATGCAGTTCGGGTAGATTATTAGGATTCGAGGACGCCACCTTCATAACAGTTCCAGAGACGTATACATGGGGCGCCACACATCGTCCGGCCGCGGCACACGCGAGCGAGACCGAGACGCCCGCGAAGTTCTGGGCAAGAGAGGTAAAGCCATACTGCACTAGGTGCGCTTGTGTGGATGCAGAAGACAAGGGACCTTGCGACGTGCTAAAGTCACCTGGAGTCGATCCATCCGGAGTAGTGAGTCGAGTCACGCCTGGACCGAAAATAGCGAGCAATTGCTGGCTCAAGGCCGCGGGTTGGGTATGCCAATAGTTGATCATTGCCGTTTGGAGGCGAACCGAGGTCATATTCGAGAAAGTCGTACGACGGATTAACAGTCCGTAACTCGGAACGGTTGGTGCCAGTTTACTGTTGACCAACATCTCTGGGAGAACGGTGATTCCAGTGTATCCCACGCCGTTCTGGCACCAGGTCGGGGGAGTGTAGCCGGTTCGTGGGCTGCAGAGCGCCGCGACTGACTGGCGTTGCACGAACGCTACATCGCATACTCCCTCAAGCAAGCCTCGGATCGCGCCCGCATCCGTTGCGAACGCGTTGCGACCCGAGCAGTCCTGGCGTTTGATGCTGGGACACAATCCGCATCGTCCCGCGCCTCCCAAGACTGAGGGTGGGTTGCATGTGCGATCAAAGAATCCATCCGTCATCGCAAGCAAGGTCGCATTACAAGCCTCAAATGGTCGAGCAGTGCCACTAGGATCAGTGAAAGCCACGTTACCACCGGCTTCCTCGTACAAGGCCTGTAACTTCACGGCAGACGTTGACTTCGTTCGAGCCCAATGCATTACAGAGGCCATCGTTGCCGTCCCATACCCGCCTGTGCAAGCGCGACGTCCCTCTAACTGAAGGAACGTTGTGAACGAGCCTTTGCGGACGTACGCGACGGCGTCATAACCTGTAGTCAACTGGCTCGGTTGAGCCGGGACGGAGTAATCCGTTCGTTGATCAATGACAGAGACGGCCAAAAGTCGGTAGTTTTGACGCTGAGCAGCCATAAATGCCCCTAGAGCATCAACAACTACAATATCGGCTTCATACGTATCCAATGCACGGACATCGTTCAGTGTCCCGACACGTACAGCCTCGAAGGAAAGGGGCTCAAGTCCACTTCCTAAGGGAGGCGTTGTGGTCGGTGCCACCACATTGGTCAGGAAGTTCTGGACTGTCGTTACAAGGCTGGAGGGGAACCAGTCAGGCACACCGAATCGAATTGGCCCTTGAGTCACGGCGATCGAAACGAGGGTCCAGACGCTTCCACCCGTGTTGCTGCCAGTAATATTATAGACTATGCCTGATGCAATGGATGCGGCATCCTCTGCATCCGCTCTTCGTGGTGTGCCTGAGATAATGCCCGTTTGTGGATCCAAGATCAATCCAACTGGGAGTGGGGGGGACGACGAAAAGTGAGTGATAGTACCACCAGAGGAAGTGATCTCTGGTACGGCAGGTGTGATGGGGACATTCGTTCGATAAACTGCATGAGGGATTGTTGTGGACGCTCCTACTTGAGGCATGTAACCTGACTGAGCCAGACTTGCACCCCAGATGGCTGCGAATGACGTAGCCGCTGGATTGAAAGATATCGCGCTGTCATCTACCACCGTTGGTGCTTTGACCTCTACGTACATGCCATCCACGACAGGTTCTAGGGGGAAGACATAGCGGAAAGTGGGTGGAGGCGCATCGGTGACTGTCAGATTCACTTGGACGAGATGCGTACCACCTGAGTTACGTGCTCGAACATAGTACATGGTTGTTGGCCACGGCTCACTCGGGAAGCCCTTGAACTCACCCGTAGTGGTGTCAAAGCTTACACCAGTGGGTAAAGCTGCACCGGATCGCATATCTGGATACGAAAGCAATGCAAAACTGTGAGCAGGTCCTCCGGTTGGCATTCCAGACATGATAGGGAAGTTTGTTACCATACGAGTGCCAGTGGCTGACACCGTGTGGTTGGGATACGCATAGCTAATGTGAGGGGGAGTCTGTGTCAAGAACCGCCAAATATTACCAAGGCTCTCAGTCAGTCCTTCGAACAGGTTGCCATCTCGATCCGCAATCGCACGCGGTGGAACAGAAACATACAGATGTGTAGCAGGGGTCCAATCAGAGGATGCGGGCTGAACACGGATCGAGTTCGCGGCGAGTTGAGAGGCCACCGTAGGTGATGCAGGATCCAAGGCATGTACCAGCGAATCATCAGCTGCACGGTAGACTCGAATGATGCGCTGCGCATCGGGTTCAAGTTCCGCAGCTACGTTCTCGTCGGCGGTCACGGGTCGAATGGGCTCATCGAAGGTTAGGACCAACGGAGCATCGATAGCAGCATCCTGCGTGTTATTTGCGGGGCTCAGACTAACGAGCTTCGGCGGAGTGAAGTCACCGATAGTGAAATTCCAACCAGGGTGCATGTACGGATAGCTTGCGAGTTCTGCAGCCGATGTTGTGGTGGTTGCGAAACCTTGGAACGGATTGCCCTCAAGGTCTTCAAATGCATGGGGGTTACCATTATCAACAGTAACGACACACAGCGTCTTTTCATTAATCTCTTGCGTCAGTGCAATTGTGACGACGTTTGGCATCGCTGGTGTTTCCTCACCACCTTGCACAACGACCATATCCGCCATGCTCGCCTGGGCGACGACGACGCCGGTTGCTTGGTCTGTGACACGCAGCAGACCACCGCCTCCACGTACAATGCGAACGGGCTCATTGAAGGTGATCACGAGCGTCGGAGTAATCGGCACTCGGGTATTTCCTACAATCGGTACCAAAGAACTGACAGCCGGCGGAGTCAGGTCGATGGTTGTGAAAGACCACCAGTCACAAACAGAGTCCAACTCAAGTCCAGTTGGAGTATATCCATTGTTTGCAGCATCTTTCACTACGTCGCTATCCAACGCTACACAGAACTTCGTTCCATCCTTCAGTGTCTGACCTACGTAAGGTCCAGTGTTGAGCGGCACAGTAAGTGTGTTCGTGCCGTAACCAGCAGCGGAGGAAGCAGGGATACGACGGATAAGCGAAAGATCGCTGGCCAAGAGGATGCGGAAGTAACTAACACCACTGAGCGGAGAACCCTGCTGGACATTTTCATTGAATGTAATTGTAAGCGAGGTTGTTACTGGCACGCCAGTCTCCCCATTGTCAGGAACCCGCACGGTGACCGTCGGGGGCGTGAAATCACCTGTGGTGAATCTCCAGTCTGTTGATGCTGAGTATCCTGCGAAAGTATTACCCGCAAGATCCGAAATACATGCATCTGGACCAGTACCATCAATGAGGACATAGTACGACGTGAGATCCACCAGTCTCTGACCTACATTGAAGGTCAGAGTGGAAGTCTGCTCACCTGTAACACTCTGTGGCGCTGTAATTGAAGCCGAGTTGCAGGGTACCGTTGCTACGAGGGTATCATCAGCTGTGAGATACAAACGAAGGCTGCCAGCAGAGCCCGAGACGAGCTGCACGAACTCATTGAACGTGAGGGAAAGCTCGCCCGTGACTCGTCCAGTGGTGGTCCCATGCGCGGGATTCCTGGCCGTGACGCTTGGTGGTGTCAAATCAACCATCGTGAAGTACCAACTACCAGTGGCGAGGCCTTCGTATTCGTTTCCATACAGGTCTTTCACCGCGCCGGTTGAAATTGATACCGTGAGAACCACGGAGTCCGGCCATTCAGTTGGGGATCGATCAATCACAAGCGTGTTCGTACCTGATCCACTCACAACGGCGTCTGTGATTGGTATGCTCGCAATAACAGCGTTTGTCGCATTATTCCTTACTACAATCGTGCCTCCTGCTTGGACGACGACTTCTTTGTTAAAGGTCAACTGAAGAATGGAGGTCGTGGGAACATTCGTTGCTGCGTGTGCAGGGAAGAATGTCATCACGGTTGGTGGCGAGAAGTGACCAGTGGTGAAGACATACGAAGTCGGTGTCAGGAAACCAGCAAAATAGTTGTTTCGCTGATCACTAATCGCCGTCGCGGGTAGGAGCACATAGTATTGAGTGCCTTCGACTAGTTGCTGAGTAGGATAGAACTGAAGCGTCTGTGTTCCCGAGCCGACAACTTGGGTGGTCGAGGTAACCGAAATCGAGGTGTACAACGCGTTGGTTGCAGCATCATAGATACTCAACATGCCAGCGCGCGGATAGACAACTTCATCGAATGTCAGTGTGATGGGTGATGTCGTGGCTACAGGAGCATTCGTTGACATGTGACTTGGGCTTAACGCGACGATAGCGGGAGGTGTGTTGTCACCGGTAGAAAAGTACCAAGCGGTCGAGGATGACAGTCCGGCGAAGAAGTTTCCAGCTGTATCCTGAATGGCATTGCTGGATATTAAGACATGATAACGAGTGAAGTCATCCAGAGGTACCGACAGATCTACGAACAGCTGTGGACCTGCGCTCTGCCCATTTCCAATTGAAATGAGGGGCGAGTCCATTCCCATGGACTCGACAACCGTCGCCGTAGGATTACTTGCCGTAGCTGATTTTACGATTTCCAAAGTACCAAGAGGATCTCCTGATGCAGGGTCGGGAATGTACGGCAACACCGATTTGCTGAACGTAATGATCAGTGTTGGAAGTTGCACAACCGTGGTGTCTCCAGGAGAGGGTGATACACTTGTTATGACAGGTGGTGTCGCATCTCGAGTACGGAAGGCCCAGTCCGTTGCAGACGAGAAGCCAGCAAAGACGTTACCCGCGGTATCACTCAAGCAGTTTGAGGAAATGAGGATATAGTAGCGAGTTAAATCTTGAAGGCGCGAGTGCGCAATTGATAATGTATCTGAATTGGTTACAGTAAGCTGGGCGGCTGGAGCAACAAAGGACTGGACGAGTGCTCCGTTTGATTCCGCACGGATCTCTACACGACAGCCAGTCTTGAGGACGATCGGTTCATTAAACGTCAAAGTGGCTGGTCCTGCAGGGTCACCCAGCAGTGAATCCCTTTGGGGCACATATACGAGAGGAACCGGGGCATTGAAGTCTCCCGTTGTAAAGCGCCAGCGGGTCTTAGATGCGATTCCTCCAAAGTAGTTGCCGGCGAAGTCGTAGAATGCATTAGCATCCACCAGCACATAGTACATCGTGTTGTCATCCAGGAGCATTCCTGTGGTGGTGATGTCAACCGTGTGATGGCCCGCGAACGTGGTCTGAGTGACTTGTGCAGACGTCATACTGACCGACCACACGGTAACATCGTCGTCGTGACGTACCACGCGTACGAGTCCGGAATCATACTGTACAGCTTCATCGAAGACGATCACCAGACGTGTTGTGAGTGAGGCTCCAACACTCTCTTCAATGGGTGAGAGCGCAATGATCTCTGGAGGGAGGGTATCCACTGTGGTGAAATACCATTGGGACGCCGTCGTAGTGCCAGCATAGGGATTACCCCAAGTATCTTGGAACGAGTCTGATGAGACAATCACATACAGCAACGTGTTGGCCGGAAGCGGAGCAGACAAGGTAATGGTCAACGTAGAAGTTCCCACACCTGCGATGATGCCGTTTGTCACTGCATCGGAATCTACATCAATCCGCTCAATGAGCGTGTTGGTCTGGTACGCGAAAATAGATATCGCTCCTGTACCCGCGCTCTGTGTGGTCACAGCTTCGGAGAACGTCATGACCAAGTTGGTGTTGACAGGCACATTAGTTGCACCAACAGCAGGCGAAAAGGACACGACAAGTGGGGCAGCGTCATCCGCTACGGTGAATCGCCAAGTTGCGTCATCAGTGATCCCTGCATAAGGGCGGTTGGCGTTATCGCGGAATGCACCCGTTGTGATCATGACGTAGACTAGCGTTCGTTCGGGAAGCAGGATTGGTGGCTGAATTGATATCATTGCAGTGCCTCCGCCTGTTACCGCCGTTGAGTTCGTCACATCAACGCGAGTAATGAGTTGATTATCTGATGCGCGATAGATGCTGACGTAATAGACTCCAGCGCCTTGTGAAAGCTGTGGATGAACTGCCTTTGAGAAGGTGAGACCGATGGGACTGGATGGCGCATGCGTATTCGAGTTGTGGGGAGGCTGGTACGCAATCACATATGGAGGAGTGATATCACCTGTCGTGAAGTAGTAACCGGCGTTCGTCGTGTACCCGGCGAACCAGTTACCCGATTGATCTTGAATCGCCGTTGCAGGAATAGAAACGTAGTATTGCGTCAAATCCACAAGAGAAACGGTTCTTGCGATCGTCAAAGTGTTCGTTCCGGAGCCAGTAATCGAAGCGGATGGTAGAGTCCAAGATTCGACAATGGCATCATCTGCATACCTCCGTAGTGAGATCGTACCCGCGCCATTTACAGTTGTGATTTGTTTGTTGAAGGTGATGATAATTGGGTCAAGGAGGCCAGCATCAGTGCTCTGATGGGCCGGAGATCGCGCGACAACAACTGGAGGGATGTTGTCAAATGTCGTGAAAGACCATTCCGTCGAGAACAAGTAGCCTGGATGATAGTTATTCGACGAGTCTGCGAAGACAGTCGACGGGAAGGTAACGTAGAACTCAGTTGCAGCGGGCAAGGTCTGACCCAAGGAAATGGAAACAACGGCTGTTCCATTGCCGTACATAGTTGGCGCATTCGCAGTTGGGACTGCACCAGAACTACCCAAGACAATTGCAGTTTCGACATTTACAGCACTGAAAATGACTCCATCGCTCTTGCGACGAAGAAGTAAAGTACCCGTGCGAACATACACGATTTCATCAAAGTTGATGATCAAACTAGTCGTCAAAGAAACGCCTTCCGCACTATGCGCTGGGACCGTCGACAAAATTGCAGGAGGATCATCATCACGAGTTGCGAATCGCCAGCTCTGATCACTCGAAACTCCTCCAAAAGCGTTGCCACTCACGTCCTCGAAGGCTGTCGAGTCAATCAAAACGTAGTAGTTTGTGAGTGATGCAAGCCGTTGACCAAGCGGGATAGCATGCCGCAGAGAGACCTCACCCAGCTGAGAATCGGTTCCGAAAAGATGTGAGGGAATCGACAGTCGGAGAGCACCAGTATTTGTTGTGTAGATGTGCACAGAGCCCGCGCCGGTTCCGCCTGGGAGCAAGCGTGGTCGCACGGCCTCACTAAACGTCAGAATGAGCTCCGTCTGCGTGGGAACGCCGACAGAGTTATGAGCGGGACTCACGGAAACAAGTGTGGGCGGGGTTGTATCTGCGGATTCAAAGTACCATTGGGTCTTAGTCACCAAACCTGCAAACTCGTTCCAAGATGGGTCAATGAAACTGCCCGGAGTAATGAGGATGTAGTACTTCGTTTTGGAGAGTAGATTCGACGTAGGTGAAATTGTGATTGTGTCACTACCAGAGCCCGTAACACGGGCAGATGGAAGAGTAAAAGACTCAACCAAAGTATTGGTGTCATTATTATACAAGGAAATAACACCACCCGCGACGACTGTGACATTCTTGTCGAATTGCATTGAGGGCTGGACATTCACCGGGACGTTCGTCTCTCCAACCTCAGGGTTGAATTGCACGACGACCGGAGGAATCCAGTCTCCTGTGGTCCATGTCCAGTCATCTGGAGTCAGCAGACCAGCAAAGTAATTTGGTGGTGTGGCTAAATCACTGATAGCGGTGGCTGGAACGAGGACGTAGACCTTGGTGTTCTCCGGGAGGTGTTGAGAACCGAAGGGGATCTCGAGCTGATTAGTTCCTGAGCCCAACACTGCTGCGCCATCGGCAGCGACCACAGTTCGGAGGAGAGTGTTGTCACTGGCTTGATAAATCCTGAAACTACCTCCACCCGCGATAGTTTTAACAGGCTCTGAGAATGTCAAGATGAGCGTAGCATTCGTTCGGGCACCTACAGAATTCTGTACAGGATATGTTGCGACCAGGGTCGGAGGTGTTACATCGATAGTCGTGAAGTTCCAAACATCGCTTGAGGTGACGGCGGGGCGAACGTTTTGGTTCACACTCAGGTCTCGAATGGCCGGAGAATTGAACAACACCCACACAAAAGTCTCAGTCGGAAGTAAGTTCGCTGGAATCAGAGTCAGCACGTTGCCATTCACCTGAGCTCTACTTGGATCATCGAGCGCAATAGTCTCGAGGAGTCCATCATACGAGTACAGACTTGCTGTACCACCCGCAATAACCGCGATATCCTCGTTAAACGTTACGGTGGGGTGGACGTTAGTGGGGACGTCGCGACTGCCGAGTGAGGGATCCAGGGTGACTATGGCAGGGGGCGAGTAGTCACCGATGGTGAAAAGCCACTGCGATGCCACAAGACCTGTGAAAGCATTGCCTGATGCGTCGCGAAGCGCGCCAGGTGGAATGACGACAGTCACTTGGACACCCTCTGGCAGTGGGTCATGAGGAATCGTGATAATGCTGGTGCCATCACCTTGAATATCCGTTGCATTTGTAGTCGACAGCGTTTGCAACGAAGAAGAATCCAGGAATGTGATGATGCCGGTACCCTTGTAGGTTGCTTCCGAGAAAGTCAAGGTGACAGTGGCAGTGGGGACAATATTCGTGCTGAGATGAGCAGGGTTCAGGGCGACTAGGGTAGGTGGGGTGAAGTCACCGGTTTGGAATCTCCATCCAGACGAAGCTGTAATGCCAGCGAACGCGTTTCCGGCACCATCCAGGAATGCTGATGCTGGGACGATAACGTAATACTGTGTCATGTCTGAGAGAGGAGCTGACAGCAAGAACCGGATCGTATCAGTGCCAGACCCTCGGACAGCCGAGCTCATGAGTGAGATGGTCTGCACGATCGTGTCCGTGAGTGCCGCACGGATCTGCACAACGCCACCGGAATTCGAGCGGAATACACGCTCCGTGAAGGTAATTTTCAATTCCGCGGATGTTGATACACCCGTCGCACCGTTATTCGGAGTTAAAGAGGCAACAGAGGGGGGTGTCAAATCAACGGTCGTGAAGCGCCAGACGGAGGACCCACTGATGCCAGCAAAGTAGTTTCCATTTGAGTCAACAAACGCGGTCGAGGCAATTTCCACAAACATTTCCGTGCTATCAGGAAGAGGAGAACTCGGCTGAATATTAATTGTGGTGGTGCCTGAACCCGTAATCTGACCGCTGGTAACGGGGATGGAAACAATCACACTGTTATCCAGCGCCTTTCGGAGATTGATTGCACCAGAGTCTGCGGTCACGGCTTCTGAGAAATGAAGTGACAGCACTTGTGTCAGTGGCACCGAGCTGGATAAATGTGTGGGCGTGTACGTAAGTACAGTCGGGGGTGTGTAATCTCCAGTCGTGAATTGCCATGAGCCGACGAATTCAAAGGGGTTGTCGCTCGCGTCACTAATACACAGGTTGGGGACGGACACAACGTATGTTGTGAGGTCTGGTAGCTTTGACGGACACGAGAGCGAAATGGTCGTGGTTTCCGAGCCCTGAAAATTCGGTGAAGGACTGCAGGAGATGGTGCACACGACAGAGGAATCCGACGCTCGAATGACTTGAATCTGTGCAGAGCTGCCAGGAAAGGCCTTGACAACTTCATTGAAGGTCATTTGAAGCGGAACCCCACCGTTTACGTTAGTCGAAAGGTGGAGCGGAGTCAGGGTGACAATTGAGGGCGGAGTGTAATCTGCAGTGGAGAAGAACCATACGTTCTTCGCCGCAATACCAGCGAATGGGGTCCCCGTCAGCCCTTCGAACGCATCTGATGTGATGAGGACGTAGTACCTCGTGTTTTCCATGAAGGGATCAGGTGTGATCGTGATGGTTGGCGAGCCTGAACCACCGACCTTGGCGGAGGTTACTTCGATTTCTTGGAGCAGAAGATCGGAGTTATAGTCGTAAATACGGACATACCCGCCTGCCTTCGCGAACACCGTTTCTGAAAATGTGATGATCAGCGGTTCGGTCAGAGCTACTCCTGTGATGGAGTTGATGGGCGAGAGGAAAATTTGCGTGGGAGCGGCTAATATAGTCGTGGCGAAGAGAACAAATGATAGCATGATCGAAAGGATTCGAACTGGCGAGCTCCTAAGTAGACTGCCACTGCTTGTCAGTCCCGTGGGGGACTCAGAGCTAGCCATGTAGTCTTGCTCTTGAAGCCGACTCTTCCGCCTCCGTGCTTTGCGACAGCTGTGATGCAGGCTTGCAAGGCCTTGTTGTAAAACGGAGTCGTTGGCTGGGGCTTTGTGCGAGTCAGCCACTTTGTTTTTCACTGAGCTGTCCACGGTGTGTGAAGCACGACTCGCGGGTGCCTGGTCAACATCATCTTCCCTAGGAAATGCCCAATGCATTGCCAGGGCTGGATCGGGTGCCAGAACCGGCCCCAGCTGCTCATCGAGTCGTCTCATCGACGCGTGGCACAGGTAGCAGCTGGGAGGGCCTGGGATTGCGTCCTCGCAGCACGCCTTTGCTTAAGACAACCACAGCAAAGCTTCGACGGAGGGGCTGACCTAGGTCCGACTCGGAAACGGATGTGTGTGAGTTGGTGGGTCCCAGGCACGTCTAAGAGATGAGACGCGAGTTGCTCTAGATGTATCACGGGTTAGACGATGAGTTCTGTGAATTAACTAAGAAGAGACTACAAGCACGGCTCACCTTCCGACAAAAACCGTGGTCGAGAAACCAGTCCACAAGCACGAGTTCGAAAAACTTATCTGTAAGACGAAGCTGCGGAAGTGCATACGGTTTTCCAATGAAAACAAGCATGACTCAGGCTGACACATGCAATCCACACCTTGTCACAGCAACAACACATTCCCGAACCACAGAATTTACACACCTATAATTTAAGCGCGCGTTCGAATTTCGACCCGTTCAGTGGTGTTTTCGGGTGGTTTCATCTCAGTGCTACTCATTCATCTAAATCCTTTCGGTGGGGTAGAAGATCTCAATATGCCGCAGCATTTCGCAGCGGATCACTCAGTGACCCATCTCGTCCCACGCGTGCACAAGACATCTTCTCACTCGGTTTCGGAAGGCTGGTCGAACTTGTGGGGTTTAGCCGTTTCAGGCTAAAATTCAAATTTCAAGCTTTCAAATTTCGAACGCTCGATGAGAGAGGCCCAAGTTGTATAATGAATGTGAGTGCAGATGGGCAGGTTGGAGTGACTGTTTGGTCATGCTGTGACTTTGATTGAGTAAATTAGTGTGGTCTAATGCTGATAACATGTATAAAATGCGAATGTTCCCGACATATCTATGACTTTTTCGACGCATAACGGATACAGAGATGAGGCGGGAGTTGGTGTGATGCGGGAGATAAGGCGCGTTGAAAGCAGGCATCATATACCCACAAGCATTCTGGTACTCACACGTGATGTCACATTTCCCAAACTCCTAACAGCTACGTTGTTTCGGCTTCTCTCCAGCGGATTGGAGAGAGTCTTCAGCTATCGGGTCGTGGAAGGGACTGGAAGGGGAGCAAGCGAAGGTGATACGCAATCGCCTCTTCGCTCGAACATTGCAAGGGTCGTGAGTGACTCCCTGAGCTGAGTATATTGTGGATCCTCGAATCTGACCGATTCGTCCACGCAGACTGCCGTCCCACGGTTTGACAGGAGTCGGCTCTGAGAGTGTCGCCACTGCAGCGATACAGTCGTGACGCGCCCGTTAAATCCATGAGCGGCACAAAGCCGACGGCCAGAGCCGCTGAAGTGGGCAGCGCACCACCACCCGCGTTGGCAACTATTCCATCATCCTATGAATCCATTTATGCCTCTCTGCTTCCCCCTTCGGCGAGCGAGATTCTCGCCCTCGCAAATGAAGCGCTCCCGAAGAGACCAGTACCACTCCACCCAACGAATACTCGACAGGGAACTCCATCCGCGGGTGTCACAACTCCCGCAAGTGTACCCCCCCAAACGAGTGGGACCACAACAACGGCATCTCAGGAAGGTGTGGGCAAGATGCCTCTTTCGCTTGAGGCCTTCCGAAATACTGAGGAGTTTCAGAAGCAAAAGGCTGCACTTCGACGGGCGTTGAGAGACGGATCTTTCTTTAAGCCCAAAAGTGAGGACCAAGCTGCATTGTTCGACGAAGAGGGCTCAGCTTCTAAACAAAGGAAAGAGGTTAGCCTGCTTCCAGGTGGCCACACAACTGTAATTGCGCCCGAATCTCAGTCTAGTCCATCCGAAGCCGAGCGTTCCCTCGTCGTATCACCAGCGGCGAGCGGATCCTCGTCGAGTCGCTCAAACCTCGTCACACTTGCAATTAACACACTGGTATTGGAACACTTACGTGACCATGGGTACCACTATACCGCCCAAGTTTTCGCTCCAGAGAGCAAAACCCATCCTGCGGGTCCTCACTCATTAACGCAAGCAGATATCCTGGCAATCCTGGGTATCAAGCCCCCAACTGTATTGCAGGATGATACGACTCCAGCTAATGCCGAAACGTCACCGAGCTCTTGCCTGACGAAACGACTTGTGCCAGCACGAAGTCACCGGTACATCTGGCAGCAGCTACAGAAACTTGAACAAGAGCGTCGACTAGATGGTCCCAGGCCTCCACTTGCGATTGAGGCCAGAGATTCAACTGTAAAGGCCGGTTCTCAACCTGAGCAGCGTGGTAAGACATCATCATTGCGCCGAAAATCCCTGCTGGAGATTTTCTGTGAGGCAATTGCAGATGCGGCGACCGGTGGATTGGCGGCCATGGCGTCGAATGACGAAACACCAGGCACGCATTCAGAGTCGTCTGATTTGAGTCAAAAAATCATGTGCGATGCAGCGACATCCACGTCTGATTTGGAGCTTGTTATCCCAAGAGATTCGCTTCAACGTAAGTTGCAGGCACTAGATGAAGCCGCGCGTGCACGTCTTGAACGTGTCGAGGCAATGGATGCAGGTGGCGAGAGTTTCGAAGTACGCCTCATGCGGGTGCAGCGGGAAGCCGAAACTCGTGCGAGGAAGGAGATGGAAGAGCGTTTGCGTGTATTCGAGGCCAAGAGGGTAGAGGAGATCCGCAGGGAAATTGGTGCTTCATATCGTGTTGAGCTGGCGGCTCAACGAGCTGAACTCGAAAGAGAGTGTGAAAAGCGGATTCGAGAAAGTCAGAAAAGAGCACAAGAAGCTGAGGAGCGCGCTCGAACCGCGGAGCACGAACTAGAACGGGTGCGATATGATGCTCGTCAGGAGTTGCTATCAGAAGTCCAAGCGATGCGTCGAAGAGAGGATGAAATCCGCGCAACGCTTGCCTCTGAGCGTGCACTTGTTCAATCGGAACTGAAGCGCCTAGAGCGTGAGCTCGAGGCTGCGATGACGACTAAAGCAGAGGCAGAAAAGCGATTGAAAGATATAACCTCAAAGGAGCAGACGATCGATTCTATCCTTCGTTCAGAAGTCGAAGCTCGCACATTAGAACTCAACTCGCGAACGAACAAGGCTGAAAGCCGTGCCGAGTCCCTAACAACGGCACTTAAACAGCAATCTGGAGAGTTGGAATCCTTGCGCCAGGAGTTATCATCGTTACAAACGGCTCTTGCAGGCGTATCAGAGCAACAAAAGGCAGCCTTGAAGCGCGCCATTGAGGCGGAAGGTACCAAGTTTCAGCTAGAGGCTGAACTCGCCGATGTGAAGGCGCAATTACGGCCGCTCAAGGAGCGATTTGAGCAAGAACTGCGACGCGCAGTCGATAGCGCTGCTGGAGTGGCTTCCGCTGAGACTTTGAAGGAACTAGCCAAGGCTCGCGCTGAGGTAGTCACAGCAGCCGCTGCGGCTCGTGTGGAGGTCCGTAATGCTCTTGAGGAAGAGCTCTCCAAGCTGCGTTCGCAGCTCCATGAGGCTCGAAGCAGGGCATCTCAAGCCGTTGCCTCTCAACGCACGTATGAGGCTCGTCTAAAGGAAGTCGAGCAATCACGTGATAGTCTGCTCAGTCAACTAGAGCAGGAGGTAGCCGAGCGCCGGCATTGTGAACGCGAAATCCACAGACTCGAACGTGAGCTCAGCTCTCTGCGAGCACAACTTGAGACGTCGATGTCCACTCCTTCGGCCAGCTTTGGTCAGGGGCGCTCGCAGATTATTTTGAATGCGCCACTGTCCGACACGTTGGGGAGAGCGTATCCCCCAGTAGCGAGCAAACCAGACTTAGGAACTTCAACGGTGGAGGTGCCCATCGTGCCATCTGGCCCGTCGCTACAACGTGCTCTTGACTCAAGAAGTGCGAGTACACCAGCGGTGGATATTGAAAAGCTCTTCCCAGAGATAGAGGAGGAAACGGCGCAACTACTAAAACAACTCAGTCAGCCTGTGCCTCGTGTAAGCACCTCAACAACGAGCGCATCAACACATAAGCGTTCAGCTCCTCGGCACGAGCGTGGGCCCCTGCAGCTAGAAGATGAGAGCTTAGATTCTGTGCGAAGCATATATTTTGATGACTCATCACACTTTAGCAGTCGTTTAGCCGAGGAAGCCGATGGCCAGGGGATTACACCTGACGAAGCAGACGAAGGGAAGAACTCAGAACCAGGTTCAGGAGGAGGAGTGACAATGCCATCAGAAGCACCCTCTGGAGTCCGAAAGCAGTTCACGCCATCCAATCATCCCGCGGCCGTAATGACTGCGAAACCCGACGGTAAGGTTGCACCTCAGCAAGCTACTCGGAGGCCTGTGATGGGGGCGAGGCAGCAACTATCCACGACTTCTCGCGTGAACTCTTCACTCTCTGAAGTCCTCCAGACCTTTAGCGGCTTCGAAGAAGACGAGAACGAGTTACATAGCTGCGTCCAGGGTGTGCTGAGCAGTTTCCATGACACCAAGCTCCGGTTGAAAAATGCAATTGAGAGACCGCTTGTAGTGGAGCAAGCACATACACCGACAATTCAAGAGCATCACCACCATCACTACCATGTGACACCGATGCAGCCTGAGCAGTCGAGCTTAGTGCAGACGAATGCGACCACCAAACCACAAGCGGAGCCAGTGCCCATCCCCGTAGCTGTCCAAGCCTCAACCGTCGAGCCGTCACTGGCGAAACGAGAGAGCCAAGGATTGAGTGGACCACACACAACAGCAGTGACAAGGACTCAGGTACCTTCAGAGCAGCAGGCTGTGGCTGAACAGTCTCGCAGATCCAGTATGGAGACACGACCTCCAGGCCAACTCCACCCTGTGACGACAGCAGTTATTAACTCGGGCACTCGGCCAAACGAGCAGGTAGCCGAGTCTAGTCAGCCACTAGCTGCTTCAACTGCCTCAAGACCGAATGATGTAACGAATACCCCTGCCACTACTGTAGGCACTACACCGACAATGGCCGTGCAGCACCCTGTAGCGCCCTCAACGACATTGGCGAGCCCCGTCCTGTTCGTAGGAGCCTCTCCACTAGCCAACGACACCATTCACATCGAGGATTCGGATGACATCATTATTGAGGATTAAGCGCCGTGACCCGTGTAAGCTATTGTTTCACCAGCGGACCACTGCTCTGATCATACCCTAGATGGTAGGCAGTGCTGTGGATCCATCATAAAGCTTCGGTAATTTGAAGCGAAGCTGAAACTGTTTGTTTTATCTCAGGATGTGTTGGTGACGCACAGCTGAGGTGTAAAGTGCGCAGTGCAAGAATAGAGTTCTAATGATACATGTGAATGCCATTCTCACGGCCGTCTTTGCTAGCGTGAGTGTTGCATACGTGCGAGACACCCTCCCCATCCTCATCCTGCCCCGTCAACTTGACGGAGACTTTGGCCCAGTCAGCTTTCCAGTAAAATTTCCTCAAACGAGCATATTTACAGGAATAGGAAGTCCCAGCATCTATCGCGATTTTTCACATTCTAACCACATGTATTTATCGAGTGTGGCAACCTATTGCAAAATACTATTCTTTGTTCCGGATACATCTGCAGAATCTCACCAGAGGTCCGATCTTCTGCTTCGCTTCTACTCCAGGTTTTGTAGCGACCGAACTGCCGGTCGCTTTGGGCGTAAGATGGCTGATGACGATGGTTTTTACGATGACTTCTACACGGGGTATGATGGGTTCGAAGAGCCTGAAGCAGTCAGCTTCAATGACAACTGGAGCGACGCCCCCAGCGACGAAGTCAAAGAAGGAAACACTGCTGGTGGAGAGCCTGAAGAGAAGTTCGAGATCAAGACAATCGCTGTGAAAGACACACTAGGAAATGTACGTTTTTATTCTCCTTGTCCTCCCTTGCTTCCTCGCTCAAAACCCACTTGCATGTATTTCGGCTTTCTGAACTTAGGTGACGTTATTTCCAACCTCCCTCTCTCCGACACTCTTAGGTCCCGCAACATTATCAAGTCCTGGACGCTGAAGGGCTTGATCAGGAGCGACTAAAGGCCGAGAAAACAGTAGCAAATCGATGCGGGATGACTCTGGAAATGGCATCAGGTCTGATGCGCCACTATGAGGTACGTTTGGATTGGAGGGGATGCAGAATGACGGTTTCTCTCATCGATACATGCTGGCCGTGCGTTGGTTGGGGATGTGGCGTACGACACCTTTGGTCTGCGTTTTCTTTCAGACACTCATCATTGAGCTATCTATGTTCGTCTTTCATTACCTCTCATGTTATTCCAGTGGAACGAAGAGAAAGTTGTAGGCCTCTGCCTCGACGATCTTGCTGCTGCAAAGAAGGAGTCTGGCCTCAGCGATTGGCCGAGCGACATCTCTTACGATAGTCAGTTTCTCCCATCACCAACAGCTCCTGGAGGTGGGTTTACCTGCATGGTCTGTTTTGATGACTTTAGTGACTTGCACCTTGGTGCTCGTTCTCCATGCGGACACTCATTTTGCAATGCCTGCTGGTACCAGTATTTCATCACATATCTCTCTGGGCGTGCCGGAGGTAGCAGTGGAAGAAAGCCTCCCCGATGTATGGCACATAAGTGTACTTGCCAGCTTCCGAATTCATTTGTGCGCTGCGTCCTGCTCAACACGCTAGCTAAGGAGCGCCAAGACACTGAGGGTTTGGACTGGGATATCGCACTGGAGCGCGCAAAATCAGAGATTCCAGAAATCACATTTGATGCCGTCATCGGTGGTCGTTTTGCTGGCATGTACAATCAAATCAGAGAATCGAGTGCCGCCGCGAGGAGTAATGAGACGGAGGACGCAAGCGACAATCTATTCAAGCTCTGGCAGAGTACATCCCCTAAAGCTGCGGTACCGAGCGCCCCGCGGCCAGCATCGGCACAGCCTTCCGCAGCCCAAAAGACGTCAACTACTGTCTCTAGTAACAGTCAGAAAGCGAAGCAACCCGACACGCCACAGACGATTTGGTATCAATGGCTTGGAAAAATCCGTAGGGCATACGTGGATGCCAATCGTCACACACGATGGTGCCCAGCTCCAGGTTGCGAGTTTGCCATTCGAAGACTTGCTGAATCCACCGAAGCGGCGATGATTGAAGTTTCCTGCGCATGTGGCCATCGCATATGTTTCTTGTGTGATGCGGCGGAGCCCCATTCCCCCGCTCCTTGTTTCATTGCTGCGATGTGGCGGCTCAAATGTAGCCACGAGAGCGAAGCCGCCCATTGGATTATGAATAACACAAAACCTTGTCCCCGTTGCAGAGTCAGGATAGAGAAGAATTCAGGTTGCAACCATATGACATGCTCTTCGTGTCAGTATGAGTTCTGCTGGGTCTGTGATGGCGACTGGAAGGCTCATATTGAGAAGAGTGTAACTGAGGCATACCACTGCAACAAATTCAATCCAGCAAAGAAAACTGTTACCAAGGGCGATCTAGAGGCTGCCCAGCAAGCTCCTACCCAGGATAGTCGCGAATCAGTTGTGCGATACCTCTTCTATTACACTCGTTACCACAACAATCATATGGCACAGCATTTCGCTGTTCGTCAAAGGAAAAAGGTTGAACAACGCATGGCTGAGCTTCAGCAAAACAACGAAGACATTGAGTGGAGCGATGTGGAGTTTATGCGCGAAGCGAATGAGCAGATCATTGAGTCTCGCCGCATTCTCAAGTTCTCCTATGTCCTGGGCTATTTCCTTAAGGAGGGGAAAGAGAAGAACTTGCTCGAGTACCTTCAACAACAGCTTGAGCAAGCGACCGAGCTGCTGACCGAGAATGTCGAGCGCGAACACACCATTGATTCGGGCAAGCTAATGTCACTCGCGCGTGTGTCTAAGCAATTCGCGCAGAAACTGATCGAGGGTGTTGAGAGAGGTCTAACCGCGGGCGAGGACAATTACAAGGGTGGAGTTAAGATGGAGCTCTACAACACATTTGGCTTGGATCAAGAGTATGAACGTGAGATGGAAGAACGCCGCCGCAGAGATGAGGACGATTCTGACGCAGGCGGAAGCGAACAGAATCAAAATGATGGCCAAAGTGCGGAGGCAGAGCACAAGTCCGACTCGAATGGTGCCTCAACGACAGCAACCGAGCCCGCAGCCGCTTCCGAAACATCCACCCAAGGAAGTGGCCAGCTGCAAGATGCACAGGGGTCAGGAGACCGAGTTGACTCTGAGAAATCTAAGAAAGGTGGTTTGTTCGGGTGGCTGAGGTCATGATTGACCAGCAAAGGATATTCAAACACCTCTTGCTCGTCGTTACCAATCAGCAGACCAAGTTGATCATACACTTCCTGAAAGCTTTGTTGTGCGTGGTGATGCCTGCTAGATGTGGGCAGTTACTATGCAACTCTTCATCAGTAACTGCGTGAGTGAGCTCGACCTATCCATCACCCACAGTCCATACCAGTGGGAACCTGAGCCTGAGCCAGTTTGGACCGGACTTTTTCTCTGAATTTGGCTCAACTCCGCCCAAGGGATATTCGGCGTTGAGGCAAGTGTGTGAACATTACAGTCTACTATTACGATATAGCTTATGGGTATACACTTGAAACTTAAATATCTAGGCCAATGCATCCTGCATTCAGGGGAATAACCTCGAGTTTCCACTCAAGGGGAATTCCGAGGCTAGCGGCTCTGTCTAACGAGCTATTTTGTGCAGTACCAGGTGCCCAAATGCATTCTCGAGCCGTGGAAGTGCCTCAAACCTCGTCGAACTATCGTCCTCTTGATTTTCAGGAGATCACTCGTCTTGCGAAACACCGAGGCTTCGTCTATCCGGTACGTGTGAAAGCCCACTTGAACTCACACTACTCTCAAGAGCCCCCTGCCAGTCCTGCATCGCCTATGCTCACGATCTATGTGCAATCTTTCGCGCCTAGCACGCTCTATCCCAACAATTAACCTTAAGACTCACCATCCTTCACCTCACAAAACCTTCCATCTAGTCCTCCGAAGTCTACGGCGGCCTCAAAGGTACATTCGATTATGGTCCTCTAGGTGTTCTAACGAAAAGGAAAATCGCTCAGAAGTGGTGGAAATGTTTTGTGCAAACTGCCTCCGATGTTGTCGGCCTCGACTCAGCAATTGTACTACACCCTGAGGTGTGGAAAAAGGCAGGACACGTCGACAACTTCACAGATCCGCTCGTTGAATGCAAGTCATGCCACCATCGCTTCCGAGTGGACAAGATCATTGAAGATAAAGGGATGACCATCAATACCAAACTTGCTCCTGACACAACACAGGCTTGGGTGCAGGAGCTTAAAGAAAAGCTCAGCAAAACTGGTTTCAAATGCACCCATTGTGGGAAGGACGAGTTCACTGACCCACGTGCATTTAACTTGCTCATGACAACCAGCGCTGGAGAATTGCCAACATATCTCCGTCCTGAGACGGCACAGGGTATCTTTATCAACTTCAATCTCGTCAAGACTTCGAGTCGCAAAAAGATCCCATTCGGCATCGGTCAGATTGGTAAGGCGTTCCGAAATGAAATTTCCCCACGAGACTTCCTGTTCCGAGTGCGTGAGTTCGATCAAATGGAGCTGGAGTACTTCACACATCCCAACCTCGCGCATCTCGCATATGAAGAATATGTCAAGAAGTGTGTCGACTTCCTCAAACACCAGTTAGGACTTCCAGAAGACATGATTCGACTCAAGGTTTATGATGAGGCAGAGCTTGCGCACTACGCTCAAGCCACAACCGATATTGAATTCAAGTTCCCATTCGGTTGGGGGGAACTCTGGGGCATCGCACACCGTGGAGACTTTGATCTTCGACAGCACAACCTGGGTACATGCCCCTTCGATGATCTGAGCTCACAGGCAAAAGCGCAACTAAAAGCAGATGGCGCGACTGAATCTGATCCGTTCATTCCACATGTCATTGAGCCAAGTGTAGGCCTCGACAGACTTTTCTTAGCAGCTCTCAGTGCGGGCTGGAGGAACGAACTGATACCGACTTCTAGTGGGAGTGCGTCAAGTGGCAGTGATGGTGGCAATACGAGGACACTGTTGAAATTGCATCCTGATATTGCTCCTTACAAGTTCGCCGTCCTCCCCCTTCGTGGTTCCATGCCTGAAATGATTGAGCTGACACACACGCTAGTGAGTAAGATTGCTGATTTCGGTGAGGATGTTGATACAGATTTTTCAGGAAACATCGGGCGTAGGTATCGCCGACAGGACGAGATCGGCACCCCATATGTGATCACAATCGACCAAGAGACTCTGACGAACCAAAGCATTACGATCCGCGATCGTGATACTATGAGTCAGATTCGTATGGATATCAATCAGCTCTTGACACATATTCGATGCCGAGATCCATTGCCCGCCTTCTCAAATATGACCTCAGGACAACAAGAATAAGCCAATAGGCGCTTCGAAGGATTCGCCAGCGGTGCAGTCACCCCATATCATTGATTTAATCCCTCACTCGTTCTGCCCATTCTTCGGCTTTACCTGCTATATTAGCTGGTGTAACAACGAACCATCTGGTGGCTCGCCATACAAACCCGTTGCTTTCATATCATCTCACGTTTGTATTTATGCGCAAGCGTTCGAGCTCTGACCTTCCAAGCTCAACAGCAGGGCTGAAAAGAGAAACCATGTATTCATTTGTGTGGCTGCGGTTGGGACCTAAGTTAGGTTGAGTAAGTAGCGTACAGTGAAGTTCTAGCATGGCCGTTGGCATGTGACGACGATAAGTAATGATAATGATGCAAAGACGAAAGCCTTGAACATCCGGTAGGAGTGAGCCAGTAAGTTGAGCCACCACAGACTAGGCACATATACAAACAAGCGCAGGACTTTTCACTGAAATGGAGTGCATCGTACCTGATCGCACGTAACACTGGATTTTGTTTCCAATGATCCCTTCTTACCGACTACCACCCGCCGCATCATCGTCCTTAGCTTCATGGCCTTCCTTTGTTTCAAAGTATTCTAGCACCTCCATGATATCATCGAGGTAAGTATCATCAGATCCTGCACCGCCAGTCGTCGCAGCGGGTGATTTGGTGCTCTCTCCAGTGCTACTACTTACTCCTCGGCCAAACTTGTGCTCATACGCAATGGAGATGATTTCCTCGAAGGTCTGGACCACATTGGTACCATCTGCAGCGGAGCAGAAGCGTACAGGTGGTAAACCATACTTCTCTGTGAAGGCGAAGGACTTTGTTGCCGCCTTAGGATTCATGTCAACCTTGTTGGCGACGACAAGGATCGGGATACCCTTGCGGTACTGCTGGAGCTCGTTGTACCACTGTGTCAGGTTCTGGTACGTCGTCTTACGTGTCAAATCGAAGACCAGTAGGCACGCATGAGCACGATAGAAGTAGCTGGGGTGTAGTGATGCAAAGCGCTCTTGGCCTGCAGTATCCCAGAAGTCGATCAAGACTTCCTTGCCATTGATGTTGGACACCGAACGGAATACCGTCAGGGCGTAAGTAGACTATAAATTAATGTAGAAACACGAGAAATATGTGAGTTAGGTCCATAGCGATGTCTTCAAGGCCAACAGCTGGGGAAACGCATGAGCACTCAAGCAACGGCTCAGCTCTACCGATCCAAACTTTACAGTTTGATGCAAGTACAACACGCATCCGGTGCATCGAGCAGAGCTAATTCGACGTACCAGCTGGATGGGGCGATAGTTGCTCATCAGGTAACGTTCGACGAGCTTCGATTTGCCCACCGCCGAATCACCTAAGAGGATAATTTTCAAATCTGCGTTAGCGACCTCGGCCTCTGCGACAGCATCGGGGCTCACCGGGGGAGATTCTGAGTTGGAAACGTGGATATAGTAGTTCAGCGCGTGAGCCAAGGGGGAAAAGGGACTTGTAGATACCACTCCGCGGGCCAGAGCCAGGCAAAACGTGCATACTCAGTTGAACGGGCGTTAGCCAGAGAGAAGAATTTATGCCGTTTCTAGCGCATAGTAAGCGTGATACGTACCTGTTGACATGATACAACGTAATTGCAATGTAATACCGACTCGATAGTATAGAAATTCAACTACAATAATGAG